>JACCEA012522706.1_pt1 | contig 31213 bp, 32 predicted proteins | sample 7449851 | NCBI WGS metagenome assembly JACCEA01 (sample SAMN15323453, study PRJNA562643) | freshwater metagenome | isolation source: river surface water | place: USA:Blue River Watershed | collected 2017-08-18
AATGGGTATTAATTTAAACAATTCCCTAAACCTAAATATTAGGTAATTCCTTACTTTCCAAATCAATCTGGACAATTTCGATCTAAGCACCATATCCCATCATATATATCTGGTCTCATATCGAAAAATACGCCATCATTCGTCGTATGAAACAAGAATATTTATGTATGATTGTGTTGATGAGATTCCATCGTCCATGTTTCTGAGTGCTGTTGGAGAGGAGATATAAGAGTTCTTTACTCTTCAATTTGGGAAGAAGTTATGTCCTCAGTCATTAAAAAAGAAGACAAAGATAATCACAGTTACAAGGTAACTATTCGAGTCTATGGAAAGGATGATAGCCGTGATGAATCTCATAGTTACTTGATTGATGACATATGCACTGGGGTATCATCACCAATTGGACAACTGTCTATTAATATTAGGACTGTGACATTGACGCAAGTTCGTCCAATGCTCGAGTACGATAGGTCCAAAAATATGAATAAGAGAAGCTTATTGTTTCAGGAAGCTCTATTCATCATGAGCCGTCTACCGAATCATTATTCACGTCCACACAATGATATGAAAATATATAGATTCGGATTTGTGAAGAAAGATAAAAGTACTTTGAGGTTGATCAAAAGAATTGATGAAGATAAACCTATTGCTGACCTTATTGGTGCGGTGGATTTTTTTGAGCACGATTTATGCATTGTACCATTATCTCAACTCCCACCAGATGAAACATAAAAGTAGTTTGATTTCCAAATCTCTATATTAGAATGGCAGGATTTGAGATGTCAATAGCAAATTAATGGTAGTTGTGGGAGAGTAGCAAATTAATTATCAATCCATTGTTTAATATCTAACGCTGTTCGAGATTATTTCTACAATATTATTGAATTTTCATGAAGGAATTGACAAACGAATAACTGGAAATAAGTATAAATATTTTTCGATACCACAAATTTTGACTCCGATGGGCTTGCATTCCCAAAATTGTCCTCATCAATGACCAACTTATTATCACATACTTGTCGAGGCAAATAGACAACACGATGTCAAGGAATCCCATATACTTTCGGGCAACTGCTTTAGTCACAAGAGAAAATCCCTCGATGCTCGGAGAGTCATTGTGCAATCGGGACAAAAGAGCATTTCTAACCCCTTGGAATGTGGCTATGTGGTTCGGATGACCGGAGACACCATATTCATCGAATGTAAAAATCTATGCAATACAGAAAAATGTCAACAATAACCACATGTTTTAATCGTCATTTTTCCAAATTGCATAGTATCTTACCAAATCGATATTTCCTAATTTTGCAATATGCTGGGTTACAATATCAGATACAACACCAACGGGCCAAACTTTCTCAAGACCATCTTGGAGTTGGGAATTGTCAACAATCTCTACATTTTCATTTGGAATACCGTACAAATATGCACATTTCAAAAGCTCATCTCTTCTTACGAAACCCATCCCTTCAAAATTGCCAGTTGACAAACACAAAATGTGAATTCTCCCAGCACTAATTCTGATCCACTCCAACAACGGGCTGAAAAACATAACTTCATCGTCAGGATGAGCAGTTACGAGCAAAGCTGTCTGGCTTTTCTTGAACTGAAATGCTGGCTGGGCTTGAAACCATGCCATATCATATTGCCAAACTACACCTGGTTGGGAGCGTGAGAAATTATTCAGACCTGGGAGTCGGTTTTGTATACACTGTACAAATGTAGTTATACAAATAATTTTTAAATTTTGACATTGAAGGAAAGAATTACTAGAAGTAAGAACAAATAATTAAATTAGTGGAATGTACTTTAATTGATGCACCAACTTACATGACAAGACTTATAATTCCGTATCGATCACAAACGGTTTCACCTTTTTCCTCAACCCAAACACCAAAAAACGTGGATCCACTAATATACCCAAAGAGAAAAAACGGTCACATAATAGAATTTTTCTATCAATTTAATTAACTCTTGTGATTTACAATGAGTAACCCTGGTGTGCGAACTCTTCCTACTCCTTTGAGTCTGACTGACTTCGATCTGGGCGTTACGCTCGGAACGGGATCATTCGGGCGAGTTCGCTTTGCCACTCACCGTGGAACTGGCTCGTTTTGGGCCATTAAAATGTTGAAAAAAGCAGAAGTTATTCGATTACAACAAGTGGAACATATGATTTCCGAAAAAAATATTTTATCAAATTTGGACCATCCATTTATTGTTCGTTTGTCTGGAACATTCCAAGGTATCTTTCTATTGTCCAGAAAGGATTCAGCTATTTTTAACTTCGCTTTTCGTGTTATCAGATCCCAAATTTTTGTATATGGTATTGGAATATATTGTTGGTGGTGAATTTTTCACGCATCTTCGCAAAGCGGGCAGATTCGATCATGTTGCATCGAAGTTCTACGGATCACAAATTATTCTTGTTTTTGAGTACATGCATTTGTCCGATTTTATTTACAGAGATTTGAAACCTGAAAACTTGCTGTTGGATCGGTTGGGATACTTGAAGATAACAGATTTTGGATTTGCCAAACGCGTTGCGTAAGTTTAATATCCGTACTGTCCTTAAGTTTTTACCAAACTGGTTTGATAGATTCAAGACATACACGCTATGTGGCACTCCTGAATATATTGCACCAGAGGTTTTGCTGAACAAAGGCCATGGGAAAGGAGTAGATTGGTGGACTTTGGGTATCCTTCTATATGAGATGATGGCTGGTCAACCGCCATTTATTGATGATGATCCAATGGGAATTTATCAGCAAATTTTGGCAGGAAAAGTGACATTTCCTCGTCATTTTGACCGTAATGCCAAATCGTTAATTAAAAAGCTTCTTGTGGCCGATTTAACAAAACGCTATGGATGCCTGAAGGGTGGTGCTGATGATATCAAGAAACATAAATGGTTCAGTGGATTTGATTGGGAAGCATTGCTTGCCAGACAGTTACCAGCCCCAATTGTTCCTGCAGTTGCTTCAGATGCTGATACATCGAACTTCGATCCATATCCAGATTCACTGGAAGAAGCACCTCTTCCTGTTCTTGGAAATAACAAAGATCCATTTTTGGAATTCTAACTGCTTGGGTTGGTTTTTCTTTGTTTCTATTTCGTGCTCCAAAATTTTCCAACGACAAGAAATATGCGCTTTGTGATTTAAGGCTTCTTGTATTTTATCTAAGCATTTGTATTATATTGGTTGGAAAGGTTATTGGAAACGTTTCGAGTTTGTCAACTGTGGTAATGATGTTGAAATTATCACTGTCGGTCATCTCTTTGGCAGTGTATTTCCCTATCCATCCATAACAACCAGCAATAGTGTTTGAAAGGTGTTGTCTAGTTCATGCTATATACTCAGTTGTAGATTTGTCTATAGGCATTGATTGATGTTTTTATTTTTGAATGAGGGTTAAATGAAATTTGATTATCATAATTATTATAATAAGGTGAAAGTGGATTTGCTCAATTTGGGCTTGGCTTCCTCCCAAATCCCAAATCTTTGCACTTGCCTGTCATTTTTCTCAAAGCATATCTTTCCAGACAATTGCTGTTTACACGATGTGTAGCTGCATTTTCACAGTGGAGCGTCATCAAGGCACTCACTATGATGCACCCACAGCATGAATTCAACGTCAACAATGCAATCACAAGTTTAATTCATCTATTCAACCTTGAGTTATAAATCAGTTGTTCTAAAGTTTCAGCAGTCAGCTTACGTTCGCCACCTCCTTTAAAAATGACCACACCCACTGGCATCAGTGTTTCCTCATCTTCAGGATTGAATTTCGACCGAACATATATTTTGCGCGTTGCTCAACCATTCGTTGTTGGAGGAGCTTCTGCGATGTTTGCTTCAAGCGTTATCCATCCGATTGATTTGTCGAAAGTGCGATTGCAGTTGTTCGCTACTTTGAATCCGGGCGTTCCAAAGCCGTCTGCATTTTCCATGATAGGTCAAATTGCTAAACAAGATGGTATACTTGCTTTGTATTCAGGATTATCGGCTTCAATCATGAGACAAGCTGTCTATGGTACCGCGCGTATTGGCTTGCATAGAGCAATCTCAAATGAACTTCAAGTGCGCAATGATAACAAACCACTTCCATTTTACATGAAAACATTAGCAGGAGTCGTTTCTGGAATGATTGCCGTTAGTCTTGGTACACCATTTGATGTTTCATTAGTCCGCATGCAAGCTGATTCAATGAAGCCTATTGACAGTAGACGCAATTATAAGCATGTCTTTGATGCAATTGCCAGAATTTTTCATGAGGAAGGCGCCGGAAAGTTGTACAGTGGGTTAGCACCGAATATTATGAGAGGCGTAGCTGTCAATGTTGGAATGCTAGCATGTTATGATCAAGCAAAAGAGTTGATTGCTGAGTATATTACCAAGGAAAATCCAAACGGAGCACCCTCTTTGACAACTCAATTGTTTGCGTCGTCAATTGCTGGCTTTACTGCCGCATCGTTCTCTCTACCATTCGATCTACTGAAGTCAAGATTGCGTAAGCCTCTTTTCTGATCATAATTTGTTTTTGAATAACTGAAGAATTACATTTATAGAGGATGGAAATAAATATAAGGGTGTTTTGGATGCGGCAACTAAAGTCCTCAGACAGGAAGGTATTTTTGCGTTCTGGACAGGTTTTGGGGCTTACTACATGCGCACTGCGCCTCATGCCATGATTATCCTACTGACTCAGGAGCCTATCGCTAGATTGTATAAAAAGGCGACCGAATAAATACGTCCAAATCGAAATGTTTATCACGAGTTGTTGCCACATGAAATGTGACACAGTATCCAAAACCCGTAAGCATGAGAATAGAATTCGCTTACTTGTGTTGTATATCGCATGTCAATATGAATTTTGTAAATATAGTAGGGTTTAGTTTTGTTGATATATTATTAATAACATACGTTGATGTATCATAATTTGTTAAGATAAGGGTGTTGATAATTTCGTCAAGAGTGAAATATGAATGTGAAAAAAAGGCGTACCATCACAGCCAACTCAACCCCAGTCACTAGCATCCCCTTGATAGAACCAACAGTCCCAAGAGTGATGCTGTTCCTTGTTGCAAAATCTCGAGCGCTCAGATTTCCATCATCACTATCTGCGAGATAGCAATCACTGATGTAATAACTCCGAACGCAACAAAGTAGATACTAATATCAAAACCATTAAAATTCCTGCGTCAAGAGGGAATCGAACCCTCAGCTAAACCATGGACACATGGAAGGGTTTCATGTTACCGCTACATCATTGACAAAAGGAGGAATTTTTAATAAAAAGAACTTGATTGGTGACAATTTGTGAACAATTCATCTAGTACATTAATCAGGTAATACTTCTATATCCCAAAGAGTTAGTTGACAATTAGGAACGTCAGTTCTTTGCTGATTAAAATCTCTACGTCGGAAACAACTCCTAATGAACAGGTCTAAGACACATATATCGATAGAAGTTACTGAGGACACGTCCAGCAATCTCTAATTCGGTAGAAATGAAATTGTTGGAAACCGGTTTCGCCATCCAATTGAAAATGACTTAACCCTAACCCGTCATCCAATTAGAAGATGCTGAATGAATTGATTCAGTGCTAGTAAATGAAACCATGGTGGAATATACCGAATTGAGTGAGCGAACAATCATAATATTTTATGGTTTGGTATGTTCTTTCTTTCTCATCCAACAATATGAATTACATGTATTGGTAAATTCGTGTGTGGAAGAAACTTCTTAATTCTTCAGCAGTCACCCTAAAAGTACATGGTAGTATTTCCTTCTTGTTGTCGTTTACCTACCGGCTCAATTATTTTAGCCCGATGCTTTTCATACGCTAATCTAAGTGGCTGTAGCTAAAATACATTCTTTATTACCCTCAACCATTTGATAGTTCAGCGACCTATTTTGTCGGTTGGATCATCTGAAATTTTATTGGGTACTCGAAATTCTCCGTCCACATATTCGACCGCACTAGCATCGATACTTCTTTCTAGTAAGCGTTGCGGTAGCTTCTTTGAAAGCACTCAAAGAATAAACCATCAAATGGTAGCGCATTAATACTCCAACATATATACCTTTGATTGATGACTAGGCGTATTACTTCTGACAGCTGAATATCGAAAAGACCATTCTTTTGCTTTGTCAAACACCGATATACGAACACTGTCGCCATCTGCTTGACCTTGTTCTGTCCACCTCAAACCAATGCAAGCCCCATAGGATAGGATCTGTGCTGACACAAAGAATATCATCAAAATACCGACTGCTATATTAATGACCTAATGCAGCCACCATATGATGAATTGCAAAATTATCCATATATCCAGCCTCTCCTACATAGAGGACAAGATTTGCAATCTGCGAGCACAATTTGTCCGATTGGAATCCCAATCTGATAGTGATATACTTCTTCAATTTGATGGCAATAATAAAGGAGTTATGAATGATGGAAGATAAAAAAACTCATCAAAGATTCTTTTGACTTGAGTTCAACGTATTAATCGCAATATCTACCAATGATAGTTTTGTATACGAAGTTGTCAAATCGAACGTCCGCGGTGTTAAATCATCAAATACGTGCTGGTTTCGCTTGATCATTCCAAAAGCTTCGTCTGTATTAAACAACACGAGAAACCTGCTCATCCTCAAACTCCACTGTTGCGGCTTGATTCTCTTCTTCCATTATTACAGTCTCATCATCCTTCTCTACCTCCAATAATATTTCATCCACAACATTATTGCCGATATGTTGATTATTTTGAACAGGAAGCGAGCAATCTTCTATAGGAATTGATGACGATGCAGCTCCTATTCGTGCATTTTGGCAAACTATACAGGTATGGTAAATATTAACTTTAACCCTAACCAAATTTTTACCCTGCAATAGATCCACTAAAATTACTTTTTTACACATTTGATGCTATCTTGAAAGACAATACCGTACACTACTAGCGGTCGTCCATTCATTGTGTTTAGTCTGCTATCTTGCTGCAAGCTTTCTAGAAGACGAATCATCCTCAACTAACGAGACGGTATCAAAATTTCGCTGATATATTTGTTAAAATCTGTTTGTTTATATGTCTATCTATCAATGCACAATTGAAAGATTAATAGCAAATACAATTTGAATTTGACACCAGATTAGACAGAAAAAAATGACCGCAGATTGAATATCGTTTGATGTTTGATCCACGATCCATCATATGAAAAAATATTATTCTATATAATTCAAACAAACCTAAAAGAAGCATATCACGATATGTGTCCTATTGTAGATAGAACGAAGCAGTGGGGGAAGAATGGGGCAGGTATGCAAAATCATCTACCTTCCAGCAGTTCATCATTTCAGGAACAGATTGACCTTGAATTTGTTCGATTGCATCATGATAAGTTGAAGAGACATGAAAGTGGAATATTAATAGTTATCCTGTGATTGGAGGGACATCAAAAGTTGGTTTATACTTCAATTATTGGGAAGGTTTGTTCAATTAAAGTCTCATGGTGAACTCTAGATCCTCTACTAATAAATTTACCATTACCATTGCACTAGCTGCACGCAATATATGGCGCGTTGCAGATGTTCATGGTTTTCCTCCCATATATCATGTTCTTTTTCATCATATAAAGTGCAAAAAAAAATTAATCAACCAGTATGTCATCTTCCAGATAGTCTGTCAGAAACAAGGACAGTTAAGACAATGACTCTGACAATAGTAGAAAGTTGTTTTATGGAGTTTCTATTCGCTATGTCTACTTGTCACTGCTAATACAGCTAGGCCCCACAGTTAAGATTCACTCAGGGTTAAGATTCGTCGTGAAGGTTTTGAGTTGAATGTTAATGGTTTTGTTCGTGACGGTTTGAAAAGTAGCAATTTTGAGTGGTGATGCAGAAACTGCGTCCTCTTTTGCCATTGGATGTTATTTTTTCGACCACAACGACTTGAAATTACACCCATATCCCAAATATCTTAAACCAGGGCTTCTTTTAACTGTCGAACCCACAAAACTATGCTCGTTAAAGGTATCACCACCAACTTTAATATCCAGGAAGTAGGTATCATGCTCGTTTTACGATCATTCCTACATTGCTCTTGTAAAAGGAACTGAAACCAAAAATCTCTAAAAAAGGACCACCATAACCATTACGACCATTACTAAATGACATGTCACGCTTATACTTGTGTGCAGACGACCAAAAATACAAAAATCAAACACAACTAAAGTACGACAATCGTCACGGTCAACTATGAATGACCTTCGCCTTTTTTTTACTTCCTGATTTTATACACCTCTTTGGTTCCCACCAGAGGACGAGCCTGACCATCGTTGTCAGGGGTTTGATGTGGGTCTCCATTACTACCACATGGGTCGGTAATAGTTACTTCGATAACTTCAAGAGTAGATTCTCTAACCACCAAATCCGCCCGTATGGACTTAACTCTAACCGAAACATCTTCAACTATCGAGTTAGATTGATCATCTTCATCAACGTTATCTTACTCTTTCTCATTTGCACCATCCACTACTACCGAGTAAGTATTGGAAAGGGGACAAAAATGATGACCATACGGATCAACTCGAGAGTTCTCATGGCGCTTGCGGCCACATAACGGGCACTTTCAACAATGTCGACCAGGCTTCTCAACCATAGTTTGAACCACTTCTGGTACTTCTGCACCCAGTCTCCAAATACAACAAATTCGAAAATCAGCATCCATCAGTGCAAATTTACTGTTCCTTGGAGTAGCAGCAAATTTACTGTCTAACCATGCAGACGCATCCCCTCGATTACCTATACATTCCAAAAACCGAAGACGATGAAACTCTGATGGCCTACTCTTTTAAGGTCTTCAAGAAGCTTACGCCGAATGGTAGATGCAGAAATTTTGCAACTGCTGAGAGCCAACTTAATTAAGGGAAATATGAAAAAAGACATGACCAAGATTTCCCACTTCATGAATAATTAAACCACGAACCCATTTGTTAGAGGATAATATCGCTGTAATATTTCCGTTTCAAACCATTCACAAAAAGAACATCTGACTGGACTTTCCGTTTCTGTTTGAACCAGGCCATCTCTAACCACCATCACGAATATGAGCAAGTATCTGTACGCGAGATAAATTTGCAGTTTGATATCGATAAAAACAATTCGATCTTCAAACCTTCAAAACCATTACTGTATTGTATTGTACAGCTGTTTTGTGTTCTTTTTTTTTTTCTTTTTTTTTTCTTTTTTTTTTTGTAATAAAGTACTGTAGTTTGGGTTCATAGTTTGCTGGCTGCTGCACCCACAAGTGCTCAGGGGATGTGGGTGGGAAACCACACCAAGTATACAATACCATATAAGCCAAGTATAGTTATCTTCATTTAATCAAAATTCTCGATTAAATAATAATAATTAATAGTGAGGAAGTAAATATTCCCACCAACTAAGAAACCCGTGTGATAAATTACAAACATACTAAACATGCAAGAAAAAGACAAGTAGATCCTGTAAAGTAGCTGTCATCTGCAATATCTATAGATGTCCCAGATATCATCGAATAGCATTGCTGTATATTCTGAAATTGCTATTTTCTATAGACATATAATTCTGACTATAGCGCCCGGCAAACGAGCAGTAGTACAAAAATTAGATAGCGATGAAATATATCTATTTCATTTTGGTGGTTTACCAGCACAATATACCAATATATGGAATTTATTGAACATCGAAGCGCTGCTTCTTGATAATGCGTGCCGCAACAGATTTCTACAATTTATTAGTAGTAACTTGATAAATTTGCTATTATCATGGTCATAATAATGGTTATACTAAGAAAAACAAGCAGGTCTTAAAAAATTCTAACGAATAATGGAGAAGAGGTAGATTCTGCGAATCACTGTTAACGAATAGTCAACTATTTCTTTGTCTTGATATAATATATAGGATATATAATAATATTATAGACTCTTTATAAAAATATAGATATGAACAGATTCAACCATCTGGTGTATGCTATCAGCACAATTTTGTTTCAACATAAAGATGGCTATATGTTTAGTAGTGTTAGTTGTGAAAACAGACAGAGAAAGAGAGAGAGAGAGACAAAGAGATAGAACGGACATCCGGGTAAGGATTATTATAACACTAAATTAACCATAATGCAATACACAGATGCCAAATACTGAAATTTCCAAAAATCAAAAGTATTTGAAGCAATCCCAGATCAGCGAATATAGGCTTTCCACATGCATAGTAAACCAAAAGAGTTGAACAAAAAATAGAAAATGCTATGAGTGGGGACATTTATTTTCAGCATGCCGTTGAAGCACTCCATGGTAAGATCGTGTTTACCATGAAGTGCCCCAGCAGCATCATGATTACATTGAACCACACCCAGTAGATTTTTTTTGAAATGAATACAAACGTGCTCTTCGCTCTTTACCACTTCAAAAACCACATACCGATATACTCGCAAAAATTCGGGTTTTTGTGCTTCCTAAAACTTGAGATTTTCAAAATAAACCTGCAGGCTATATTTCTTTTCTGAAGGATGCTGATCATTCCTGATCGTTTATGCAGTTGTGTGCCACATTTTCTTGTTTGTTGGATTTGAGAAGGAGAGTACCTTTAGAATATTTCCTTCTTACTCTTCCTTTGTTTTAGTCTTTTCATTCTCGAATTAATTGCGGTAAGTCACTGATACTTTTAAACAACGTTAATCGGTTTTGATATTTTCATTTCTATTGTTGTCACCAGGGTTTAAGTTAGAATGGACCAATCGCAGTTGCAACAGGTCGAAAAGCTTTGCACCGCTCTCTACCAAGGGCGGTCCAACGAAGAACGAGCTGAAGCCCAACAGCAGTTGCTAACTTTGCAATCAACAGCTGATTTTATTCCACAATGCCAGTTTATTCTGGACAACTCTCGTCAGCCGTATGCCCAACTAGTGGCGGCATCAAGTTTAGAGGCTCTAGTAACGCAGTTTTGGAATAATTTCACTGTCCAACAAAAACTCGATCTGCGAAATTATGTACTAGGTTATTTGGCGACCCATGCTGCTAATTTGCAGGAGTTTGTTGTTAGTCACTTAACTAAGTTAAGTGGTAGGATAACAAAACTAGGATGGTTTGATAGTCAGGAACATCGTGATATTTTGGAAGATATCAAAAAATTTTTGGAAGCTTCTCCCGATCACAGTCTCATGGGAATGAAAATGCTCATATCATTGGTTGATGAGATGAATATACCCACAAGTGGGAGAACTTTGACCTTGCATCGCAAAACTGCTGTATCATTTCGTGATCAACTGCTCCTGCAAATTCTGCAAATGGGAATATCTTCTCTTCGTAACCTATTTTTGAGAATGAAAGTTCAGCCATTGTCCGAGAAAGATTCGAAACTTTCTCATTTATCCTTATCGTTAATTTGCCAATGCTTGTCCTTTGATTTTATCGGGACCAATCCTGAAGAGTCCGCTGAAGATGTTGGAACGGTGCAAGTTCCCAGCTCTTGGCGACCTCTGGTCCAAGACCCGACTACCATGCAGCTGTTTTTTGACGTTTACTTGGTCACGGATCCTCCTCGGTCAAACTTGTCTTTGGAAGCACTGGTCCAACTTTCATCTATTCGGCGATCCCTATTTGCTTCTGAGAACGAACGAACTGTATTTCTGCATTCGTTGATGGGGGGGATCAAAAGTGTGATGCTGAGCAAAAAAGGACTGGAACATATAGAGAATTATCATGAATTTTGTCGATTGCTTGGTAGGCTGAAGGCAAATTATCAGCTTTCAGAATTAGTCAAGACTAACGGTTTTAATGAGTGGTTGGAATTGGCCGGAGAGTTTACTGTTAAATCACTACACAATTGGGAGTATTCTATGAATAGTATCCACTATTTAATGGCCCTTTGGGGGAGATTGGTTGCAGCCCTACCTTACTTAAGAGCTGATGCTGCAGATTCGCAACGTCAAGCGCAAACTTTGCGACAGTGTGTCCTACGCGTTGTGCAATCATACATTCAGACCATGTTAGATTCGGTTGAGGCTGTTGTTATGAACGAAGCTGACGACCCTCTCGATGATGAAGGGTCTCTCAGAGAACAAATGGATCGTCTTCCTGGAATAGCAAGATTGCAATATGATACAGTCGCTCAATTTCTCTTGACTTCTTTTGAAAGTACGTTGGGAATGTATGAGCAGGGTATCAAATTGCCAACCAACAATCAGGTCGCACAGCAATTAGAAATTTGCGAAGGGAGATTGGCTTGGTTGACGTACATGGTAGCATCTGTGATTGATTCTCAAGCAACCAGCGACACAAAACGTGGTCAAACAGACCTTGTTTGGGATGGAAGGCTGTCTCGATGTGTGTATCAGTTAATCCAGATTATAGATTTCCGACTAAACAACACCAACGGAAAGGGCAAATGTGATGAAAAACTGGAAGTAGCGATTTTGAATTTTTTCAAATCATTCAAGAAAGTATATTTATTGGAAAGCATGAACTCTTTGAGTGCACCTTCGTCAGTGTACGTTCCTGGAGGGTCGCCGGCTCACCCCTTGTTGTCGCTGGCACTTTCATATGGAGGTCGTGGCGAAGACAAAGAAAGCGCAGAAATCGTATCGGTCAGTTAATGCATCTGAAATCTTCATTATAATTGTGTTTTAATTTATGGTTTCAACCATTTGTTTCTAGATATATGATGCTATGAACATCGGCGATATGATGCTTGTGATGAACATGATTGTCACTAAATTATGCAACAATATCAAATTTTGGCATATGTCGGACAAAATTTTAGAAGAAACTTTGGAAGTATTTGTTGAGCTTATTTCAAGTTACAGTTCTAGTAAAACGCTTCTCAACCTTGAGACTGTTAATTTTTTGGTTCACAATCATACTGGTGCTCACTTTCCATTTCTTGGGTACGACAACGACAACAAATTTCGCATTACATTTTACTCGGCCCTGACGAGATTGGTATTTTCATCATCAGAAGATATCAATAATGCATTTGATGTTTTTATTTCTCCTAATATTTCTATTCTTGCTCAATTGAGCCAAACGCCAGAGTTACGCAATCGAGAGGCTAAAATTGCGATAGTTGCTGCTCTCCGAGATTTGCGGGGAATTACTGTTTCATCTTACAACAAAAGAACTTACAATTTACTATTCGAAGCACTATATCCAGCTTACTTTCCGCTACTTCGAAGAATTGCTGAGACTTGGTATGACGACCATATTGTAATGACTGCTTTAATGAAGTTTATGCAAGTAAGTTGAGTCGATTTATTATTGTTTTGTTGTTAAGACTAAATTTTCCTGCACTAAGGAATTCGTGGCTAACAAGGGTCAGCGTATTCATTTCGAAAACTCAAGTGCGAATGGAATCTTGTTGTTCCGTGAGACAAGTGCAATTGTTTGTGAGTATGGAAGTCGCATCCTACAAGTTCCGGTTCAACAGAGCATTTACTTGGAGAAATACAAGGGTATTCGACTCATGCTGAATATTTTGACCAACGCTTTGTCAGGCAACTACGTTAACTTTGGAGTTTTCAGTTTGTACAACGATCCTGCTTTGCAAAATTCTTTGGATGTATCATTGCAGATTTGTTTGCAAATTCCCTTAGCGGATATCATGGCTTACGTCAAGCTGTCCAGAGCGTATTTCACTTATTTGGAAATCCTTTTTCGCAATCATTTAGATGTCTTATCTGGTTTGGATTCTGTTGTTTTCATCCAATTATTGAAAACTACCCAAGAAGGATTGCAGTCTAGCGGTAAGTTTTTATTTCGGTACATATTCAATGATCTACTACATTATAAAATATACTTTCTTTTTCTTTAGAACTCACAGTAAGTGCCAGTTGTGCAAGTACCATCGATCATGTTGCGACATATATGTTCCTGAACCTTAATCGAGATAAACCCACAGTTCAAATGATGAGGAAGCATGTTCAATCAGAGCCAGATATTTTTCATCATCTAATGGGAACATTGTTCAATGCACTGTTATTTGGTGCTCAAGCCAACCATTGGGCGATAACTAGGCCAATCCTTAGTTTATTGCTAGCATCAGAAGCAAGCTATACTGATTATCAAAATCAGTTGTTGAGCTCCCAGCCTCCAGAAAACCAAGAAAAGCTTCGAGAAGAGTTTGTGAAGCTGACAGCTGATGTGCAGCGCTCGGTGGAGACAAATAATAGAGACAGATTTACCCAGAAGCTCACGATGTTCCGACTGAACGTGAGACAATTTTTGGCGTTGTAATATACATAAGCGTTGAAATATTCTGATAGGTTGCATTAAGGAGAAATAGTCTGGAAAATTAGGTTTAGAAATTAATTAACTATCTATCTATTTCTTTGCTGACTGTTATAATAGCGCACTTTGGGAGGCAACCTTGTTAATTAAGTCATATTCTGTCGAACTTCATGGACAAATCAAAAATCATCATTATTTATTACTTCTATTATTTTTTGTATTTTGTAAGGGCTAATTCCAGTGGAATTTTGTTGATAACTTATTCTTCATCAATGATTTTGTTGGATTATTATGAAGGAGGATGGTAAGGAGTTGAAAATTACACCCAAAATTCTTATTTTACGATCGACCATTTAGCACAACTCGTATGTCCGATCAGTTTTGATGATCCGGACGGGCACTGGGAAAAGCTTCAACAATTTTTGTTGGACAGATTGCCTCTTCGAGATGTAACTTGGAAAAGTCCAATTTCTTCGTCATATATAACAATAGCCAGACTTCCATTGCGGTTTTTACCATCTTCAGCAAACCTCTTCAAGGACACCGACCATTCGTTTCGATGGTTCTTGTCTCCTTACGTCTACGTTTATATATTGGGAGCCGAAACGCTTGAATCGTACAAAGTGGTGAAACCAAGCGTGAAGAAATGGGTGGATTCTCATAATCTCGTAAGAGGGTGAGTTTTTTCAGTTTGGTGGCGTGCTACAATTTACTTTAAAATTGAGCGATAGATCTTTAGGTCGATCGCCATGGCTAATAATTTATGTTCCACTTGGCAACTATACTTATGACTCATATACCAAAGTATATTCTAGAATATGTAGTGACTTTTATGCCGACAAAGTGGGAGATCGAACAGTTATGCTCGTTCTGCCAAATGAAGACAGTCCGGTCAATACTTTGAGTATGGCTAACATGAGTCTTAGCGCCCACGGGAACAGTGCGATGATGGTTTTACAGCAGTCTCATAATTCATTCAGTGATCTCCTTACAAAGCTTAGGGACGGAATCGTAATGTCATTTCAGCACCGAAGCGCATTGTACGATTCCGACATACGAAGGTTGGACAGTAGCAGAGGAAGCCCATCATTCGATTTTCGCCAGCTATTCCTTGTGAAAGAGAGTTTAGCACTTCTTTATCAAATGATGCAATTATCAGACATGGCCCTTGCTCAGTACGAAGAGTTGGAGGCGATTCTTCCTTTTGCTCCAGTTAACCAACTACCTGATAACGACTGGCCACTCGTTGCACCTGAACCGTTCAAAACTGGTGAATCTGAAGTATCAAGTCCACTTATCAAGGAGAAAGAAAAAGATTTAATGACCGACGCAGTTAAGAATGGCGATGATGTGGTGGTGTATTCGATTAATCTCGCTCGCATGAAGATCTTGAAAAATAAAATGAGCTTGTTGGAGCTTCATCGTTATGTCTTCGCCAGACAAATGTTTTTTCTAATTACATTGCAGCGACCTGTACACTGTGCTCAAAAAGGATTGGAGTTTCTTAAATTTTGCAGCAATGTAGTAGAGAAAAAAGTACAGACCACAGCACAGGTTTCAATCCAACAGCATGAAGCAGGTCCCTTCTCTGTACAGTTGCGAATGAAACAAGCTGAAGTTTGGACCTTAACGTCAGCAATAAAGATTCTCCGAGTTTGCCGAGATCTTATAAAAAAGATTTTCAACACCGAAAATGGTGTCTCATCAAATACGAATCCACCCAACAGTTCTTTGAACAATGATGCCAGTTCGAATAGCTTTACACTGAGACAATCACGATTGTCAGTAGATTCACCACAAGCGAACAATATGAACGATCAACTAATTGCAGCATCATCTGATGAACAATCGATGGATCAAACGTTTCGGGCATCCTCGATGCTAAATGAGCGTATGTTTGTCTTAAAGGAGTCGTTAATGGTGTTGAGTGAAATTATGGAATTCGCAAATAGTAAGCTTGCTAGGCTCACTCCAATAGGAAAATACTCAAAACATTTAGCATTTAAAGCTGTATCCGACTTCGGTTATTCGTATCTACAGCTCAATTCTTCGTTCTTGAATTGTTATGATGGTATTTTATCGACAGGAGATACACGTGAGTGTGAGTTGAGGAATATGGCTAATGCGACAGAGTACTTTGTCATATTTTATGATGCAGAATCTGCGAAAACAAATTCGGTGAAGTTGCAAAAGGAACTGGAATTAGTTAACTCTAGTGATGTTAACCTTGACCAAGTAAGTATAAACCATTGTGAAAATCTTGATGAACTTAACATTTCGCGAGCACAGATGCTCGTTTCAATATCCCAACGAATTCGGACTGCTAGCCATTACTGGGCTAAACTGTATGGAGTAGAACGCTATAAAGCATTTGATCATGGTAATGTTGAATCATTGATGTGGAACTCTTTCAGTGTGCATTATTGTTTTATTAGATGAAACCCAGACTATTGATAAGTATATTATTCTTTCAGAAAAGGCGAATTGTACTAGATTACAAGTAGAAGTTGGTCGTACTTTAGAAATATCTATTTACACATTGATGAATAGAGCATTGGCGGAAATATATGCCTTTTGTGACAGGTACCGAAATTTGACTGATATTTCTTTATATTTAACAATTGCGTTTGCACAGACTAAGGTTTTCGAATCTTTCAAAAATGATTGTGATTTCAACGTTGTTGGCAACAAATCAGCACGTTATTTCGTCGCGACTTTTGCACGAACTGTTATATGGCGCGCCTAAAATGAAGAAAGATGTAGGGGTGGTTTCAAGATCGATCAATTCTTGGCCAGAATTGAAAATGTGGGCTTTACAGGCTCTGTTATTATCTGCCCTGAAAACCAGCGATGTTGACTCCATGAAGCAATCTTTTGGTTGGCTCACCTTAGAAAGCATAGGAAAGTCAGAGAGAAATACTTCGGATTGGATTGAAAGACTTATCCACTGCGATTCTCTGTCCTCATTGATGACATCCAATCAGGATAATGATTCAATTGCTCCTGGATGCTGCTTGAATGTTATGCCATTTGACAGTTTTTTTTCCTTTTCAATGGAAATTTCACAAAATGGTAACTCGGAAAGGAGAATTGGTCCAGAGGATATACCCCCGATTAAAGTCAGAGGTTACGAAATGGTCAACGAAGAAATGTTTCCTGTATCTGTATTTCAATATGTTTGTAAACCTGATGGTCATTACCTTAATATCAGGATCCATTCTAAATTTCCAAACGATTTTGTGATTGATCGATTTGCGATTATCTTTAAGAAGTTGCAACCAGAAATATTCCAAACTGGTCATCAAGGGGGAGTATATGGTTACCAAAGCCTCTTATTTCAAGCTCAAGATGAAAGCACCACAGCAGAGGAGGAACGGGCGGGATTTGTTTCGAATCTCTTTACTCCCTTGGACGATGAATTTGTTTGTGACGTAGCAGAAGATCAATTGAATAAAGAAGGCAGGATAGTGCTTTCTCCAGGCGAACAACATCTGCGATTCAAGTTCTCTCCTACATCATTGGGAGAGTATGGTCTTGATCGAATGATAATGTCTAAAACCAATCTAGTTTTGTTCTCTAAGGTATTGACGGGTTGCAGTGATTGGTCTGCCTTATCACAGGGCGCTCCTTCCAGTTCATCTGGATTTGGAAGGCGAGGATGGAGCCAACCTACTACACCAATGAGCTTATCTCTAAACTCTATGGAAATTGAACATATTCCATTCAGCCCTTTTGAAATTCAAACATACTTTGATAGGTATTCGTTGATCAAGGTAGAGGAACCACCCCATTTGATTTCAGTAAATGTTGCAGCTTCAAATATTTCTCCTCCACATCAAATCGATTTTATTTCCATAAATTTGGGTACATTACCGAGCGATGTTATTGAGAATATTGTCATCCACGTAGCTCAGAAAGAAGAGGCAAAAAAGATATCTCGTGAAATAAAATCTAATTTAGCGTCTGTTTCGCCAACAACCTTATCGATCCGAGCTATTGATATATCGAGTGGACGGATGTTTTCCCGCATTGGAATGGACTCTGCTTTGCCGGTAGATGGGGGAAATGGACGATGGAAAGCTTTAGATTTGGGCATTAAAATTGCTGATCCTGAGGAATGGTCAGTTTCAGTGCTTGATAAACAGTCCCACGAACCTTTAAAGCATTGTGAAGTTTTGTATGACTTCTACTTCTCCAGTAAGAATGTCCATATCGGCGATATCAATGGAAATATCAGCAATAGTAAAGAAAATAGTCTACAACATTTAAATATTTTGCAACAACAATTTTCTCAAACATCAGGATATTTCGGATCTACTTCGATTTTAAACAACTGTAGTGATCAATATGAAGATTTGATATTGAGTGAAGAGAAACAGTTGGCAAAATGCTTGAAATTGATCAACGTTGCAGGTGATAGCACAGTCAATATTCAAATCCCTCTTATTGCTTGTCCTCAATGTGAGTATAGGAAGATGCAAGAGATTATATTTTTGTCCAGTATTGAAGTTACGATCGAAGGAAAATTGCGTCGCGGAAGCTGCCTGATTCCTTTTCAAATTCAAGCTTCTAATAATATATCGTGTGGGCTATTGCTTACAGGAAATGCCGTCGGGCGTTCATTACCTCCTCTTATTCATGACAATCTGGATCTATCAAGAACTGTTTCATTCATTCAAGTGAATCTACATAATCTGGGACCCCTGACGGTTTCTTTAGTCGGGTACTCTATCTTACATTGCAGAAATGACCGTTGGGATATTATTGGGGGGTTTCAAGATGGAATGGTAGATGTTCTGAATGCTCCAAAAGATTTGCAGCACTTTTTAGAAAAATCTACCACGGATATTTCCGAATTTCAAAAGGATAAGTCACTTCCCCTAATCCTCTCAGGTGAAGATTTTTATGCATCATTTAAGTTCAGCACCACCAGTAAGTTCAAATCTCATAATCGATTCTTTTATTATATGAATTTACCCGTTTATGGGTCTCCAGAAGGGGCTGTTCTGAACACTTTGGCATTACGATTTTATTATCTGAGAGAGGAGTCCAACCTAGAGAGACCATGGTCGATCGAAAATGAGCATGGTTTGAGCAGAAAAATCAACCAACTGTTCCATTTAGATATTTCTATATCTGACTCCAAGTTCAAAGCACCTTTGTGTGATTCTTCCATACAAAAATCACCTATTAGCGAAAATGTGAATAATGGAACCATACCAGAATCCGTTGTTACTCCTATGAAAGATAAATTCTATTCCACTTTAGGAACGGTCACGAAGATTTCAGTTATTTTTCGAAATGGTGGAGGAAGAGAATTGGATGTCCACAACAATGTAAAATTAGAGATGTTCATCAAAGCAGTTACTACCAATCGCGAAGATACGTCGCCATACTATGTGACCCCCTCGACAAAGGCTCTTTGCTGTGATAATTGTCTGCTACGTGCATCTATTGTGGACTGTCAAGGTTGGGTCAATGTTGGAGTAAAGTTTAATAGTTCGAATTTCCTTGAAGGTTTAAGCATGGATATGTTAGTTGTTCCCTTAACCGTTGGAGAGTTGTTAATACCACCTATCAAGGTGGGTGACCTAGTTTTTTATATGCTGACTGCTGACGTTTGTTTTTTTGTGTAGCTTCAGGTATTGCGAAATAACATCGAAGGGAAGACGGAAGCAGTGAGAGATGATATTATTCATCCGATAGTGAATAATTTGATTTTGGTGATGCCCACAAATGCAGACTTAGAAATAGCCGCTGGGTATCAAGAACATACTGAAAAGCCAAACAAAATTAGGCGCGTGACCCATTTACTCAGCTATCACGAAGAGATTTTGCAGGACTCTTCTACATCTAACCAATACGATGAGTAAATGAATAAATCCAAATGATTCATCAATGCTGATCAATTGCATTTAGATTAATATATGATCGTGCCAGAGGCAAACTTAGTAAAATAAATTTATAAGCATGGTTCCTATATTTAATCAATAGTTCTTTTGGCGGTGAACTTAGCGCACCCACAGTTGCTTCATGTTTACCCTATACAATGCGTTCTAACTCTGTGGCATAAGAAAGAGTATTTGAAATTAATTTCATTGATGGTATCTCTTCGGATTTTGCTCCCTTCAAATCATTTTGAATATTTATTCGATGTCCTTCAATTCGCCACGCAGGATATGAATAATTAATGAAATCAATCGTTTCCTGCAAGCAAAGACCAGTAAGTAAGCGATTGGCACAACAATATATCAATAGAAAAATACCTCATTCGTTTGAAACATCAAAATCTTCGTAGCAGCATCAATTGTCAACACTGTGTAAGCATTACTTACGCAATCACCAATGTTTTGACGGACAGTCTCCAACAAAGAATTCAAAAAGAAGGAGAAATCTTGCGAAGGAGGGTTAGCAGCAGCATCCAATACCTGAAACAATTTAGTGTTAAAACCTCTTTCAGGAAGTTTGCAACTTTCTTGCCTTATCGTATGCTCCTACAACCAGGTGTTGTTCAAGTTGCGTACAAAACGAGACTGCGGCAGATTTGTGTGAGTCTTCTGACAAGAGCTCAAGCTGACAATGGAAATCCGCAAGCCTATTCTCAACTAATAGATATAGCAAGTACAGTCCGACTACAGTTTCGCTGACTGGGGTATCACTGGCTCTACCAACGAATTCGATAAGAAATCAAATAAATATTTTGTAGTACTTACAAGTTTAATGCAAAAAAAGGTTTCAATGCAGCAATATTACGTTGAAAGGATAATTTGTCATGGGTACGAGCAGAAAGAATAGTAGCATATTCCAATGCTTCACGAGCAAGTTGTTGCTCAATTTCAGCATTTGGGACTGGAAAACATACAGGCGGAAGCGAGTCCATGCCAAGCATAATAATCTGGATGTGCAAGAGTAATCGACATCAAGTAAAAATGACATTTACAATTTACCTTTATCTCTGAACATAGTCGATCGGCAACTTCAAAATTGCCCATTGTGACGGCAGCTTTAAATTGATTCACAATCTAGACATTTACGTAAGCGCACAAATGCACCACAGCAAACAAAAGGGTGTCATACCGTGGGAAAGGTCGACATCTTGCTTTTCAATGACTTCTGTACTAAATCAGATATAATTCACCTTAAGAGAACAACTGTTTGGGACTCTGTTCGGCAAGCGGTTTGTTGAGTGTATGAGTACAAAATAATGTGGACTATGGAATACTTCTAAGTATAATAAAATGGCGCCACTGGCACTGGCGGCGGGTAACACAGCAGCTCCCGGCCCTCTACCCGCGCCGAGAGTCTCCGCTGCTTCTCTGCTGAGTCTCTGGCGCTCCCGCTCCGTTGCTGCTGCTGCTCTTGCGATTTCTGTCGGCTTCTGCAAAATTGTATCTATAGAAATGTATTGTGACAAGAAATAAATCAACAAACATGATTCCTCTTATTATTAGCATTTGCTTTTGATCATATTTTTTTTAATATATATAAGGCTCCGTTTATGGTACACAGATACTGACAGATACCTAAGGCCTAAACACTGCTCTTGCTGTTCAACTGATTGTCCATGATGTTGATTACTGTGATACTTTTGTTGTTTTGCTTGAGTTCGAGTTCACTAAATGGGTTATATTTTGGGACCAGGTTTGGTCACCATCCAGAGAGTCTACTAACTGCTCCATATAGACGATCAAAGGTGATGAACGCTGTTGCCTTTAATGATAAGAATGGTGACAGGTGGCGTCGGCCATCAACATTAAGTATCGGAATGTGCGATGTAAACCATTGGGTAACGGATGAATCCACTCCTTACCATCGAAGAATAATAAATTACAATGAGACGAATTACGTGCCTTATTATACGTGCGCGATGTTTGTTTCTGGTGTGATTGGAGTGGAGCCGAAAGAGGTTTTTTTCAAAAATGGTGATTACCTTCACATGTTCCCAGTTAGTTAACACATTTATCCATAGTGTTGACTCTGAAGTTTTACATTATCAATAGATTGCCATAACTGGCCATTTTTGTCCAGCCAATGAACTGGAAAAGCTGAAAACTTCTGAGACGATGTGGCTGCCGAGTGAAATGTGGAATGATGCGGCAAGGTTGTATAATAAATTCATACATAAAGGATATCATCTACATGCTTATGGCAATTTGATTTCATCGAAGTGGATTGATAAAAACTCCGGCGAAGAAAGAAAACAATTCCGATTTCGAATTACCAAAGTCTTGGAAAAGGATATCTTTGCATCTGCTGAGAAGTACCTCGAGCAGCTCCCTACAATCGAGGACTGCAAAACACAAGCCATGTGCATCACGAAAACCACATCGACTGTATGTACACAATAATCTAATAGCAACTCCTTAAAACATACTTTTCTTTAGATTGCAAACTAGCACAACACTGTACTACCTTTCAGTTCTGGATTTATCCAATAGTTTCGATTGGAAAAGTTTCTTTAGCCTCTCTAATTTACCTCGTTGTATTAGCTTGCATTACTGATTGGGCTTGTAAGAAGATAGTGCTGTACTCAGTCTGAACAACACATTAACTTTCAAGCAAATATTAAACAACATATCCTCGTACCTTCAAACGGTTCATGCACTGAACACGGTGCTGTGTTACTAATGCCTCTGGTCGATTCATATCCTGCAAGTGTCGATCATAGAGTTCCGAACGACGTTCTTCACGAAAGGTTGAAGCTTGATTTAATAAACGCTCTTGATTAGATATTTTGGAAGTAAGATCCACCATTTTTTCTCTGAAATTGTCAGGGTCACTGTCATTCAGTTTGATGCCCTGCAACACTGCTTGCCGCGTAGCATCTCGCTTATGCAGACTCTTCAAAGTTAGTTTATAGCAGCTCTCCATCCTAGCCTGAGCATCAAGCTGGAAAGCTTTCAGTTCAGAAGATGTACCAGCAATAGCAGTATCGATGAGTTTTTTGGACGCCATATTAGCAAGTGATGAAGCATTTTCATTGGATACACAGGAATCGGGCAATGGCTTATCTTTTGATGCTTTTCTCAGAGGGGACGATACATTTTGAGTATTATTTAAATGGTTAAGCACATTGGCAGGAGCTTTGAGTAGCTGCACAATCTTGTGCAGCTTATCTTCAAACAAATGAAACTTTTCTTCATCGCAATATTGAGAGCGATGACTGCGAACTTTTAGTCTATCAAGAGCTGACACTCTATCAACGGCATAAACTTTTTCTCTCGACTCAGCTATGACAGACCGATCAATATCTTTCAAGACATTCGAGTACAAAACAAGATCATCACCCAAATGATCTTTACAATATTGCAATTGTTCCAGTGATACCTCTAGTTTCGTTCGCTCAATTTGAGACTGGTCCATTAATTCGTTTCTTAAATCAAGCAATTTCGCCAAATATTGGCCAGCTTTTCCTTGATTCTTGCTTGAAGTTGCACATTGACGGGCAAATTGCAATTTCATGGCAAAATACTTGAACTCCATCCATTCACTGCTACGTTGGTCGTGAAGAAAGTAGGCGCATTTCTTATTATCGCGAATTAACTGATCACGTTGCTCAGTGAATTGTTCAATGTCAAACTTCAATAGTTCCGAATCGGTTATGTCACCCCGGTCATCGACATCATCCTCATTAGTAGCATAGTATCCTGTATATAGAAGGTCATCTTGAAATATCCTTAGCTTAGAACTGTGCAAGTGATCATTTAGATGAGTATACTGATACAAATCTGAAAAATAAACCTACTTAGTTGCAACCGATGACTTTTGAGCATTTCTTAGCGATTTCTTAGCTTTATAACTTCCTAAAATAATCTGGTATATGTCTGGAGAAAGGAAAGATTTAAAGATGTTCATAATCCTTGTCTCATCCATCAACTTTAAAAGAATCGCCAGATGTTCTCTCAAAACAGAATCCCGATCATTTTGCTTTGTTTTTAATTGAGAATCAGAAGTACTTCCAAAATTGCTTTGTGAATCAGATAGGCGAAAAAGAGAGGATTTTCGCTGAGTGGGTTGTAAATCTCCAGCTCCATGGAATTGTTGGATTGACAGTTTCAATTGAGATTGCACTTGATTAGAATGATGCAAGTGAGACAATAATTTAGGGTCCAAAATTCGCTCCATCAAGGATTCTGTGATCCATCAACAAGTCGTCTGTGTGCGTGATATGGGATACCCAATATTAATATTGTAGTTTAATTAACTTTTCCATTTTATCATCAACAAGGCAGCAGCGGCCGCAGCGCGCCAGCAGCAGAGGCTGGCGCAGCAGCAGCAGAGCACTCCCGCCACAGCAGAGAGTTAGAGAGAGAGAGAGAGAGTGGGCGCAGCACGATCAATAATGCAGGGACAGGCAGGTACAATACAACAGGCAGCAACAGCATCTCCCGCCCCAAAGCAAACAATTCCCAATTCCAAATTCGGAATGATCATTTTGGACTTGGTCAGAGCCAATTGTTTGACAAGCCATGATAACCGGAGGTTACATAGACGTCAGCGATCTCCTGCGTGGGGAAGGAGAATGGAGGAACATGCAAGATGTAATCAGGAAAGCTTTCAAGTCCTTGATGGATGTTCAAACAGCTCAATCAGAAAAAATTTCAAAATTGAATTCACAGGTTATTCAATTACGAGAGGAGTTAAACAAGCGTCCAACATATGACGACATTGATCGCATTATTGAAATGAAGCTAATTGCTGAGAAAAAAAAACACCTTGCTTCAACCTCGGATTATGCAGTTGATGATGTCCACAGCCGTATTGCAAATCTCAACAGGGAAATAGAAAAGAAAGTCAGTATTCAGTACTTTGAAAGCAGCCTTAATAAAAAAATGGATAGAAGTGATCTTCTTATTCGGGATCTCTCAAAGTATTCTGTGAAGGATTATTGCCAAGAAGTTTCTAAACTTAAATTGGATCTCACGGAGATTAAATCACAATTGGATCACTTCACAGATATAATCGAGGAGTATGAACGAAAAAATTCTGATTTTCTCAAAACTACAGAGCAGGTTATTGTAGCCAAGAGCCAGATTGAAAATGTTTATAGGCATTTGAATGAAGTATATACAAAGGAACAACTGCGACCATTGCTCGCCGAAAAGGTAACGCATAATATCATCATGATTGTCTTTAACATCTTATGTAGATAAGTCGCATTGAGATGGATACAGCGCTTTCTCAAAAGGCAGACACGTCGAACCTCTATTCCGTAAGTTAAGGTTTGGTCTTCAATCGATCGAAACTCTGCTTAAGATTGGAACATTTTAGTTTACTGCTCGGCTGGAGCATGCTCTTGAGCAACACGAGAAAATAATAACTGCATTGCGAATGAGGTAATTACATTTAAATTAGTTTCAGGCTGAGTATATGATTCATAATCATAGTGCAAACGACCCAACCTTATTTCAGCAAGATACTTTTATGCGAAAATCTTCGAAAGTCATTGAAAAGTAGGACAATAAATGTATCCGTAACTTTTAAAATCATGTAATGTTATTGCAATTGTTAGAAATTCTGGGAGCTCCACTGAATTAGATGAGGCTCTTAAGGATGGTCGAATAGAAAGCGTGATTACTGGTTTATGGAACAGAATGGTGATTTTGAATTCTGTGTGTGTGGACTTTGGATTAGGTATTATCACATAATTTTAATAGAATATTGTTTTGAAAGAGAATGAGCATATGAAGAAAATTACCAAGAATATCGATGAAGAAATGAAATCGTTTAGAGTTATCATGAAAGGAGTGGCTGCAGTTGACAAAGTTGAATTACTTGCGGTGGTAGTTGAAGAACAACGATTGAGAATTGATTCTATTTTGCAAGGTGATCTTCGACAATCTATCATCGCATGAGTTACCTTGACCAACATTCATTCAAAAGGTTCAACAAAAATAGTCCCTATTCAGAAAGAGCTGAAGCGCTTTGATGAAAGAATTCGCGATATCCATGGCTTCTTATCATTGCCGCAGACCAAGAACTTGACCCAGATTCTTGACGAAATGGCACTTGTTTCGCAAGGTGCGGAACAATTTCTATATGCTTGTATTATTTTGTAAAATCTGCACATACGTAGATCTAAGTAAGAGTTTGATGGATGTTGGAACCGCCATTAATGCAAATGTAGTCCCTAAGTTGGAAATTGCCGTTAGTCGGGTTGAAGCGTTAGGTTAGTTGTGTATGATTGAATATCTCTGTCGCCAAGTTTAATTCAAATTATAAGAGGCAAGATGGGAGGCAGGATTTCATGATCGTGACAGAGTTGAATATCTAATGGATTATATCAACCTTGCAGGTTTTATTTTGTGTATGGCTATTTCAAAAATTGATCAATAAATTTGTTCAGGTTCATCATTCAGCAATTTGCGAGATATTGCCCAAAGTCTTAGAGAACTTTGGGGAATTGTGGATAATCGGAAATATGATGTGTTATGTAATCCACCAGTACAGACGGTAATTAACAGGTTAGTGGAATATGAAATATCTATTGAGGAACTAAATATTCGTTGCAGATTAAATGACCTTGAGAAAGTACAATCCAACGCTCTCCAAATATTAGAAAGCCATCGACAAAAAATTCAACATTTAAAAGAGTTTATGATGAATCCTTTGTACTCTGGGGCTGTACAGAACAAACTTTCCAACTGTGATATAAATTCGGACGATGAATCGCGACAGTCAAATTTAGTATCATCATTTCCAATGGAAGATGTCCTGAAGGTGGGCAGGTCAGCAACCTCCAATGTGAACGTTGATTTCGAAGCTGTGGTAGGGGATTTTTTTAATACTTTGGAGGATATGAAAGTTCCTATCAAGTCTCTACAATATCAGCCTCGAAAAGGTCAAGTTCCTGTGGAAGGAGGTGATATTTTCCTCATGTCTATTTCCGAGGTTGATGCGCGATTGGCTGAATTGAGTAAGGAGAAGCAACGACTCCGTGAGAACTTATTGTCGAAAATCTGAAAGCAATCGGTGTTTTCAGTATGTGCACTTCTGTCCAGGCTTAAGAGGTCTTCTTCTCCGTACCTCACGTTTCATAATTTTTGTTTTATCTGGTTTGTAAACGCCCTCAAAGCTGTTTATTGTGGCTAAGGAGTGTTGATTATAAGTATGAAATTTTAATGTTAAGAATATTACTTGAATATCGATGAATTGCGTAAGATTTATTTTTTAATCTCTACCTTGGTACGAATTGGTCTCCATTTCCACAAGAGAGACCAATTAAAAGTTTTTGAGCATAAATTGTTCTAAGCCATGCATAGGTCGAAGGAATTGTGGCCATTTGTAGGGCAACAATATTGGTAAATTGAAGGCTGATATACGTCACCAATGCTACATGATGATCACAATTGGGTTTGGACTGTTGTAGGCAAGAAGAATACTCCGCCAAAGCATTCTGTAGAGCTTTGAAGCTGGGCAACATCGATTTATCTAGTTCTTGCTCAATCTTCCCAAAAGGGCTTATTAACATGATCCCGCATTTAGAGCTCTTATTGACGCTGTTCGCAACAAAATTTCCAGTTTCTCCCTCAGGTAATATTCGTTCACTGTATTTGCTATTACCAATCGCTGTTCGCATTTCTCTCGTCTGCAGAATATTTTTGGATGATATTGTCAAATATTCTATAGCTTTGAAAGAAATGCAACGAGGAATGAAATAGTGACCCATATTGAACTGCAAATATTTTAAAATAATCTTTGAATGAACTTTGACTGCACCGTTGATAGTAAGTGCCAGCTCGTGAAAGAGAAACTTGTAAATTGTGAGGAGTTTCTTCTTCAAGAAACTTTCTAGTTTTCTTTGTACAGATTCCATTGCCAAATCCATGATTTGATAGGCGATGAGCTTTCCGGCGGGGGTACTTTCTGTTTTCATGCGAGCTTTCTCATACATAATCCGGGTATTATCAATCGAGTCGTTGGCAACTGGAGAGTTTAGTAGTGTACTACTTTCCCCACACATAATCATCCCCGATTCATTTGCGCAATATTTTTGATTTAATTCAGAATCACCAGGGTAAATAGTAAACTCGGTCATCAAACTGGATTCCGATTTCAGCAAATAGTCTTGAAGTTCAATTTTCCCCATTGTAAAAGTTGCAAGAATTAGTCCATATGCTTTCCATGCGGTTTTGGAATGCAGAATCAATTCAATTGGAGTTCTAGTAAACAATATATCAGCATGTCCCAAGCAATTATCAATTAATTATGAGAACTTACGCATCAAAGATCAACCAACGAAGATTTGATGGCATTAAATCCTTTAATTGCTTTTCGAAAGTCAAAAATATGAGCACACATCCTGCCAGCATGTAGAGAACAGCTCCAACAATTGTGAATGGAGTGAGTAACAAAAGAAGAAAGCCATACACTCCTATTATGAGGATAACGATACCAGTAAGTGCTGTTGCGAAATTTGACAAGAAGAATTGGCCAGATCGTCCAAGTTGAACATGTTCCATCACATTGCCGCTGTTACAGTTGTGTAAAGCATAGTTGAACATTTGTAAAGATCAATTCTGCAAAGCCAACTATGGTAAACTCGCAAATTCTCGATGATATAGAGCTGAATGAAGATATGTTGCTATTTAGTCGTTCCTTCGAATAATATGGAATGATGGCAGTGTAAGGATGTAATCAGCGAGCAAGTTATCGCCAAAAATTTGCACACACAGCACCGCCTATCTCTCTCTAACGGTTAATTGATCAATCCGCATTTATTATTATTTTTAAATCTGGCTGCGGCTGCGCTGCTCTGGCTGATATATGAGGTTAGCATTTCTACCATCATCATCATCTATTTTGTACTATACCATATATGAAAGTGGAAAAGTGATAAAAGTGATAACTCAACTTGCTTATGAATTTGTAAATATTCCATTGGTGTAAGAGTTTCAAGTTAATGCGTTTATGCAATGGCATCGGAAGAGTTAATTGATGATCGCATTGCGAGTTTGCGTTCGGAGCTTGAAAATTATGGTCAAGATGTGATGCACCTTGTCCAAGCAATTTACGGAAATCACATTGTAGGTCCAAACTATGACATCAAGAATAGTCCATTCCAAATGATTCATTTGCTAAAGCAAGAAGTTTCAGAAATGATCAAACTATCACAAGAGCAGTCTGCATACTTTCATAAGTACCACCAAGAGTTGAAGTATTGCCAAGATCTAACAGAACTTTTATCGCGCGTTACCAATATCGTCGAGTCCATCAATATGTTTGAAAAATACCTCAGTGGATTGAAGCTGCGTTTATGCTGCCAACAACTTATCACTATTGATGAAGAGATTGCAAAACTTCCCCGAGCCGATTCTCCTCTCGGTTCTGGCAAAGTTTGTTCATCCTTAAGGAACGAAAAGAAGTTACTTCGAAGTCGCTTCATTGCGAAACTGCGAAGGTTGTTGAGCGAGGCTATCGTTTGCGATCATGGGAGTATCATTGTCCATAAACATCTTTCTGGGTACCTACGTAGTGAAGACAAAGTTCTTGAAGATCCTGTCTATCTCGCGGATATTTGGGCGTCGGGACTGGCGGTGGAATGCACACATCAATTGCTGGATGTACTACTTTCAGATATTTGGACTTTTACACTTCTGCCCTTATGGAGGGAAAAGAAGTCTCAATCACCAAATATTTCAACTTCGCCAGATAGAGCAGATTTTACAATAGGCAGTGTTGCACGAGGAGTCAGTGACTGGTCACATTTAGAGTTTGAAATACATGGTAAGAGATATTGACAACTGCTATCCGGATGATCGAAACTACTTAATTTTCTTACTTAGCTCGGATAGATGGAGTGTGGAATCTCGGGAGCTGTAAGCTTCCTATTCCAAATTTGTTTGAGCACATCGGTCAACTTTTAAGTTTTTTGTACAGCGAAGTTTTGTGTGCTGATGACTTGGTAATTGCTCTCCATCCATCCGATGTGGTTCTCATCAGCTTATTACGTCTTTTTCTTTAGATAAGCGTCGTTGCAGGACAGAAATTGGTGGATGAGCCATTCAAAATAAATCAACAGCTTACAGAAGTTATTTCTAGCCATATTCCAAAATCAGAATCCGACCTCCTTAATTTCAAGCGGACTCTCGATGAACCGGTGAAGTCGTTAGAATGGAAGATTGATACATACTTCAAAATCTCTAAGACAACTCGTATCGGCGCTGATTTCCTTTCTGGCTATTTGTCAAATATGCAATCCACTTTTTCCAGCATTCGTAGGAAAGAAATCCTGAAGCATGCGAGAGATTTAGTGCTCCTGGATTACCATAATACCATGATCGCCTCAGGAGATGCTTTGGAAGATGAACTTTCATCCGCTGGGGATATAGGAGATCCACGTGCATTGTTAGATCAATCGGGCTCGTTTGCAATCCAAAAGCTGAAGTTTGATTCTTGCCAAGTTTCTTTAGCATCATGTCGTTTGCTTAAGTTTGTTCACGATATTATGACTCAATCCAGTCATGCCTCAATCGATGTAGCAAACATCCTCTTTCATTCAGCGCGAGATTGCCTCGAAATCTTCACTGCAATTGTACCGGTTAAATTTGCAGAAGTTATTGACTACATTCCTCGAATGGGTGCAGTATTCTACAATGATTGCCTCTATCTCGCGCATAATACTGTGCTATTAACCCACAAATATCGGTCAGAGATAAATCAATGCGAGGATGGATTGCAGGGATCTATTGGCTTCATTGACTTTATTCCAAGGTTGAGGAAGTTAGGGGATCAATGCATGCAGCATCACTTGGTGCAACAACTAGAAGTCATAAAATCCATGGTAGAAGATATTAAGATAACTCCTGATCGTGAACAACATAGCGCACCTCCATCGACAGGTGATAATCTAATAAAGGGTGGTTTACAATTGGCTGGAAAATTACGAAGTAAGTTTTTGAAGGTGAGCGCGAATATTGATGTTGATGAAAACAAGGTCGGGAGG
>JACCEA012398235.1_pt1 | contig 31173 bp, 27 predicted proteins | sample 7449851 | NCBI WGS metagenome assembly JACCEA01 (sample SAMN15323453, study PRJNA562643) | freshwater metagenome | isolation source: river surface water | place: USA:Blue River Watershed | collected 2017-08-18
AGTCAATGCAAGATCACCCATCGCACATTGTGGACGATCCGATAAGATTAGATAAAACACATCCTTCGTTTCGGACTAATCCAAAATTATCGACGGTAGTATATCGGGATCGCTATGGATATGAATCTATTGATGAGGATGCTCCTCCTCCACCTCCACCCCCAACAAATTCAAATAAGCCCCACCAACATATTACGATGCCCCATTTCCAAAACATAAGTGCTATCCCCGCAGCTGATTCAGGGAGTGAATTATCTAACCAAGATCGTCAAGGAAAACAGTATTTTATGCCCAGCGAATCTGGAATACAACCGCAAAAGCCTTCTCAATTGCAGTCAATGCCTCACAGTCATGGAAATGGAAATCCATCATCACATGCAACGGAAAGAGTGACCATATCGAATAATGATGGCTATTATAATGATATGAGAAGCATATTTGAAAACACAAAGAAAACCATAATTTCAACAGAGAACGAGTTGAATACCCTTCGGAACAGCAATGATTTCATTTCGTTGCAAATACGATGCCAACAATTGGAGCAATTGGTGGATGACAAGGAGCACGCACTTGAAGCTGTTCAAAACAATAGCTCTCTGCTTACACAAGAATATCAAGAGCACATTGCTTTGCTTCAAACAGAGCTTCAAAACGTCAAAAAGCGAGAAGAAGATATTGCAATGGTAAGAGCAATGAATCAGTTAAATAATTTGTTTTGATTTTAAAATTGTTTCTTCAGAAATTCCAAAAAGAGATTGATGATCATCTAGTGCGTGCTTCCAATGAGAATAATAGCTTCTACGATGCTACTGTTAAGAATATAAAGGTTCAGCACCAAAGAGAAATATCAATTTTGCAAGATGAAATAGCAGATGAACGACGAAAGTGAGCCCATTGCCAAGATTAATTTGCTATTATTCAATTTTCTCTGTCACAGGCATCAACAATCGTTAGAAAAAGAGATTAATAAGCGGAAGCGAGTTGAAGAAGACGAAAGGAACTTGAAAGCAGAGAATAATCGATTGCTTGATCGCTTGTCCATTCTCGAATTTGAGTTACAACAAACAAAAGATAATCACAACCAGCAGTTATTGTCTTCTGATCGTGAAAAACGCCGCCTACAACTTGAGCATGACAAGCGAATAAATGATTTACAATCACAGCTCGATGAAACGCAACGTGATGCAGAAAAGTCATTTGAAACAAGATTATCGGACATTCGAAGTAAATATGAATCAACAATTCGAAATGTAAAAGAAAAAGAATTACAGCTGATGAAGCAAGAAATAGAAGGCGATCGCATTCGATGTTTACTAGAATATCAAAAGAAATGTGAACTGGATATTGAAACAGCAAGAAGCGAGGAACGGAAATTGGCAGCAATTGAAGTGGAGAAAGTTCGTCAATCTTTCATTCAAAGAGAGCAGCAGACTGCTAAAGATCTAATTGACCTCGAAAAGCTCCATGCAAAGCGAGTGGATCAACTCCAAGAGGCTATAGTTGCAGAACAGCAAAAATATCAAGGATTGAAAGAAGAATACCAGCAAACATCGTTAGCATTCGAAAGAAAGATCCATGAGCTCATTCATCAGATTCAACAATTACAAGACAAGAATCACGAAAGCGTAATTGTAAATGATTCTCTACAAAGAGAAATGAAATCTATGAACGAGCGAGTAGAAGATAGAGCTCTTAAGGAGGTACATTATCGTGAAGAGCTAAGTAAAGCTTTAACCGAGTTACGGCTGTTGCAAGCGGAAAAGTTGGAGTTATCAGCGCAGTCATCTAATAGCAATGCGCAAAGCATGCAATGGAGGCAAATACTTCAAGATCAAGAGAGTCGTTACGCAGCAATAGATGCTCAATTTAAAATTACCAAAGAGGAAAATTCAATGCTGGAACACGAAGCTGCTAGATTGAAACAAGAAAACGAAAATTTAAAACGGGAATTGGAAAAATGTGAAAGACTAATATACGGAGTTTCTCAACATCGCGTTGATCAAAAGAAGGTTGTTGCAAAGGCTATTGAGCCTTCTAGATATCATGCTAGTTTTCAAAAACATGGGCCTAATGATAACTATGGCCTTGACACTGCTTCTATGTCTTTCGCAACAACTCCTCAAACTCCAGCACCAGCATCAGCGCCGAGTTCATCACAGCGAACCAACAATTTTATCGATTATTTGAACAATACTCAATTGACGTACCCTTCTCGTATTGCACAATCAAGCACAACTTCTCCTGTGGGAAAAAAGACTCCAAAAGAAGTTGCTACCGTGAAGAAATTATCCCCACCAACAACCAAGTCTGACCTAAAAATGAAGAGGAGCACTAGTCCAACCAATTTCACCCAATTTCGCAGTCAAGAGATGACTATTTCTAGGGCAGCAAAGCTGCCAATCTCCATCAATAATGGACTGGATCAAGATCAAGAGATAATTGCCCTTGTGAGAAAAAACAAGCAAATTCTTTCGAGATAATTACCCGTTGGTCTTCTGGATTTGCCACCAGTTTTTCAAATATTTTTTGTGTTTTAAGGGCAGCAATATCTTTAGAATCGTTGGAAACAGAAAATATACTTTGTTCACCAACAATACATGGATGATATTATTCAATTATAAATTTAGCATCTTAGGACACCCACAATATTTTTCTTGTGTAATTGGTTTAGATCTGTATTGTAATTTACTAGAGGAGATGTGGTATAATCATCAAGAGCTCTAACTTATAAAGTAATTGCCTGTATATAAGAAGTTTATACAAAAAATATTAACCTACACCACTACCTTGAAAGAAAATCTGCAAACTTTCCAATCAATAGACGACCAATGATTTGTTGAACTTATCGTAGGTTTGAAATGTAACTCCTATCTCTCTTGACGACGAATCGTTCTCCGCTAACGAGACAGTATCAATGGATGAAACAAAGACAATGCCACCAGCGCAAGCCTCACCCATGTTATGTTCTTCCACGTCCATAAATTTGTATGTACAAATTTTCATTGAATCTACACAATTTAAAATTTAATTCAATTCGACTATACCATAAATAAATCCTTGGATGAGATTGGATTTCTTTACAACGATGCAAGAATAGAATTTGTAATTGCACAATCTATCCAATGAATATCACCTAATCGTAGCACAATATCAAAATTTAGCTCCAAGCACATCTGCTTCCAGCATTTGTGTCGAAAGACGGGATGGGTCTATCCTATCATCCTCCCTCCAACATGCGACAGGGAAAAATGAAGCGCCTCGATGCAAATTTTGAGAATTCAAAGTTGACGCTGCACCAACATTTCCTTCGCAATCCATTGCCACCACTCCAACAACCAATTTCGGGTGCATTTTTTCAATATCATCATTTCCACATTTCAATTGTAGAACCCTTTCAATGCCTTTTACGCATGCTTCTTGAACTTCCATGCCCATTCTAATATATTCAACAACCAAAAATGAAAGGCACACCCGCATAATCTTTTCAAGAACGAAGAGTGTTATTAATACTGAGGTTACCGACCATATAAAATTTATCGTACTTCCTCACCGTCTCCGGTTGCAACAGCGGCACCAGCATTTCCATCGCAATATAGCCCAGAACCGATGAGTGGAGAGTCTCCCACTCTGCCTGGTAACTTGAAACGCCAACTAAATACAATTGTCTTTTTACAAATAGAAAAGCGCACAATGCGGATATTCTCACCCAGATGTTGAAGTGCCGGCTGCTAGCCGACCATGTCGATCTATACATATTAACCCAACAGTGTCGTGAGATTCATCAAGATTGCTTGGAGATTTATTTGTTTCGGCCTTCCATTGTTCCCACTCCGCTTTGACATGTGGCAACAATATATTTTCACTATGAAACTGATTCTCTAAAGCCCACTTCAAGGCACCCTGTCCAGTTAATACGTTATGTTGGCATTTCTCCATCACTGTACGAGCCACCGATATTGGAGTTGCGATATTCGGTAAACTCATGACTGCTCCATATCTACAATCATGATCCATTATTGCTGCATCAAGTTCCATCATTCCATCCGAATTGGGAAAGCCTCCAGCTCCAACGTAATATTGTTCACCAGTATCTAACTCAACAACATTGATGCCCTTTTCAACCGCTTCAACAGCGGGATGACCATCCAAAAGAAGACTTCTGGCTTTATTCACAGCCAAACAGCCAAAACTCCACGTTGCTGCACAACATGGTCGGAAATTCCGCGGTGTTATCACAGAATTCCAAGCCTCCATTTGTTGCAAGGCTATCAACAAAGTAATGACTACAAGATTCTGACCTATTGTCATAACATGTGATTGTATAAACCACACTCAAACATTTTTAGTGTGTACAGCTCACTGTAGGGTACACATACATGCGTCCACCAATCCATTTATATAGTGATATGACTCCCTTATAGAGTAACATGAAAAGATATAAAAAAGGCAGTGCTTTCCCTTGTGCTTATATTGTACTTCTATATATAATATGGAATAATTAAAAAAATATGGAATAATTAATTGCAATTGTCAGGCTGTGACAGAAACTGAAATCACGACAGAACAAAAGCAAACCATATAGTGCGTCCGCCCTGTTTCATTCTGATTCTACTTATTGTGTGCATACAGATAGCATCTTATGGATTTTCAGCAAGGAGGTTCAAGGGGTCGTGGTCGTGGAAGAGGCGGCGGAGTTCCATTGTTGCCGTCAGGTACAAGTGTAATTTCGTTGGTTTTCGTAGAATTAAAAATATATTCCTTTTACTAGGAGTATGGGAGTCTCTCCACGTAACAAATGAAAAGATGAGTACTCATTCAGAAAGTCTAGAGAAGTTTTTACAGGACAATGGACAGATAGTGAACGGTCAATTCAATGATATTCTTGAGGACGTGAAGGGTTCTGCTAATAATCACATCGACAACTCTCCTCATTCTCCTCATCACGAGGATGATCATCGTTCGGGGAAAAATGTAATTGAAAAAGATTTGAAAGGAAAGGATTGGAATTGTCCATCATGCATGAATTTGAATTGGTCGTGGCGCACAAATTGCAATATGTGCGGAACCATGAAACCCAATCCGTCTGCGGTAAGAATTAGGGTGTGCGGTTGAAGTAGTTGAATTCATCACCGCTTAATGTAATACATCAGGATGAACGTAGAGATGGAGCTGGAGGAGGTTTCAACGAGCGGCAACACCGTGCTTCAAACACCACAGTTGAAGTTGATGAGGAAGGGTTTGATGATTTCGGCCGCAGAATAAAGAAGAACGCCAAAGCTGATCGCCAAGCAAAAGAAGAAGCCGCTTTGAAGAGATTACAGGACAAGTATAAAATGTTGATGCCAGAGAAAGTGATCGCTTCTGACATGAATGATGCTCAAAGTGCCGAGGGTGTTGGCGGCGAAAGATTGTTGCCCTTGCAATCCACTATAGATCTGAATCGTAATACAACTAAACATACTGAATTCGAGAGGAGACATGATAGACAAGGCAGCAACACTAACACAGAGAGAGAACTTTATCGACGAGATAAAAGAGACTCGAGGCATAACGACCGACAAAACCGTGAAATTAAGAAGCGGCGTTCCAGGTCTCGATCCCGATCGAGAGATCGAGATCGACAATATAGGCGATAAAACTATATATATGGTAGAGGATGAAATTGTTAACAATAGATTTTCTACGCTGTTTACAAATATTATACAATGTATGATGTATTCTAAATCTTACAACTGCTTCGGTCGGTCAAGAATCTCATCAATGGTATAAAATAAATTTCTCTCTTCACTGGTCATATTAGCGGGCTCTTCCAAGGCTTCTTCAGGATAGAAATCGAAATTAGAAGAATCACCGTCTGATAGTACCGTTGGAACCATGGGTGGAACCAACAATTCGCGAAAAGCAGAGTTCCAATCAACGCCTTTGAAAAAGGAATGGTTCTTTATTTGCTCAAAGTTTGTGCTGCCCAATCGTTGGATGCGATCTGAATTCAATAATGCCATTATAACAGATTTTGTTGGCTTTTGAACCATTTTATCATCAAAAGCAATATTGTTTTGTAATATCTTGCGGTACACGATAAATGGATTGCGCCCATAAAACGGAGGATATCCCATAATCATTTCGTGCAGCAATATACCCAGTGACCACCAATCCGAAGCAAAACCATATCCCAGTCCTTGAATAATTTCAGGCGCTAGATACTCAGGGGTTCCACACAATGTGAAGGTTCGATCTTGAACAACTTTTGCCAAACTCAAGTCTGTCAAACGGATATGACCAATCTTGTTGATCCATATGTTTTCTGGTTTCAAATCGCGATACAGCACGTAGCATTTATGCATGTGATGAAGAGCACAAGCAACTTCAACAGCGAAGAACTGAGCAACGGGAAGTTCAAATTTTTTATCCCTTCGCAAATGTGAGAACAATTCTCCACCAGGAACATAATCTGTTAGCATATAGACACTGTTTTCATCTTGAAATACAGCCCTAAGTTCAACCACAAAATTGCAGCGGAGGCGGGACATTATTTTAATTTCATTTTGCAAGTGCTGTAATTGTTGTTGCTTAACAATTCTAGCTTTTTTCATTATTTTGAGTGCATAATATCGTTTGTCTCTTAGAGAACGAACGAGCCTTGTTCGACCGAATACTCCTGTGCATAAAGTTTCCTGAATATAGGGATCAAAGATGAGAGAGAGCGACGGTAATGATATTTACCAACAAATCAAGATCCTTCATCCCAAATTCAGCTCCTGTAAAGTTTGAAACAATTAAAACAATAGACCGAGACAAAGCAACCATCACGGTTCAAGCTAATTACCGAACAGTATTTTCAAACTGAAGTCCAAGTTGACTTCATAAGGAACAACTTTCTGCCCTGATGCTATCTCTGATAGAGAATTCATTCTTTTGCTCACTTCTGTAAGAGGATATGAATATTATGGCGCGCACAAGTGCTTTCTTGATTAATATTAAAATATACCAACTATGCCCTCTGTATTTTATTGTACTTCTATTTTACATGTTACATAACCTGTAACGGTTTTAATTGAGATAATATTAAATGACCTTCCCATGATTACTAATAGATAAGCATTACATGGATAGAACATCCTGTACTTTGTGTTTCCAGTCTTACAAATGTTGGGCAAGATCGTTTTGCAATTTTAAACATTTTTTTTTTTTTTTTTAATGGTGACGTAGTTTATGACATTGACCATATTTGGGCAAATCTAAGCTTATTATCCTAATATCTAATTTATTAGACCCTAAATAGCTGGATTTGAGACTCGCCATTACAATATATGCTAGAAGTAGCTACAATATTTTTTATGGCATAACTATTAAGGTGACTTATCTCATTCGGTTTTGCAGTTGTCGTATTTATTACGTGTCACTCCAGTTGAACGCATTGAGAAAGCTAATTGGTGCAAGTTTATGTGATGAGCAAAATGGGGGGGATTCTCGACCAGCAATCTGCATTTTGCAATACTTTTTTGTCAAAAATTCCTTATCGAATTTTATCCCTGTGGATACTTCTGGTAATGGTTGGTTACTATTTCACACTACCTTCCCTTTCCAACACATCTGGAATTTCATCACTTGATTATTATCCCTACTCATACAGTACTCAGAGTGCTATCATCAGTGACCGTACCAAGGATCTTCTTCCTCAAGCAATAGTATTTATCGCTATGGGTGAGCTAAGCAGGGAGATATTGGTACACGACGCAATATCAGCAGTACGGCTTATTGGACATTGGAATGAGAAGATCATTATTTTGACGGATCGTCCCTCGTGCTTCCATGAGTATACATCTCCTATAAATTCTAATACCATTACTATCTCTGTTGAACCGAAGGCAAGCATTATTGCAATAAAAAAAATGAAAGCAGAGATATTTCAATATTTACCGAAGGAAATAGATAAAGTTTTGTATATGGATGTAGATATTCTCATCACTCGCAATATTGGTTTTTTTCTGCAAGATTTAAGTCATCTCTTGTATCTGTATCATCAACAACAACATCTCGCTTATTCGCATGTGCAAGGGCGAAAACCGACATTGAGAAAGTTAGCACCAGCAAATGACCCAAGCTTTGGAAGTACAAAACCCTTTGGTGGGGTTGATAGCGTCAGTATGGGTGTTCAGGGACATAGCAACCACTCTAAAGAAAGTTTTATTGAATTGGAAAAGTCCACTAGATTTGATTTTGCGGCATTCCTAGATGCTGGAGGCCATTACGTAGGATTTTGCAGTGGCTGCGAAAAGTGGCATACGGGTGTGATGTATTTGAGGAGAAATCATGGTGTAAATTGTCTCAAGGCTTGGGGAGATATCCTTTCGTCTGGAAAGTTTCAGACCGATCAAGAATCTTTGGATTTTGCAGAAAAGCAGGGCAACTGTACAAGTAATGTCGCCATCCCTTCTCGTCATTTATTGTTTGCAAAAGATTATATTGGTATGTTGTTGACTTCTGGTCAAACATTTATACATCTTACTGCTGCAAATAGAGCAGAAACTCAAGACTTTTTTTACACTGATTACATAATTCCCCGAATTCGAAATTCTCTCCATCCGCCGCTAAAACCTTACAGTGCTAATACCCCCAAGAAATCGTGTCTATGAGAACCGTAGTATGGAAATGCAATATCGCTGTATGTTGATTTAGTTTTTCATCGTTATTCATATAAAGAACATTCTGCTATAGATGATTCTAAACTGTAATGGCTCATAACTTATAACCACAAAAAAGTACATCAGAGATACAATCGTATCATCTTTTGTCATTAGATACAGAATTGGTTAGGTGTTCAAATAAAAGATAGAATTCAACAGATTCAAAAAAAAATAATATTAAGAGTATCTACGACTATTCGCAACATGCATGAAGGACTTATTATATCCTCTTGATAATACTCTTGTTGGAATCATGGATGCGTATGTACCAACTATGTTAATATTAATATTCGAATATCACTGTTAGGTTCTGGGATTTTAGGGGGTCACTGTGGGCTTGGGAGCCAGACGGACGAAAAGAAAATTCACAGAAAGTTATTTATTCCAATGTGTGTGCTGGTCATTACCAAAATTCCACCACTCCAATATGACGCGATGATGTGTGAAACTACTTTTCACGTCGACTGGTCGATGTGAATTTTACTTGCAGGTGTCCCAACACACAATGTCGACAGAGGTGAGAACAAGTGAAGTGAAAGTGCTTCCATCAAACATTGATTCGCAGATCAAAATCTCAATACTTGAAAATTAATCCTACTTCGTGGAGTTACTTGCAGAGTTGGTTTAACTTGTCACAATTTTATCACTGTTGAATCACATATAACCCCTTCAATCAATTTAAACTAGTATCAACGACTGCCAGTAATACGAACTAGTGTAGTTCATCATCATTTGTAGAGTAACACTTAGGGGACTCAACGTCATATTCGTGAGGGCACCAATCCAACGTTCATTTATTATACTTATATCAAATTCCAAATGGAGAATAGATCATTCTCGCAAGAACACTATGATGGTCAAAATAATCCATATCAAAATAGAAATAGTTTAGCTTCTCATCATCAAAACAAGAATAGATCGAATTCATCCAGTCCAGACATGAATAGACCACCTTACCACTCATTTGAACGATCCCAACAGACTTCAATGAATAAAGTTCAACGAAAACCTTCTCTAAATGATGGCCGTTCGACCATGGAAAGTATTTTGAGAGGCCAAGCCAAGTTTGCGGCTGAAGAGCGTAAATTTCAGTCATCGTAAGTTAATTTTCTCTAACTGCTTTTTCTCCCTCCCAAGTTATATTGCTATCTATTCAGAGCACAACCTTGGATGACTCCATCAACAATTGGTGGCTTCAGTCAATCAGATGGATACAGCTTGCCAATACAACAATCGCGTCGTGGAAGTATTGCTAATTATGATGGGATCCAGTCAACTTCTGGAACTTGGCCAGAAGGGGGATTGCAGATCATTGCACCCGAGATGACTGGAATAACAAGTTCTTCTTCTTCCTTCATTAGTAATTATGATCGAACAATCGCACCAACAACCTTGGAGAGAAACGGTCGATATGCTTCATCATCCTTCTCTGGTCGATCTCCAAGACCAGATATGAATACTTTCAGCAGTGGAAGTGTTGAGTATATGCCAAGTGCGTACAGTCGAGATGAGTTGTATCCTTTTTCTCCAAAACCATCTGCTTGGCCATCTGTTCAACCAAATACTCCCAGTGGGTTTTCAGCTAAATCGCCCAATACTGCAAAACAACAACGAAATACCACTCCTCTTGATGGTTTCATTTATCAAGTAAGCGATATAATTATTGTTATTGAGTTAATATTTACGCTCATGTACCCTTCAATTGATTTTAAGGTTCAATTTAAGCGTGCTCATAAAAACTACATTCTTTCTCCGTCTGCTCCTCGAGATATCATTCCCGGTGATTTCGTGAAAGTGGAAGCAGATCGAGGTGAAGATATGGGAATAGTTTTGGCAAAGATACCGGTGGAGGACTTTGAAGAAGTTATCCCTACCGCGGGCTACAGAGGTAGAGGATTTTCATCTGGTCAAGGAGAGAAAAAGTATTTATTCCGATTGGCAACCCCTGAGGAAAGGACAAATTTGCAAGTGAAGGTTCAAGAAGAAGAACGAGCGTTAGAGGTATTTCTTTTATGTTTCTGTTAGTTTTCATCATCACCAACACAACATTTGTAGACTATTCGAGAGAAGGTTCTAGAACGCGGTTATCCCATGCAAGTCCTCGATGCGGAATATCAATTTGATCGACATAAATTGACGTTTTATTTTGAAGCGGAACGTCGTATCGATTTTCGTGAACTTGTGAGTGAATTGTTCTCACAATATAAAACTAGAATCTGGATGCAACAAGTTGATACTTCGTCTATCGCGTTCCACGATGCTGGAACTGAACTTGCGAAGGCCACAGGATTTTTACCAGATCGTGGTGATGACTTCCACTCTAAGCGATCTTCATTTTCCCAAGGTGATGACACATCGAAAGACAACTCGATCGGTGGTTCGGCTTCCGTTGAACAAGACTTTCATTGTGGTTACAATTATTTAGATGAACCATTCCATGGAAGTGGAGGCAATAATAGAAGTTACGTAGAGTATTATGATAGAAACTCTGCGTTTGGGGGAGCTCTTCCTGAATGGGGTCCTACAACTGGTAGTAGTAGTAGTGCTAGATTCTAATTCTGCTTGCTAGTTTGGTCCATTTCAAGAAGAAAGAATATTTTGTATCGCCATGTTTATAGTTTGTCATAATTGTTCTTAGATGATCGATAAGAATTTTCTTCTTCATGAGTATAGAAAATACACATGTCGATCTTTGTTGTGAAGCAACGGTGGTAGTTAGTGATAAAGTACTCACTCACTTAATACTCGTAATTCAGTTTAACCCATAAATCGCCAGACATAAAACTGATTTCTTCTGTCATCCTATGTTGCTGAACCTAGATACCGGCATGTTAGATATTGCTATATTAATTTTAATCACATCCATTATCATTCTTTGACTTTCAGTATCAGTGTTAACTAACAGCAGCAAGGCCAAACGAGGTACAGATGCAATCTTTAAATAACAATATCCCTATCACACAACAAAACACCATTCAACACTCAATGAATTAAATATTTCACACTATTAAATCAATATCAACAATCCACAATTATTAAAGCTTTCATAGCACTAATACATGGTACTCTGTTTCATAATATACATAAATTCCTCACTGGAAATTTCTCCATCTTGGTCTCGATCAAACTCGTCGATCATCGCTTGCAGCTCTTCCTCACTCAAATTTTCGCCCAATTCTCTTGCAACTCTTTTCATATTCTTCAAAGAAATTTTTCCACTGTGATCATCATCGAAGAGTTGGAAAGCTTTCCGAATCTCATCTTCTGGATCCCTTGTTGCATATCTTTCAGCCACTGTGTATCACAAACTAAAAATAAGGAAGAAAAAAGAACAGAAGCAACTAACTTATTTCCAAGAATTGTTCGTAGTCAACAGTTCCACCATTATTGGGATCGACATCTGGTCAGAAAATAAAAATAGCACTTGAAAATAGGACTTATCCAAAGTTTATACCGCCCATACCATGAACAAGTTTGATGACTTCTGGCTTTTTGACATCAAAACCTAATGCTCTCATGAGGACCTTCAGTTCATGCAAATCGATGGTTCCTGTTTTGTTTGCATCGAAAAGTTCGAAAGCCTCACGAAGCTCTTGTTTTTGGTCTTCCGAGAGTTCAGGCTTGGCGGCCTTTAAACAACAATAATTAAACGACAAAAAAGTATGGATGATGGAGATAACCTTCTTTGACACTTTCTTGGACATTCTTCGCAGATGAGATAAACAGAAATATCAAATGAGAATGCGAAAATCTTGTGTCCCTTTGTGCTTTTGCTTCTCACTTTGGACTCTCTTTTACTTTTTTTTGCTTCTGGCTTCTATTTTCGATTTTTTCAAAAACGTGACACCAGCAAGAAACCGTTGAAAACGTCTTTTCATCAAATTTGTGGAAAGAAGTGTTTATTTAATCAATCATTGTAATGATCAATTTGCTAACTTATCCCTGCTGAACTATGGTAATATACACACAATGCACAATAGAACTTTGTGAATGGAATAAAGGGAATCAATAATATAACTACATACACTCCATCCAATGCAAATTAACAATGTTGCATTCTCCATACGAGTTGTTCCGGTTGTCAACAAAATAAAGCTGCTTGTTAGAACGTTTATTGAAAGCAAATTGATTGATTGAATTCACGCGTTGGATCGCAATACATTCGAGATTGGGAACATTCTTCACCAGTCTTCTCATTCGAGTAAGTCCTGTAAACGCCAATTTATCAATCTCTCGATTTTCTGCATCTTCTGCATTGTTTTGATCAATCACCATCCTCATAACCAAACAATCCTTATTTTCATCCTTTCCGCACAGGATCCACATTTGGCCCATTATGAAACATGCTGGAAGTGCTTCCTCAAACAAATCGAGAATATCTGCTTTAACATCACACCATCGCAAGAATGTCGGTCCTAATGGAAAGGCTAGTGATACACCAGATCTACCTGTCAATCTAATAACTTGCTGCTCATTTTGACAATTGCATGATCCATAAACCGCTCCTATATCACTTGTGGTGGAAGTTAAATATTTCTGACTAGGGCGATACCAATATGCGCGATCATCCATCCAAAACCTGATAATTGGCTGAATTGCTTTCCTAATCAAATTGGTCGCCACGATCGTTCCTTCTTGCAAGTAATCATCAGGTGATATCGATGAAAAACTACTGTCTTCACATATTCTCTCATTACTTGACCCAACTTTCTCATGCAATAATTCGATGTGTACCGTATCTGGAACAACATAGTATATGTCATCTTGTAAAGGATCGCCATTTGTAGTTGCGAATATTCCAACTTCTGCACTCCCAAATACTCCAAACAATTTTAAATTTTCGCCACAAACACTAACCAATACATCCCGCTTTGATCTATTCAACAACTCTCCGCCATGTACAATCGTCTTGACACATTTTAAGAGGGACAATAAGCTCCCATTTCCACGCTCCAAACCTACTGATTCTTGCTTGGCATAAGCAATTAATTTCATCAATTTGGATGGCCACCCACAGATCGTATCCACTTTAAAATGTTGAATAAACTGAAATATTGTTTTTTCATCTGCATCTGCCCCCAGTGGAAGGTCTGTACCGCCAATCGAAACAACTATTTCATGAAATATTTCCATGCTTCGATATAGATTGCCGCATGCCATTAAATTAAGAACAACACTATGCTTTGAAAATGCGCCAAATTGTCGAAGTTGGTCACGCAGACGTTGTCTCATCATATCATTTTCGAGCAAAAGAGAGGGGATTGCACACTGCTCAGTCGTCAGTTCACCAGATGAGGTGGACCCACCACTCGGCGACCAATATATCCCAACCTTTCCATGATAAAAATTAGGCAAAGTCTGTTTTGAATCACAACCATTGTCACTAAATAGGTTTTGGATACTGGACAACAAATCCCGCTTCTTCATTATTGCACAATCTATTAGTTGGATCAATCCTTGATCACGACCTACACTTCGCGATTTGATCAAATTGCAAACTTCTTCGATTTCCGGTCTATCTTCCAAATCAAAGCGAATTCGAATTAACTCCCGTGAATTGTCCTGAATTGCAGTACGACAATGAACAAATCGCTGATTATCTAAAAATAGCACAGTTCCTTCTGGTAAAAGACAATTGGAATCATTGCAACAACGTTGCAATATTCCATAAAATCTGGCAAAGGCCTGTTTAAATTTGTAGTATGGTGAGAATTTTCCATCTTTTGACAGATGATCAACATTCATGATATCAGGACGTACTCGTGCACGCTCACGGCTCATGATAACAGGTGCCATTATGAACTCTTCTAGATGACCACCAGCTAAATTATTACAGGACTTGCGGAACTCAATAGGAACATCCCATCTCACCAAGGTAGTACTGAGTGTATCAAATTCATTATCCGTAAGCATATTAATGGCATCACGAACTCGAGCGAATCCACTTCTTCCACCACCTTTTTTATCGCACGACTTCACCGCGAGAGCAAAATACCTTGGAGGATTATATTCATAGGATGCATCTGTATGCGTTTCAAACTCTTCAGCCTGATGTGACCTTGCAACCCCTTGATTCACTGGACTAATAGTCCAAACTGGTCCTTTGCCTGGCGCTGGCTCTCTCAATCTTGCATTCCATTTTTCGATTAAGAATGACTCCAAAACTTTACCCATGGACACATTACCAATAGGATTACAAACTTTGGACGACAATATGGATATCCCATCTTTAATCAAATTCTTCCTCAACTCACTCCCTACGAAATAATCTAATTCATTACTTTGATATTCTTGCGAATTAATTTCTTCGAAAACAGCAATACGTTGAATACAACGAGATGGTAAATTAGAAATAAGATGCACAGGCGCAACTGCAATACCTCCTCTGGTCAACGCAATCAAGTCGGCAGCAGAAAAACGAAACATTCCAGGACCATAGAATTGATCATCCATGCATAGTAATGTTCCAACACATCTCCAATTACGCACATCCCACATTGAAGAATCGATTTCAAGTTGTTCATCCAATATTCTAAAGCATGTTTGGTTTTCAAGATATGGTTGTACAATCAATTGTTTATTTTTGGTGTCTATGCTTGTATCGTACAACAAGTGCTTCAATGAAGAATATTCCTGTTCGATAGCGTTTAAAAACTCCTCATCTGTTGAAAAATCTTTTTGCAAAAGTATTCCCTCCCCCTTTCCCAATAATGCCGGTTTTACTACCAATGAAGAGGACACAAGACCAGTTAGGACGCTATTAGTAAGGTCATCACCAATCAACAACATTTTAATGTCCTCCACGTCGACAGCAATAGTAGGAATAAGATGCTTCCTTAATGTAGAGAAGAAATTCATACTCCCCTTTATAAGAGAATCATTGTGATCAGTTGATAAACCTGTATGCCTGAGCAATGTAGGTAACCTTGACAATAATGATAAAAGTCGTTTGTCATGCACCAAACATATCGACCACAATGGATTCAAACATTTCCCTTTAATTGATAAACTCATTATTGCCTCCAGCACCTCATCGGATAATCCAAGAAGCTCATCTTGATGTAACTCTAGGACGCAGAAGTGAACCTGCTCAGCTCCAACAAACAACGAACCATCCTTCATTTCAAAAGCATCTTTTGAAGCATATATAACATGGATGTGGAAATCCTTCATTATCAAAGACAACCAATCCAAATCATGTCCTGGTTCTCTGCCACGAATGCAACATATAGTAATTTTTCCATCAACAAGTTTGGGCAAATCAGAACAGGCCGATCGAATCTTTAACGCAAGCATTCTCGGAAAGGCAAGAGTAGATGGGATTGGAGCAATCGTTGGTGCTTCATCAGAAATGAGAGGCTGAAATATCCCATTCAAAGCGGATTCTGCCAGAAACACTGACAAAAAATAGCCATTTACTGTAAATCGGGCATTGATTTCGCAAACTTTCATGGTACCACTCTCATCGTATAATATGTCCGGTCGATAGCATCCCAATTCCACTGCTTCCCCAAAAATTGGATTCTGGGAACGCAAGATCCTCTCAAGTCGATTTGGAATTCTCAATGTCGAACAAACCACTGGATGACCAATCCACCATAACTTTAATATGGAAGTTATTCCAAAATGCAAAGCCTGTTGCAAATTTAACATCTTGTCATACTCTTCGAAGGGAATCACCATAGGACTAGGTGACAAACGAGGCATCCAATTACTATTTTTCGTGAAGCTCTTAGAACTCAAGGAAGATTTTAAATGTTTATGCACTTGGCCGAGAATATCATGCTTCACATTCAATTTACTGTCATATTTTCCCCCAGGGGTGACATCAGATTCATGGACATCTGGAAACAAACAATTCATTTTCCTCACAAACTATTGTGCCACTTATGACAACAATAATGATAGAATTGTGGGACGGTCACATCTTCATAATCCTTCTTACGACACATTTCTTCACCAAATATTTTTTGTGGTTGTTGTGAGAACCTTTTTCCCAGCCCCTTGGCCCTTGCTATATACACTGCACACAAATAGACTTATTTGGTTATTTTTTGTTGATCAAATAATTGCTGTTGGTTGGATGCATTAAGTAACAACGTTTAGATACAAACGTATAGATGAGCGAGACCAGCGAATAGTCATTTTTCTTTGTTAATTGACTGTTGAACCTTTCGTTTCGTCGGTGCAAAAGATGACGACCGCGGGGGCTATTGACGATGACGCTGGAAAGCAATTTACTCTCGCTTCGTATTTTAATAGTTGGAATAAAACGTCGAAATTTATCTTCTTAGTGTCTGGAATAATGTTTTTCTTTGGTTGTCACAATTATATGCAAGAGCTGATTATGCATTTGCCAGGTTTTAAGGTCTGTCGTACAAATTTCATTGACCGCGATGAGTTTACCGTACCACCAATATTGTAGGTTGGGGTTTTCTTGGGATACTTAGAAGTGTTGGGCGTGACCATTTGTTCATTTTTTGAAAGAAAATGTTATGGAGAAACTACAAGGAAGGCATCTTGGTCTTCTTACTTCATGTTGACATTTTGCTTATTGATCAGTTCGGCAACCAGTAATATTGCGTTGGCTTACATAAATTATCCAACAAAAGTTGTGTTCCGATCATGCAAGTTGATCCCAACAATGTTGATTGCTATGCTGTACAACAAGAAAAATGTTCATTGGTTTGAATTTATGTTTGGAACATTTATCTCAGCCGGAATGGTACTTTTCGCTATGGCAGATTTCCAAGTTTATCCAAATTTTGACATGATCGGTGAGTTCCATTATATGCAAAAGTAGCCCTCCTTGATTTGAATTTCATATCTTCAGGAATAATTTTGGTGTGTATTAGCGTTTGTGCTGATGCATTTTTGCCCAATTTTCAGGAGCGGGTCTTTGATCAAGGGTCCTCAAGAATTGAAGTGACCTATTTTACAAATGTCATCTGCTTCCTTTTCATGACAATCGCTTTCACAATGTCAGGAGATATTCCAGAAGCCTTTGCTTATGCCTTTGCAAATCCCCATGCATTGTATCTAATGACTATTTACACTTTTTTGGCATACATAGCGATAACGTTTCATATGGCCCTCGTCAAAGAATTTGGTGGAATTGTGACAGTACTTGTGGGGAATACACGAAAAGCGGTCACCATCGTGTTGTCTTTTATACTTTTCCCCAAGCCAATGTCAAATTTATACTTACTTGGTGGTGTTTTAGTGTTTGGTAGTTTAGTTGGGAATGCATTCATGAAAGAAAAATCAGGTGGTGGCAAGAAAAATGGACCAGGTGGTGTTGTTATGTAAATATAGCACCCAATAGTCCTCTCTGAATTATTCTTAACTGTGCATTTCGTCTTTTATTGTAGATAACACGTTGTTGTAATATTAAACTTTGTTGTTCTGCAAATATTTACAAACCAAATATTTACACTTCAAGGTGTTTCTCACTGATTTTTATTGACAACAACATTGCAATAAAATCATTTTCTACAATCCTTTAAATAAAGTATCGATTTGCTGGTTGCCAAACAGTATAACCTGTCGTTGAGATGTGAATATACTTGCATTATAATAATGAAAAAAGAAACACGGCAACCGCTCAAAAATAAATGGATGCCACTCATAATATTCTTGGTTAAATATTTTTCTTGCAACTGGAAGTTTAGATTCTCTATAATGAGCATTTTGCTTGAACAATGCTTGCAATACTTTATCTTTCTGGTAGGTATCGATTGCATTTGACATAAACCTACTCAGCATTATCAACCATTGAGGTTTTATGATGTATGTATTTCGCAAAAACACCTCGATCTTACTGTATTTCAAAATATCGTCACTGCTGTAATTCATTGAAAGTAATAATTTCTCCCAGCGCTCCATAAAACCAGCACCGTGGCCCATCACAGCTTGTTGATCAAGGTGTTCCCCTGTACCCATCAGTGGTACCACATCATATGATTTAGCGGACGCTAATTCTAAATATGCTTTTAATTTTTCCATAGATGTCACTTTTAGAGTTTTGTAGGTTGCAATCCCAACATAATCCAAGTTTTGCCATGACTTTTCTCGGGTGGCAATAAATGGAAAATTGTTCTTATAGGCAATAGATTCGAAGAACACCGTTGAATCTATCCTCAATATCTCTACCCAAGGTGCGCATTGACTCCAACTTTCTGCAATCCCTTGAGATTTCTCATCGTGCACTATAATATATAATTTGAATTTGATACGCGGAATAAATTCTGCAATTTGTGGATCACGATAATAAGGTACTTTAAGCAGAGACTTTGCGCACTGGTAATTTACAGATCTGATGTATGGTTTTCTGGCAATAGATGAATCAACTTTTCGAAATCTATACCCACTGTTGATAAGATATAAGTACAGTAGTATGACCAGAATCACAACAGTGAACCCTTGTTCGTATTTTCGTATCTTACTGAGAATAAACGTCAAACTGCCCATCGCCAAAATGATTCAGAAAATGTGGAACAATTGCTCATGTCCACAACATCGATCATATGGTGTCGACACAGACAGATCAAGTAATCAGAGAAGTGCCACTTTGTACAATATTGGTATCCCATTTGAAAGTTATATAGTGTGTTTGTGATCCGTCCTGCTGCGCGCCCTGTTGCTATAGTCGTGCGGCTGCGCCTGATGGCGCGCCGGCGGGATATGGGGTGCTGCTGCTAGCTCTCCTGTCTTGTCTTTAGGCGATTTGCGACATCAAAAAACTGAAGCAGTATATCAACAGCACATAATATATCAAGAGCATGTTACATACCCTAATATAATTCTAAGAAGAAGTAGATAATAAACCCAATCTACAAACTACCTGTATGAAAATAGCAGTGATCAACCTCAAGATATAGTAAAATTTGTATGTAGCAAATTTTCTACAACTCTAGGATCTGTTCGCTAAATAAATAGATGTATTAGAGTAGATAAGGGCATTTTAAATCCAACACTTCTACCTACCACTTACCAAACACTTTCCCTAAGTTACCGATATCATGCCAATCATAGAAGAACCAACTCCATAAACAAAGATCAGATCGTATTAATTTACATGCAGAGGAGGTTCAAGCATACTATCCCTTCTTCCTCATGGTAAACATTATATATATGAGAATATAAACAAAGAAAACAAAACAATAGATTCGGTCAAATTGCAATTACAAATTCTCCCCTCCTCCATCATCACTGTACTTTTCCTATATTATAGAGCTAACAATTGTCAATTATGATATGACAATCTATACTACTAATATTGAAATCATAACATTTTGAATCACTGAAGTAAAACTCTCAATGATGTCAAAGCATGCATAAGACTATATAAGTTCGAATTGACATCATTGAGACTGTTACTGTAATCTTCTGGCAAACGAATAATCTTGTCGTTGTTAGAATTAGCAATTGAATTGTATTTCTGTATTGACGCTTCATTGATCGTTTGTGATTTCATGATACCGATAAAATCGTCTATTATTATTTGATTGGCAAGAAGAACTGTCTTGCAAGTTGCCTTAGCTTTTTCGCTCTGTTGAACAATATTCCAAAGAGCAAATGCAGCGATGTGACGAACTGGCCAATCGATACCATCAAACTTGATATTTGCAAAAACAATAGAACACAAATATTCTACAATTTGGTCATTTAGCAATGTATGACCGAGTGAAGATGGGACGTTTGATTTGGTCATTGATGTTTGACACAGCATTCCTATGACGCGACAAAGTAATCCATCAATATATGCATCTGTGTTATGTTGATGGCAAGTGGCTTGTAAACAAAGGGGAGTGACACTATATTTCTCCGCCAACCATAACAGCAACTGAGGAAAGGGAATTAACTTCATATCCTTTTTCGCATGATGTACATCTTTCGTGCTGGAAACATTACCCGATGGTGAACCTCGAACAACAGTACCTTGCAAATTCTGTAACATTGAAATAGTGGCCGACGAGATAAACGTCTCTTTATCATTCGAAAATTGGTGATAGCATGAGACACCTTGCCGGTCCGGTGATAGAAAAGATGCAAGGACAGTAAAATAGTGGAACATCGTTTCTTTCGCTCCTTCTTTCGTAGAGGATTCAAAATGAAGTAAATCTTGAATTTGAATCGCTAAGATATGCGACAGGCTGATTTTCAGAGTTGGAGAAGGAGATATTGGAGATTGCAAACCACCAATGCTTACTTCTGGTGATGTCCCACTGCATAGTAACAAACTACTGCACAATTGCAATGCTAGCCATCTACCAGCCGATTGAAAACCTTTTCCAACACCAATTGACACAAGGTAATGCAAGATACTCGAATTATTAAAATTGTTTGAGGATTGCTTGAAAGATCCATAAATATTCGAAGTTTCCAAATTATAGTAGTGCAGCAGATCAAATTTCGGTTCATCTGTACCATTGGTGCAGCAGACTAATAACGACCAAAGAGCAGATGCTATCATCCCATTGGATGGGACTAGCATCACATGAAAGGTTCTATCATCAAAAACTTTATGATAGGCAGTGGATATACTGGTCTGCGCAAGTAAACTATAAGGAGATAGTAGCCTCATCATCTTGACAAGCGAGATATAGATCTCTCTCCTCAATGAGTCGTCAATAACCTAAAACATTAAGAATAAGAAAAAAGATCGTTAAGATTGGAAGTATCAACATTACTTTGGTAAATGAGCGGAAAATGGTCTTCAAAACAACCAACGTTCTCCACAAATGATGTTTTAATTCATCAGGTATTTCAAATGCTCGATACGGAAGTGCACCATTTGAAGTTGATGACAATTTGGATTTTCTACTCTGCGATCCATCAAGTGAAGCCACGGAAATTTGTGATGAACCCGCTAACGAATCAATTGTGATATTGTGATTCCATACATAGTCTCTTGTCTTAGAACGCCTACACAAGAAAAAATGAGGTGGCTAACGCTTGTCATAACAATATAATACCATACCATTTGTTCGTTGAAACCTTGTCAGGAACGCTTTGATTCGACTTAGCATTCTTTGCTTTTGGACGATCTTGCTCTTTCTTATGGAAATCTCGCTGACTGATCTGATGCTGCAAACATAGCTCACCAACACTTATAATGGAAGAAACATAATATGAGATTAAATTCTTTCCTAGACAAGCATCGCTGACAGATGAAGCAGTAGAATTGACCTCAATATGGTTCACATCATTTGGATCATCGGTATAGGTATTTTGCTGAGATAAAAAATTGGAAAACGCTTTTGCACATTCATTAGAATTTTCAAGAATAATACTTAGAGCAATATCTAAATACAGCGTTCCAGGATAGGTCCATAATGGAATTGGAAATATAGCGGCCGTTCCATGGCTTCCGTTATTGTCTCTAACACTTTGCAGTGCAATGCGACACTGTAACATTGCACGCACACGCAAAAACTCTTCAAAAAAAGAGAGAAAGGGTGTTTGTAATTCCAAGCTACTACTCTTAGAAGGATTTGAAGATGTTTCCGAATCTATATTTCTATCGTCAAAACCTTTTCCGCACCATGACGAGATAATAGGCTTGGATAAATTAAATCCTTCTCTAATTCTATCATCATTTACGCAAAAAATTGTAAATAAGCTAACCTTCTTAATGAAATGCAGTAGAATTTCATTAATATTATTACCACTGCTGTGATTGTCCAGATACGCATTATACGACGAGAAAAATATTTGATAAATTTCATGAAGTCCCTGAAGACCGCGCTTCAGAGCGTCAAAAATAATCTCGAAATAGCTCCAATCATTGTTCACAATAATAAAACATTTCACCATATCATAACTTTCATTAATATTCAGCGATGAACAGAGTAAATCTAATATATTAGTCGCAAGGCAATATTCCTGCCATTGTCCACGATGAAAATCTTGGGGTTTCAATTCACCATGATCCAAAACATTGACCATGTGGAATGCATTATCCAAAGAGTTTGTCAAGGACTCTAAAAAGTTGACTTGCTGCAATGAATATCGGAAAAGCTCAGAATCAAGCTTGCAAAGTTTAAGAAGTATCTCGCTTATCATAAGACTGGCACTTCGAGCATCAAATTTCATTTGTGCACTAAATTGTCGAAGTAGTGGAAGAGCAAATTTGTGATCTTCTCGAAAACCAATTACCGATTCTGGTGTTGGACTGTTTGCAGCACCACTTACTTTGAAATTTGCATTACAGCGGTGACGAAATAGAGTTTCTTGTTGAGGATCATACATACCAACTCTTATTGTCGCAGCGATAAACATCCATGACGAATGTGGCAACACAAATGACTCTAAAGTTCTTGTGATGAGTGCAGCACATTTGTGCGACTTCAAAAGGGCAAGAGATACAACACCTTTATCTAGGAGTGAATCAAGTGCCTCTAAGATAATAATTATCGCCTTGTGTGATGTAGGTAGGTAATCCTTTTTGTCCCATGATTGATTCCACGCGATGTTATGACTTTCCAATATGTTACACATATGGTTCATTAGTTGTGCAACGTTTGATGTATTTTCAATGAATCTTTCACACGATGCCAGAATATGAAGGCTCATTCCACGAACAAGAAGACATTCTAAATCGTCAGAGCAAATATGCAACAGCTCTTGTATAGGTGGCCAAGTTATGTCTTCCGAGGGATGAATGTCATGAACAACGGTAGGAAACAGTGGGAAAATAATTTTCAAAACTTCCAAGGTCAGCAATTTAATCTCACTCCTCCTATCATACAACATCCTAATTGTCCATTTCCAAATATCGCAATCATTCACCATTCCACTAATCAACAACGATGATTCTCTATTCTCTTCCTGTAAGAATTGGACCAAAATTGAGAGCGAACCAGAGGATAAATAGTTATGTTGAAAGCTATCTGGAAAACGAAGCACCTTACAGAAGCGAATTAGCCTATGTAATGGATAAAAATATTTCAAATTCCATGTGTTCTCATTGCGCGGAGGGTCAGATGCCGAGAGCAATGCGAGTTCAATCTTCTCTCGTTCATACTGATCTAAACCGCGAAGTATCGAACCTCCCTTGTGATAAAGAAACAGATTCGATACTATAGCAAGGGCTAAATTTCGCAGATGACAAGGGCAGTCTTCATTGTAAAGTATTCCATCCAAAATTGAAATCAACAACGTTTTGCCATGTTCCATCAGCAAATCTTGAACCGAAACGTCCTCTCTGTAATTAACAGAATTAATAGAAGGGAATGCCGTAGCAGCAGTGAGAAATTTCAACAGTGATGCGTGAATCGAATATAACAAAGCCTGGGGATAATGTCCACTTGATACACGCAACTCCTCAAAGCACGACAAGGAAATAGCTTCATTGATATTTTTTAGGCACACTTGAAGCATAGTGTAAACCACATCTTGCACATTCCTTTCAAAACGATGATCGGAAAACAAGCACTTTAAATGTTCGGTCAAGAAATCCATCACTTCAAAATAGATAAACTTGTCTCTTTTGATTCTTGGTGGGGTTGAAATTATATTAGATAAAGCCGAAACCAATCGTATTCCCAACGAAACAAATAAATAGTCGAAGGTTGGGTTTAAGATTCGAAAATTTCTTCCCAACAACACTGTCCAATGCAGCTGTTTGTGATTATTGGCGTGCAAAAACAGATCAAACGTTGTTGTAACCATTGCTACATCCAGACTGAAACATGAAGAGTAAGCAGATAATAATACTTAATGAAAACTCAGTCAAGTACCTGTGCTGCATTGGAATATTGATATCAGCGATTGCAAATTCAATCAATTCCTTCTGTGGCCAAATACTTTTAGTAGGATTGCTTACTACCAGATTAGCTACTTGATAGCAGACAGCTTTGGCGATAGAGGCACTTGAAGAATCCAGCAGAATCAAATTTTGAGGATGCTTGAAAGCGATGTTGAGAAACGAAGTGGTTAAAAAAGTAGGAACCATAGCACTCATAGCATTGGCTTGGTAAGCTGAGAGAGGCAAATATACTTGATCAAGCTTCGACGTTTTGTTAATTATCAACTTCCATGAACTAGAATTGAAACAGTAAAAATGTAAGACACTCAATGACAAATATGCAATCTTTTTCAGAAATATCATCCCTTCCGAAATCATTGACTGCAGTGAGTTTGCATTGTTTGGTGTACCCGCTTTAAAAATGGTTTCCGCTGCAAAAGCTATAGTTAGCAAAGGTGACAAATTTATGCATGGAAGTTCAGCATCGTCATATATTTTACACATCACTTTGTCAATTAGCGATATGAATTCAAGTGCTCCTGGGTAAAATTTTAATAAGTGGTATAACAGAAATATACCTTGCGAATACAAATCACACTCAACTTTTCTCAAGCGAGTGAATTCAGCCACATCCAACCTGCATTCTGCTTTGCAATCATGCTTTCTCCCAGGGAACATGAATTCAAATAGCAAGTCCGATAATTTTTTAAGAAATTCGTAAATCCATGATTTGCTGCAAGTGAGGAGTAACTGTTGATCTGACATAAGCATATCTCGCAATTGTTGGATGGCACTCTGCCGAATATTAACTTCCATCGTTGCATCGAATACCAGGATCGAAAGCTTTTGCAAATCCTGATGATTGAATATTGCCTTTTTAAACGATAATTCATGATTAATTTGCTTGTTTTGTTTTCTGCCTATTGATGTAGAATCTACCAGCAATATTTGATGCTGTTGAGTTATTGATCCCCTAACTTGGTGGGAATGTTGCCATTCGTTGAGATCATCTATAAATGAAAAAGCTCCAACCCAATCCTGAAGAGATAACTCGTCCGAATTACCAATTTTTCCAAAAATATGGTGATGAATCAACATACAACTTTGTTGGCGAATAGTACTTTCGCGATGAAAAAAGCCCAACAACAGACCGTTGAAATACTTGTCCCTTAACATTAATGATGCGGATTCGTCATTACAAGAGCTTCCTGTCCCCAGAAAAGAATGATTTTCAACCCATGCGACTACTTTTTCTATTCCAACCAAATTCGATTGAATACTACCAAATTTCCACAATACCGTTTTCAACCACAAATAAACATTAGCAATCTGTTGACATAAACTAAAACCGGAATTTTCAAGTTTGAATGATAGACTTGCACAACATCTCGAAAGGATTGATAAAACAGACGATTGAATTGGTGTGATCAATCCAACTTCAGAGATTCCCTCATGTTGAGGCGTGCAACCACCATCCAGTGCGATCCAGCAAAAGATAGTCAGGAATTCTGCATTTTCTAAAGTGTCTAATAGATATTCTGAACTATATTGCAAGGAACGACCCTCTATAGAATTGAAAATTTGGTAATCCAAATAGGTGAGGTATGATGATGGATCACTACTATAGGGTTGAACCCTATCCATATGATTAATAATGCTTTGTAGCAATTCGTATTGAGCTGTATATTTCCCACGACAGAGGATTTCTCTCAGCACTTCGACTGTTCTAAATTGCAATGATCGATGCTGTTCACATCCAGTAATGCACAATAAAAGAGGAATAACTTGAACAATCTCTATTGTGGAAACTTCCACAGGAAAATCTACGGAACATAAATCCCTCGCTCTCTCCAAATACGATGTTGTCATTTCCAACAATCCATCGGGGTTGCCCTGGTCTAACTGAATCACGGAAGAATTGGCTTGGTCCTTGCTGAAAGAGGATGTGAAAAAATAAAGGCTTTCAGATAAACTTCGTAGATACACAACCGAATCCAAATGTTCTGGAAAATATTGTGACAGGATCCTTTCGGCTAATTCTTCAAACGGTATTTTCAACACCATGTAGTATCGTCTCGACTCCAACAACAATCGAATCAAAACTGATTTAATTCCATTTCCATACTTGAAAGAATCCTTAATATTATTGCTAATTGAGTACCGGACTATTATTTGCAAAATTTCCATCAAGAGTTTCAGAACAGAATATTTGAAAGTTGATTCAACCATAGAAAGGACCACATCTTCAGCATATCCAGTCAAATTTACATCCGATTTCACTGCAGCGAAAAAGTCTTCAAACTCAACAGTAGGATTTATATAAGTGCACAGCTATGAAACAAAATCCCGAATGAGCAAAATCAATCGAAATGAAAAATTGTATTACCTGATCAATTCGCGATACCAAATGCTGCAATCGCTTGACGTTAAGTGACAAGATTGTGTTTTCGGAAGATTCTCTATTGAGGGCTGATATGGTGTAAACATTTTCAGAGTGTTCAACAATGTATGGTAATAACACGGATATTAAACTTCTAATATGATAGAGAATTTGACTATCTTTACTGCGAAGTAATGGCAACGTGGCTGCCAAGATTGCGAAGGCAACTCCTGAATATGATGGTCTGGGGAAGCATTGTTCTGTTATGCGACGTGTTCCATGATCAGGGATTCCGTGATTTCCAGGATATCGCATTTCCAAAATATTCTGAACCTGATGATATTTTGGTCATACAAACCATGCACTCAAATTGTAAGAAATTTACCACGGTGTCCTCAGCTCCTTGCGTGGGTGGTGGCCGTTGAAAAAGACTTTGAGTTACTAGACCACCATCCAAATAAACTAAATAGGCTTTTTCGGATTTTCGCATGATGATGCAAAGACTGTTGATGAATGATACAGGGTGGCAACCATACGGATCGGATTCTGCCATCAATACAGAATAAGAAAGAAACAGAGGATAATTTAACTCCATACCATAATCAATATCACTAAAAGGAGCACCGATACAATCTAGTATGGCTTGAAGCAGTCCGGGGCGTTGTAACATAACTTCAGGGGGGAAATTACTAGCCGCATCTAAAAGCAATTTCCCTGCAGAATCATGTCGTAATTTCAATTTTACCTACATCAACAAATTAGTTCAACGCTAGAAGAAAAAAGGGGTATTACCTCGAGGTCAAAAAGATATTTTTCGTCAACATCTGTTATATAAACATATGGAAATTTCCAACCATCCTGCACAACTTTCGTATACATAATCGATCCAGCTCCTGAGCCAACACCTCTGGGTATGTCGTCGATACCGCTTGGAGAGTAATGTCCAACACATTCAATGCCTGCTTGGACTTGAAAACTATCAGGAATTTGTGATTCCTCAATATTTTTTTCTTCAACAGTTGATAGGTTGTTAATATTGGCGATAGACTGAAAAGAGGGTAAAAATAAAAATCACCAAATCTTATATTGCACTAGTACTTAGAACCCGAGAGATTTACCTTTTCAAACCTTTGTTTTATAGTGGTGCTGATGCTATGAATTGTAGTGGCGTAGTAGAATTTATTCAATATAATACTTGATTCTTCTGGTGCAACTGATTTGACTATCGGGTATTGCATAAAATGATCTACAACACACAGCAAATCCGTTATAAACGACTCTTCAGTGTTCATAGAGTCGGCAGAATAGCCAGTAATGGATGAAACGATGGAGAGAAGACTTTTGATGATACTTCGTAAATAGAACGGCTGTGTTTGCAAAGGTTCTTCATCAATCAAGTTGTGTTGGAGTTTAAACAGCAAACTTGATATAGCTCTCAACCTAACTTCATATCGATTTTGAGTACCGCATTTTTCAAGCAAAAGCAGGGTAGGATTTTTTTCCATTCTGAAGATTGTATATGTGAGATACCAACTTCCCAAATTATTTGTAATAGAATAATTTCACATAACAATAAATAAGCCAGGCAGCAAAGCTTTGAATTTGAAAAGTCCGCACAACCTAACCTATAATTAGTGTTAAATTTCAACTACTTCTGTATATTGTAGAAATAAAAAAGAGACTTCTGCCGTTACTGGTCTTCAGCAGGTGCGTTAGTCACGATAAGAAGATCTTGGCTCCGTGCTCTGCTGCAGACTTCTATTGTAAACAATACTACGGAATAGACAAACTTACAAATTGTTTTAAAATCTTGTGGATAGATACCAAGATACCTGATCTGTTTACCGAATCCTATTACGATTGTTTGATCTTGTAATAGGCATGATAAATCATGATATCATCACCTGTAATAAACCCGAAGCTGGTTACTGTTGCCAATCCTCTTCGAGGACAACGAGCCGACAATGAAGCAGAGTTAATAAATCAGAAATACAGTGCAGTACTAGATCATCTACTTACTCCACTTTCAGTGAAAGAGCAATTGATAAAAACTCAATCCTTAGAGAAAAAGAAGCAAACGGTCGAAATGCATAAACAATTGTTTGAAAAGCACAACATCCAAAACGATTCTCCAACTCCAGGATTGGCTTCAGCTGCAAAAGGTTGGGGAGAAAAAGAAAATGTGCTATTATCAAGCATTCAAAAATCAAAAAATCCTGATTTGCAATCGTTGGCCAAGTTGAAAATTATACTCTCGTCTGCCAACCGAGAGTTCATGACCTCATTTTTAGAATCTGGAGGAGTTTCTGCCTTACTGAAAATGGTTGATGCACGATTGATGAAACGTCCTTTCACGGAATTGGATATTGCGACATTATATGAGATTCTGTCATGTTTTAAAGCAGTGATGAACAACCCAATTGGAATGGATGGAATTGCGAATACACCAGGTTCTGTTGATATTCTCACACGTTGCTTGCGGTTCGACTACAAGCTTTTCTCAATACAGGTTAGATTATTCCTCTCTGGTTAAATTTTTTTTTGAGGCGTCGTTTGAGTAGGTTTTAGAAATTCTTTCTGTTTGCTGCTTCTATTCCGAAACAACGGCACGAACCGTTTTGCATGGAATGCGACAGCAAGCAAAATACTACCAAGAGGCTCCATTTTCATCGATTGTTAATGCAGTTGTAGAGCAAGATATTGAGATAAAGGCTTCTGTTCTTCAATTTATCAATAATCTAATTATGGGGGTGGACGATACGAATATTCGCTTGTCCCTTCGAACAGAGTTAGCGATGCAATTGTTTGATGAAAAGATTGATCAAGCAAGCCACAGATTGGACAAAGAATTGGAGCTATTGCGAGCAACAGAGGAAACTAATGGTGGTGATGCATCAGTTCTCAGCAAACTCAAAAGAAAATCTGTGATTGCCATGTATGGGCCGAAGGCATTAGATGATAAACGTGTCGAGACAATGCTGCGGCAAGCGAACCTCGTTAATATTTCCGATTTTGCAGGTGATGTTGCGAAAGAAAAAATTGAAGTGAAATCCAACAACTTATCCATGCTGGTGTGCCCACAAGATGGAACTATGGCTGGGCTTCTACATGCCGCGAAAAATACGGAGAAAATTGAATCGAAATTCCTTGATATGGTTGGGGGAAAGAAAACAAAACGTCGTTGGTTCGAATTAGATACTGATAACTTCAAGTGGTGTTCCGGCCATGACAAAGAATCTGAGTATAAAGGCATTGTGTCAATTGGCACGCTCAGCGACATTCGCCCTTATTCTACAGATCCGTACTTGCTTGGATCAACGACTCCAAAATTGTATTGTTTTGAAATCGAAACTCTCGACAGGACTTATGCATTTGGTTGTGAATCTGAGGTTGAGAAAGAGCATTGGCTTGTTGCATTTCAGCGTTGTCGAGATAACTATATCATTGCACGAGGAACCTACAAAATGCAATACAGAGAGTTGTCTATTGCTGATGTGATGAAATTCACAGAACGTTTCAGGAAAGAAATCGCCGTCTATACCACAATCTCAATCGAAGATAGAAAAAATCAAGTTGAGCGATGCGGTTTTAATCTAGATAATATAGATGACTTGTCGCGTTACCTTATTCATGAAACTACTGCATCGGGATGTGTAGGGCAATTGCAATCCATTCTCTATGAGCTGTTAGTCTTGCCACCGGGTGTTGAAGGTGTATGGGACGGGTTAAAAATAGGAATTAGCGCATTGCGCGAACGAGCAGAGAGAAATTCAGAAGTTGCGAAAGAAGCATTCAATCAACCATCTGTTGTTGACATATTTCAAACGAAATGTTCCGCTAATGGAGCGCAATACAGTCAAGTTAACAAGTTAGCATTGAAGGCAATGAACAGTGAACAAGAAATAGACCGTCTTCAAGGTGAAATTACAGCACTTAAAGCTACGATAGACAAGTTGCAGAAAGGACAATCAGCAGTTGCCGGTCATCACCATGTCGCAAGGTCAATACCCTTGCCACCACCTCCAGTTGATTCTCAAACTCTTCATGCACAGTCATCTAGAGATGATGTAGCACCTATCAGTATATCAGCCGGCATCATACTGGATCCTATTCCACAACTTTGTAAGAACTTCCCCTTACCTCCACCAACAACCGCCATTTCCCTAAAGACTGAAAGTTCCAACTCTCAGACGAGCGAACAACAGGAAAGCGGTGATATGCATCGTGAAATGATGGGAGCTGTTGCTGCGGTTCCACCGCCACCTGCCGCATCGGCACCTGCTCCAGCAGTAGATGAGCGCTATGCCAAGTATGATAAGATGCGAAAGATGTTACCAGAGGGAGCAGTTCGCCAG
>JACCEA010910393.1_pt1 | contig 31134 bp, 36 predicted proteins | sample 7449851 | NCBI WGS metagenome assembly JACCEA01 (sample SAMN15323453, study PRJNA562643) | freshwater metagenome | isolation source: river surface water | place: USA:Blue River Watershed | collected 2017-08-18
CGGCACCGCGCTTGAGTTCAATCACCAAGCGCATGCCTGATTTGTCAGACTCGTCTTGGATGTGGCTGATGTCTTCGATCTTCTTCTCGTGAACCAATTCGGCCATGCGCTCTTGCAAGGTCTTTTTGTTCACTTGGTAAGGCAGCTCGTCCACGATGATGGACTGGCGTTGGCCTTTGTCGATATCTTCAAAGTGACACTTGGCGCGCATCACCACGCGGCCCCGACCGGTGCGGTAAGCGTCTTTCACGCCGCTGATGCCATAAATAATGCCAGCGGTTGGGAAGTCGGGGGCAGGGATGATTTCCATCAACTCGTCCACGCTGGCTTCTGGGTTGCGCAGCATGTGCAAGCAAGCGTCCACCACTTCGTTCAAGTTGTGAGGCGGGATATTGGTGGCCATACCCACGGCAATGCCAGATGAGCCGTTGACCAACAGGTTGGGAATGCGGCTTGGCAGCACCAAGGGCTCTTTTTCAGAGCCGTCGTAGTTGGGGCCGAAATCGACGGTTTCTTTGTCGATGTCACTGAGCATTTCATGCGCGATCTTCGACAAACGGATTTCCGTGTAGCGCATGGCCGCGGCGTTGTCGCCGTCCACCGAGCCGAAGTTACCTTGACCATCCACCAGCATGTGGCGCAGCGAGAAGTCTTGGGCCATGCGCACGATGGTGTCGTACACCGCGCTGTCGCCGTGTGGGTGGTATTTACCAATCACGTCACCCACGATACGGGCGGACTTCTTATAAGGACGGTTCCAGTCGTTGTTGAGCTCGTGCATCGCGAACAAAACGCGGCGGTGCACGGGCTTTAAGCCGTCACGCGCATCGGGAAGGGCGCGGCCTACGATCACGCTCATGGCGTAGTCTAGGTAGCTGCGGCGCATCTCCTCTTCTAGGCTGATGGGCAGGGTTTCTTTGGCGAACTGGGTCATGAAAGAGGCCGTAAAGCAGGAAACCGAGCATTTTAGGCTGATATCTCAGCACTTCTTTTGTGGCAGCGATGCAACAGCCGCCTGCTTAATTTGTTAAGCCTAAGTATCAGTGGAAGTAGCTTGTTTTGGTTATGGCACAATCTTCCGAAGCGTCACAGGTGTGTCCACCTTGACTGCCCTGAATTCGCAGAGTGGTCTGCGGCTTATAAATCCCTCAGAGGTGAATCATGAAAAACTTGAAGAACTTGGCAGCTTTTGTTGCTACCGCTGCTTTGGCAACTGCTGCTATGGCTCAAAACGTTGACAACTGGCGCAACGCTTCTGGCGACGTCTGGAAAAACGCTTCCGGCGATTGCTGGCGCGATGCCAACTGGACGCCTGCAACTGCAGCCCCTGGCTGTGATGGCGCCGTTGCTGCTCCTAAAGCTGCACCTGCTGCTCCAGTGGCCGCTGCTTCCAAAGTGACTTACGCTGCTGACGCTTTCTTTGACTTTGACAAGTCAGTGGTCAAGCCAGCTGGCAAAGCTAAGTTGGACGACTTGGTTGCTAAAGTTAAAGGCATCAACTTGGAAGTCATCATCGCTGTGGGTCACACTGACTCCATCGGCTCTGATGCTTACAACCAAAAATTGTCAGTGCGTCGCGCTGAAGCTGTGAAGGCTTACTTGGTGTCTAAAGGCATCGAGAAAAACCGCATCTACACAGAAGGCAAAGGCGAGAAGCAACCTGTGGCTAGCAACAAGACCAAAGAAGGTCGCGCTAAGAACCGCCGTGTTGAGATCGAAGTTGTGGGTACCCGCAAGAACTGATCTCACTTGATCTAAAAGCAAACCCCGCCTTGGCGGGGTTTCTTTTTGCTTGAACGACAATACAGCCCATGCAAAACACAGTCACACACACGAACGTCGATCAGGCCGAATTGGCCAAATTTTCCGACCTTGCCCATCGCTGGTGGGACCCTGAGAGTGAATTTCGGCCACTGCATCAAATCAACCCCTTGCGCTTGGACTGGATCAACAGCATTGCGCCGTTGAATGGCAAAAAAGTGCTCGATGTGGGTTGTGGTGGCGGCATCTTGACCGATGCCATGGCGCGCGCAGGTGCGCACGCCTTGGGCATTGATTTGGCAACCAAATCTCTCAAAGTTGCCCAACTGCACGCCTTAGAGGCCCAAACGCCAAATGTTCAATACCGTGAAGTGGCTGTTGAGGCACTGGCTGCCGAGCAGCCAGCCAGTTTTGATGTGGTCACGTGCATGGAAATGTTGGAGCACGTGCCCGATCCATCGTCTATCGTGCGTGCGTGCGCACAGTTGGTAAAACCTGGTGGTCATGTGTTTTTCTCCACCCTCAACCGCAATGCCAAATCATTTTTGTTTGCGATTGTGGGGGCCGAGTATGTGTTGAATATGCTGCCGCGCGGTACGCACGAATACGCCAAGTTCATTCGACCGAGTGAGCTGGCACGTGATTGCCGCGAAGCAGGTCTTGAGTGGCAACACACCCGTGGCATGGAGTACAACCCACTCACCCGCCGCTACTGGTTGAGTGCTGACACCAGCGTCAACTACATGGTGGCCACGCAGAGGTCTCTGTGATGCTGAAAAATATCCGAGCCGTGCTGTTTGATTTAGATGGCACTTTGATTGACAGTGCACCTGACCTCGGTGCTGCCGCCGACAAAATGCGTACCGACCGAGGCATGACCTCGTTGCCCTATGAGTTGTATCGACCCTTGGCAGGGGCAGGTGCGCGCGGCATGCTGCGTGTGGCGTTTGACATGACGCCAGAACACCAAGACTTCATGGCGATGCGCGAAGAGTTCTTTGCCAACTATGAATCGGCCATGACGGTTCGCACCTATGTGTTTGACGGCGTGCACGACTTGATTGAACACATTCAACTGCGCCAAATGCCGTGGGGCGTGGTGACCAACAAAATGGCCCGTTTCACGGATCCGCTCACTGCAGCTATGCCGTTGTTTGCCAGTGCTGGTGCGATTGTGAGTGGTGACACCACGCCGCATCCTAAACCGCACCCAGAGCCGTTGTTTGAGGCGGCGCGTCGTTTAGAGCTGTCACCTGATACCTGTTTGTATGTTGGCGATGATGAGCGAGATATTGCTGCGGGTCGAGCAGCAGGTATGCGCACAGTGGCCGCAACCTATGGGTATCTTGGTGAAAAGACCGATGTCAGCAGCTGGGGGGCAGATTTACACATCGATTCTCCAAATAAGCTCTTGCAATTGCTTGCACAGGCCTAAAATAGGGAACATGGGGCTGCACTGGTTTCGACATGGGTTCGGACGCGTGGCAGGGCATGCCGAGGTTCTGTTACCTCGTAAAACCGCAGAAAAAAACTAACTGCAAACGACGAACGTTTCGCACTCGCCGCTTAATCCGGTGAGCCTTGCAACAGTTGGCCGATAGGCTGGGCTAGGGTACCGCAAGGTGTCCTAGCTGCAAGGGAACTCATATTGGCTGGCATCACATCGGGCATCTTGGTGTGGCGTGAGATTTAAGGATGCTGGTTTGGTACATAGCGTGTCGCTGCGCGATGTATCAGGCGAGACTCAAATCAGACGACTACGCATGTAGAACTGTACGAAAAAGACTTATGGACGGGGGTTCAAATCCCCCCAGCTCCACCATTCACCTCTTGGGGTCAAATTCATCGCTGAGTTTGACCCCTTTCTTTTTTTCATTGCAAATCAGCCATTTACGCGATCCGCTCGCGGTGCGCGGGTCTCTCCATGCCCCTCCCAAATAGCCCCAACTGGGAGCAAATAGCCGCTGTTTTTCGCTGTTTTCGCTCGAGGCGTGCGGTGCGCACCGCACCCGAATCACGGTTTTATGCGGCAAAACGTCAATGAGTTTGAGTGGAAGAGAGCCCAGGCAGTCAGTTCAATAGGCTGGACTCACGTCCACAAGAGGCGGCAGTCGGCCGCAAGCTGTCAGCAGCAACTTCGTCCAGGAGGTCCGGTAAAGGCTGGCTCCAGTCACTTGGCTTTTGAGCGCCAATGACTCCTGCAATAGATACCAGTCATTGAGAAGCTCTCCGAATTAGCAGCCACTTCGTGCTCCGAAGTGGCCGGTCAACGGCCCTATTCCCGAAGATGACCGTTACTGCCCAAGTCGACCCGCGGGTGGCCGTGCGACCAACGCACATGTGATACCGCCCCATTCCGATCCACAAAACGGCCGTTCGTACAGTGGCACGAGTCATGCGACACTCTGTAGGATGCAACGGCCTCTTCGTCTTGACTCTCCTGAAGCTCTGCCTGCCGAGTTTGTTATCCGCTTGCTTGACCATCAGCATTTGTTTCAAAGGCATAAGTTCTTGGAGGCAGTACTTGATAATCAGTCAGTTCGCGCCATTGCCAACGACCTAGAGGCTTATCTCAACAAGCAACGCATCTACGGCTATCACTGCACCAAGGAGCCATCGCCCCGCTTTTTCGAGACACGCGGGCTCCGTCCAACCGACATTCAAACCCATCAAGCCGAGTTTCTGGCAAAGTACGGTCACAAGTTCACCTCAAATGAGATCACCGAGATAAAGGCTTCATGGGAGGACTATTTCGAGCGGCATGGGCAACGTAGGCTGCGCGATGGCCATGTCTGGGCTTGCCTCTCACGGTCCTTGGTCAAGACTTCCGGGACAGAGACGTTTTTCCGATATTTCGGCGGTGAATCAATCTTCATGCCGTTGATTCAGAATTCATCGATAGCGTTGAAGTTAGAGGCAATAGGTCGCCCGGTCGTCGTCGAGTTGACCCTGCCCGGAAACATTCTGAAAGCTGGGTACAAAATGTCTCTTGCCGTCCTGAGTCGCTATCACGCTACGATTCGTCCAGACTCTCATTCCTACGAGTCTGAGGCGCATTTGTGTCAAGCGGTGCCGCCAGAAGACATCATCCGCGTAACGCCGCTGAGCGAGTTTCAGCCGTAAGATCTTTGCGCACTATGCCTATTGACCGCACCACCCTCGAAGGCGCCATCAAGGCTTCTGGCGGTGCGCAGCAGCCAGGCGAACAGGTCGAGGGACTCTTGGCAAAGTTGCAGACGTTGGAGGCCACGGGGCGCTATGGCGCACTGTTCAAGACGCTTGCAAAAGTGAACAATAAGAGTAATTTTCTCGCGTTCCTGCTGGAGGCAACCTTCGCTCATCAATTTGAGGCCGTTGGAATGCCTCTCGAGTACGAGGTCAAACAGGTCCCTAATCAGCCTAGCTCAATTGACTTTAAGTTGGCTGGCAAGACCACTGACACAGTCTTCTTCGAACTGCAACTACAGCAGCAGGATCAGGCGACTGCTAATGACATCAGCAAGCACCTAGCGGCAGGTCCTTTCTATGCCGCTGTGAAGGATGGAGATGGAGAGGCAGACGACATTTTTCGACTGCAATCGACCATCCTCAGGAAGGTCCAGAAGCCAGACGGAACGCCAGTCAAGTTCCTGCAGACTGGGCCGCGCATTGTCAACATCGTTGTCGTTTGTATCTCGGACATTCTGCTGGGGACGTCCGATGCGTTCGACTGCCTCCTGGCGCTGTACGGCGATCCGGAAGTGCCAGAGCACTGTCGGCGCGGGGTATTCGGCCTGTTCCAGGACGCGAACGTTGGAGATGCCGAGGAAATTAAGGTTCGAGCTGCGAAGTACGAATACGTAAAGAATACTCTCCACGGTGTACTGTTCATATTCCGACCTAACGGCTCCGGCGTATTGGATTACCAAATACAGCAGGTCATGGTCTGGAATCGCAAACTCGTGTCGGAGAACCAGGCTGCATGCCTAACGGCGCAGATTGCAGCGGCGCTTCCCGCCAAGGAATAGGCCAGCTAAGGAGCCCCTTTTGGACATCTTTTAGCAATGCCCCTGGACGCTTAGTTCAGACCTGCAGTCTGCGCAATCTTGAACGATGGAATCAGGGGCGAATTACCAAAGACCTCTTTTGGCTGGGACCGGATTTTTCCGAGGGGGGCGTGCTGAAATCAGCTCAATTACTCACGCTAGCGGGCAGGAGCAGTCGTCTTTCATACTGCTTGCAACTCGGTGGCGGATTTCGGTCGCTCGCGTAACTGGTCAGGTCGAAGTCATTTGGAGTCGTACCTTGGTGTGCACTTCAGTATGGCGCGCGGTATCCTCTACTCAGATCTCTACGAATTCGCTGAGTTGTTAATAGCCGTATAAGATTTGGACATGCCGGAAGCCTCGATTTACTTACCAGATCAGGTACTCAAGGACGCTGCGAAGCACGGCGAATTGGTTGTCTTCGTCGGCGCAGGTGCGTCCATGCTGTGTGGCAGCCCCAATTGGCGTGGATTCGCAAACCAAGTTGTTGGCTCACTTGAGAAGGGTGGCGTGCTCAGCTTTTTGGAAACGGAACAGTTGCGCGGCCTTGGCGACTCTCGGCGAACTCTCTCTATCGCGATGGCGCTCGCCAGGGAGAATGGCGTAGCAATCGATTTCGACAGCATCTTGCATCCGACCAAGCCTGAGGCGATCGGCTCCGAGCTTTATGAGTTGCTTTCGAGCTTGCGACCTGTCTTCGTTACTACGAACTACGACAAGTGGCTCGACGATGTCGGCCCGGAAAATATCTCTAGCGAGGTCAAGATAGGCGGCGAGGCGGAGCCAGCGAAGGGACCAAGCAGAAGAGCAAAGTACTACTTGCGTGAGCACTTATCCCCCGCCCTACTGACCGAAAGAGGGGCTGTCATCCATCTCCATGGCTCCTATACGGAGCCGAGTTCGATGGTGGTCTCTCTAAAGGATTACATCGAACACTATGCGGACCAAAAAGTTCAAGCTTTTCTCGCGGCAATGTTCAAGAATCACACGGTACTGTTTGTCGGCTATGGGCTTGAGGAACTGGAGGTCTTGGACCATATCATCCGCTCCAATGAATCGCTGCGAACTGGGACGACTGAGCCACGACACTTCTTGTTGTATGCCTGTAGGTCAACTGAGTCGGTTCAAACCCGGTTCATTGAACGCTTCTTTCGCGACCAATGTGGGGTAACCGTGATTCCGTACTGCATCGACGAGAAGGGCTACCAGGAAGTCGTCGAGGTATTTAAGGGTTGGAATTCGGCGTTGGATGTCCGAGATCCGACCACGCTAGATCTTCAATCACATCTTGATAGGTGTGTCGCTTCGCCTACCGCAGTCAATCGAGACGCGGCGCTTCGTCTTGTGAGAAATCGGCCCGAGCTTACCTCGTACTTCGTCAATTCTTTGAAGGACGCGGTTTGGTTCAGCGACCTTGACAATGCCGGTTTCTTCAACGTGGAACACAGCCCCAAGGTGAAGATCGTCGAGACCGAAAGTAGCACCCTGTATCAGGCTGAGGGATGGCCCGCACTGCGCTACCTTGAGCAGCTTGCCGCCTCAGCACAGGGCGACCAGGCTACTCGAATCGCCGAGATTGTTCGGGCAATTAGTTCGGACGCTCAGCAGCGATGTTTGGACAATTGGAGGACTAGGTGGTCCCTTGCCACAATCCTGTCGCAGTTGCCGATTGACGTAATGACGGACCTGGACGTTGACATGATTCGCTCTTGGCTTGCGGGCCAGTTCGAGTCAAACATGGTGGGCCAAGAACTAGGCAAGAAACTGCTGCCGCGGCTCCTCGATAGTTCAGTGCCAGCGAACTGGGATAGGGCAATGCTGCTGGTTGATGCACTGTCGATGGTGCGGTCCACTAGGGAGTCATCATGAGCGACAAAGCTGGGGTATTGGACAGCTACCACTTAGGCGAAGTGCTGAGGTCATCGGCGAGTAAGCTCGGCGAGCGCTGTGGCGCCGCCGCTGTTGACATGTTGGCTCACCGCTTGGCCGAATACATTGGTTCCGCCGAAGACGACAAGTACTCATACATCTGGCGCTCGGCGATTGAAGACCACGAGCAGGATGCTCACAAAGATGACATGCGAGCCATACTTGTTGACGCTGTTCGTGATGCTGCTTTAGGTGCTACGAGCACCAACTCTCCCGCGGCTTTGACTGTTGCGATGTCACTGCTTAAATCTCCCTATCCGACGCTCACTCGCGTAGGAATCTATGTTTGTGGTGAACATTACAGCACCGTCGGAGCAGCCTTTTGGGAGTGCGCAAAGGAGAGATGGTTTCTAGACGTCCTTTACTGGCATGAACTCTATTGGCTCATCAACAAGGCCTTCTCCAAATTCTCCGCCTCTCAAAGAACTCAGTTTCTCCACATCGTTGAGCAACTCAAAGGGGATTGGGTGGACAAATCACGGCAGGAGGAATGCGACGAAACTCACAAGCGTGACCTCTTGCATCCTGCATTTGGGCTGGGCGACACAGAGGTAGATGAGAAGTACCTAGCGCTGGTACAGCGTTGGGGACCGGTGCGAGACCATCCAGATTTTCATACTTACTCAACCAGCGGGTGGGTCGGAGACCGAAGCCCCATCGCATCCGATGAGCTGGTAGGCATGTCCGACACGGAGTTGGTGACCTACCTCAAGGGCTTTGTGCCAGACGCTCGAAGTTGGGATGGCCCGACATACCGAGGACTTTCCTCATCAATCTCTGCAGCGGTGAGAGCCAGCGAAGATGGCTTCGCTCAACGAATCGGTCTCTTCGCTGATTTGACGCGTCCTTGCCAACATGGCCTGCTTCGGGGTCTCAAGGAAAGGTGGTCGGACGACAAGCGAGACATCAATTGGCCAGCAACGTTGGAACTTTTGCAGGCAATCGTTTCCTCGCCGACCTTCAGAGCTGATTTGAATGCAGACCCGCCAGAAAGTTGGGAACCCTCCGTTAATTGGGTTGTGAGTGACATTGCCGATTTGTTGAAGGGGGCATTAGGAACAGAGCGTCACCTGCCATCTGAATTTCACAAGACTTGCTTTCAAGTTCTGCGCCTGGTTCTCGAAGCTACCCCTACAGAGGCCGGACTGTCGAACGATGCCGTTTCGCATGCAATCAACTCCCCTCGGGGCCGGACGCTGGAGTCCTTTATTCACCTCGCATTAGCGATGCGACGCGATGAGGTTGCGGCAATGCTTGGCTTAGGTGAGACTTGGATCGCTGTCGGGTCGGTGTTTGATTCCGAACTGGCAACTAGCGAATCCGGTCTTAATGCTGACTTCTCAGCGCTGGCTGGGATGTACTGCGCGAACTTACACTACCTGAACGCAGACTGGACAGAGTCCAACTTTGACAGACTCTTCTCGTCCACCAGCGAAGCAGCTTGGAAGTGCGCGGCGCAAGGCTTCGCGTATCAACGCCACCTGTACGACTGGTTATTTAAGCGCCTTGTCAAAGGCGGGCATCTGAGGAAAATGGTTAACTCAGAAAGCCTCCCTGACCAGGTGGCAGAAAGAGCCTTGCAGTTCCTGGGGTTGGCCTATCTTGAAGGCATGGAGAGCCTCGATGGAGGCGGGTTACTCAGTGAATTAGTTGCGGAGCTAAGGGTTAAGGAGCTATCGCAGTTGTGCTGGTTCTTTTGGACACTTCGAGGGAAGGCCGAACCTTCCGCCCGCGCGTCCAAGATACTAACCTTTTGGATGAGGGTGGCAGAGCAGGTACGAGCCAACCGAGCCGACGTACCTGACCTGCAGTCGGCCCTCAGCCAGTTGGCGGTATTCATTCACGAGCTAACACCGGCTGCCGTCGAGGCCTTGGTTGAGGCGGCTCCTCACGCGCATGTCAGGCATCATGGGTATATGCTGATCGAGAACCTTACGCGTCTTGCGAACCAGTATCCTAAAGAGGTGGCCGTTATCTTCCGCGCAGCGATGTCTGGCTTCTTGCCTGATTATCGCGAAGAGGACGTAATTGAATGCATCAACCGGTTGGCAGAGGCGGGCGAGGTCGAAGAAGCCGAGGGGATATGCAACGCTTATGCGGACCAAGGCTCGACATTGCTAAAGGACACATACGAGGCATTGCGTGCGAGACAACGTGCGCAGAGCAGCAACGGGCAGCGTGCTGGGTAGCAAAGGAATTGCCTGGTAAGGCTCGTTTATCTGCTTAGACCCATCCAAAATCGGTGATTGGCGGGTTGTGCTTTAGACCGGTACGGCCTCTGTCCGCCTTGAGCAGCAGTCATTCGGTTGGCCATATCGGTCTCAAATGCCGCTGCGTCGAATGCACCTCTAATACCTTTCGCTAGTTCAAATTGCTGGCGATTGGCATGGATGACCGTCATGTGCCCGATATTGTGCGGTCAGAATTTCGCTATGGCAGGCAGCAATCGCTGCAAAGAAGTCCAACTATGCCGTGTAGAACTGATTGCTCATCAGGTCTCGTAGCATTACTCTCGATTGAAAGAACGCAGCACAGAAAGCCGGGAGAACAGAGAAAGGAACGGACTCTATTCGAAGTAGGTGTGAGCGGAAGGTGGCATCTTCTTTTTCGGCGCCATGCAGTTGTGATTTCATTCGTTGTTCCACCTTGCTGTCACGATAGACGTTAATTGCCAGGTCGAGATGCATGACCGAGGCTTCGTTTGGCGCGGTACCTACCGTCGCACTTGTGTCCACGTGAATGCAACGTCCGATCAAATATTCTTCACCAAAAACCTGAAGTTCCTCCAGCATGCAGGTCAAATGATCGGCTTTCTTGCGCTGCGCGATTGTCTCGAGTTTGCGTAGCCCCTTGACATGGAATTCGAGGTAAGAATCGAGGTCATCGGATGCCATTAGTGGTGCGAGGACCTCGTACTTTCCACCGGTCTCCTGGCCTCGAAATAGACCGAGATTCTTCCACCACTTTGGATTTGCGGGAACCAGGACGGCCTCGAGCAGGATGTTGGACTGTCCGTCGACCGCTGAAAACTGGGGGTCCAACCGAACCCAGAGCGGCGCATTCGGAAATTCAGCCCTAAGTGTTTCGACAAGTGCCGGCGGAAGCATTGGATCCAAGCGCGCGCAAGTTCCCGTAAGTTTTACCATTCCATCATTACGAACGCTAGAAATCGCATGGGAATTGAGCAGTTCACCGTTCCTCACCTTATCGTACAAATAAGGTGACGATACGAAAAGCGGTTGCTCCCTGACATAGGCTGCTAGTCGCTTCTCAAGCGTACTGATCTCGATGGCTCGAGCGACTTCAATGCACACTAAGAATGCAGCGACACGCTCTTTCACCCTAAGGCTGCTGAAGTAGCCAGTCACCAAGAGTCCACTGACACTGTCCGCATCGGCGCCTGCGACAAGTGACTCTCGAAGACGCACTAGCTCGGCTGCTCTGACATCGTTCGCCTTGAGTTGGCGCTCCAAGAAATCCTGTGGATCAGAGCCCGCAGCAGTTACCTGTTGGCTCAACTGAGCAATCGCGCCGTCGTAGTCATCAATGTCCATAGATCAACCTATCGGCAATGTGTGAAGGGGGGCTGTTCACCTCACTCGGCGACTCCATGAGTTCCGATGGAAGCATTCGCACAGGTAACGTAGCAACTGGTCGTGGAGCCATCTTTAGCGAAGGGGGCGATGATTGGTGATATCAATGCGTCTCTCCAGATCCTTTGGGTTGGTGTTTTTTCTAATCCTAGGATTCATTCCTCAAGCGTTGCTAGCTGCAGTCATCCATGGTCGTATCGTCGGTGTTAGTGATGGTGACACAGTGAAAGTACTTGACTCGGCGCAACAACTCCATACCGTTCGGTTGATGGGCATTGATGCTCCAGAGAAGGCTCAACCATTTGGCCAGCGCTCAAAACAGTCATTATCCGAACTGGTTTATCAACAACATGTCAGAGTAGAGTGGTCTAAGGAAGACAAATATGGTCGTGTTGTTGGAAAAATCCGATTACAAGATGGACTGGATGTGTGCCTAGAACAGATCAAAAGGGGCATGGCCTGGCACTACAAGCAATACACAAAAGAGCAACCAGTTGAGGATCAGGTTACATATGCGAAGTTCGAAACTGAGGCCAAAGATCGAAAAGTAGGCCTGTGGAGTGATGACGCACCAACGCCTCCTTGGCTTTGGAGAAAACAATCTGTTCGCAAGTGAGGAGCCAATTTAGCCAAGATGCTTCAGTCGAAGGTTGAAGCTTCGATGAAGTTATTTGGAAAATGCTTGCCAGATCCGAACCATTGAGTAAGTGTCGAGTTCGCAGTACTTACGCAGTTGTTGCTCAATCTTTATTTTTCGATCACTGGTTGTGTCGGGGGCAATAGCTTCTAAATAAGCCGCAACAGCCATGTTGCCGTCTTGAACCCCGTCTAGATCGGAGTATTTGAGTTCAGGGACCAACGCTGGCAAAACCTTTTTGATGCTCCAACTGCCTTCCTGCGAGGGGTGATAAAAGCGATTCTTGGTGATTGGCATCAAATCAACAATGCGATTGTTAATTCTCTGAAGTTCTGTTTGGAGATTTGGAAACTTACTAGCCAACTCTGAAATTCTTGTCTTTTCGAAAGTGGCGTTAAAGACAAAAATTGATTCGGTATCGTCGCCACAGGCCTTGATCAATGACCTTGCAAAAGCTTCGGATGGATCAGATCCAGAGAGATCTAGAAACTCAGTGTGTTCAAGGTCATCATTAGCGCCGATGCGGTGCAGGCTGAATTGGAAGCAGATTTGTTGATAAGGCCTGGTTCCGGGCCAAATCGGTACGCCAAACTGCACCGACTCAAAGTCTAGGAATAGACAGGGGCGAGGATGATTAGACAGATCATTTAAGGCACCCTGAGCATCAAAGTACGGTTTCCCTGAAATCGAAGCGTGTTTAACGCGAAGTTGAAGGTCGGTCAATTTACCGTCCGGAACCTCGCGCAGATCGGTAATCCCTGCGGCCTCCAATTCGGTAACCTTCTTGGCGTTGATGTGGGGCAACCACTTCACAGGGAATTCAATAATCTCAGCACCCTCAGAGCAATGAGTGATGAAACCGCACTCGAAGGGAGATGTGCACTGATTTCCCATGCATGTAGCCGGTTCAGTGCTCGATTTGGCAATCGATTGAGCTTGTTTGACCCATTCAGCAACCTCTTCGTGTCGACTCAAGGCATCTTTGGTCAAGTCATTGACCTTCAGCAATCCTTCGTAATCTTGGTTTCCTGGGTATGTCCAAGAACTGTCAATGTGAGCCAGTGATACTGATTCAATTTCTACGCCACTCGATCTTGCCGCGTAGGTTTGGATGGCAATGTCATCGCGATGGTAGTCTTTGACCGAGGTTGAAGACTTAACCTCAATCATGTTCCATGAAGCGCTTCGTTGACCTGGAAGCATGACATCTGCGAATGCAAAGACGCCACCTCCAGTCAGACCGGCCTCAAATATGGGGTCAACGCCACGAAGTAACTGTTGGCTTCTAAAGAAGGCCTGTTCATAGCCATCTTTTTTAATGTCAATCAGGTGGCCAATACCCTTTGGATCAAAGATGTGCCTGGCTAGATCGCCAACCTGGTTGCCAGTACGGAACTTGAGTTCTGTTTGTCGACTGTCTTGCTTTAGATCAGGACGATACACCTCAAGCCAAAACCTACGCTGGCACTGAAGCATTGAAACTAATCTTGATTTGGAGAAATTTTTCATGCCAACTCAATTCGATTCGTGCACAAAGGTGAGGGCCATCTGATCCGGATGACTTTTCATCAGAGGGATCTGGAGCATGGACCGGAGCACAAACTCCATGGATCGGAGATCCAAGTCGTTGTGTTTAACTATAGCGACCCATGACGCACGAGCCTTGGGGGTAAGTTCTTGATACTCCCGTCCTTCTAGCAGTTGGTTGCGGATCAGTCGAAGACCGTGTCCCACCTTTCCCGTGCCGTACTTTTTGGGGATTGGGTAGCCCAGCAATTGGCAGAAATAACTGAGATCGCCAGCAGGTGCTCGCTTTTCTAGGGCCCTGTAATGCCATGATCTCGCAGTTGTGATTGCATTGCGATACCGTGGTGAAAGTCTGTTCTGATCCTTAGTCGACAGATGCTGATTAATGATCCGAAGGTCATGCTCGCTCCAACTAATGATCACCCGATCCTCGCTGCTGGCTTGCGAAACTATTTCGCTAACCAATTGCTTGTGATCTATCGAATGAATGTCTTTGGCGCGGTAACGATCGCCGCACGTTTCAAAATTCTCTTCCAAGATTGCAGCATGGGATCGTCCATCGATACGCCATCCAAGAAGAGTTGGATCTCTGTCGATGTTGCCTTCGTAGTCAATGAATATTGCGCGAGAGAGTTCATCGGCAGTAATCTTGGGTTTGGTTGACATTGCAATGAACTCGATCAGTGAGCAGGGGTCGAACGGAACACAGTTTTTGCGTGATCGGCCCAGTTTGGGCAGGTTCCATCAACTTGCACTGGCGGATATTGATCCAAGCGAGTAGGTTTCCGTTCCGATGGTGGACGCTGGAAATATTCGTGGCCACACCTGAGTTCAACCGATGAATCGGCTTTCAAGTTGTAAGCGCAGGTTTGACAGTTATTTCCCATGGATACCTTCAATGCGTAGATGTTGTATCAGAATTTTGAGATAGCAACCCATCTTGCTGATGCCAAACAATTGGAATAGCCTTTCGCTTGAGGGTGTCCAGGCTCACTTCAGGATGAGACACCAAATACTGAATAATTTCAGGAGCCAAAAGCGCCAAACGAAGAATCTTTCGCACCGTGGTGGGGTTCAAATTTTCACGCTTTGCAATTTCATCAATCGAATCTACACGTCCCAAATCGATCAACTTACTCCAATGAAAAGCAAGTGCAAGTGCTTCAATCGTTTTTGAGACGGATGAACTCTGAAAATCTGAGGAACGTTTGACAGGATCTGGGCACGTGGCCAGTTTGATTTCCTTTCCATCTGGCGAAAGGACTCGTGGTGGAACGGTTTCTCTAGGTATCTCAATCCGGATGAAAGATTTCCAACTAGGCGTGTGTTCATGGTTCAGATACTTGTGAACAATAGTGGATTGGGGTAGGCAAAGCGATTTCATTAGTTGATGATCCTGCTTCGAAAGGATTCCATCAATTCGCGCTGTTTTTCCCAGTCCAATGGCATTGGATTGCGTTGAAACCATATCAACGAAAGATTGGCAGGTTGCTGCCCATCGAGGATCTCTTGAGCAATGTCAGGGGCTAAGAGCGTAAGTCGCAAAATCTCATTAACCACTGATGGATCAACTCCTTCAGTCTTGGCGATCTCAGATCCGCTACCGGCCTGACCGCTGTTGATAAGGCTTTGCCAGTAATAGGCCTTGGCCATAGCCCTATTTAGAACAGGATCATGGTTGACAGTGTCACCAGATCCTCTGAATTGCCCCCCTTTTTTGACAAGAGGCAGTGGAATGAAAGTCCGAGTTGATGACATCAAGCAACCTCTGTTTCTAGGGATTCGATCTTTTCATTTAAGAAACTAGGGCCAGAGTGTTCGCGAACTAACTCCATCCAGCCAACCTCGTGCCATTCGACATCTAATCCGTGCTCACCGTCTTGCTGCATGAGGGTTACACGCTTTACCAATAATTGCATCAGGCGATATTGCTCGGGGAAGTGGAGCATTTCCCAGGCTTCATTCAGGTTTGACAGCGATTGAACAATCTTGTCTTCCTCAATAGATGGAAGCATTAGACGAGCCTCATTAATTACAGACTGGATCAAGATGGGGTCTTGCAGTGTTTGGCGTATGTGACTGATCACAGCCTGTTCTATCTGATCCCCGGGGTAATGTTTAGAAGGTCGGAGGTTGGCGCCAAATCGGGAAGTCGATCTAGATATGTAGTACAGATGTGGTTTTCCACTCTTGGCGGTCGTCAAGGAGGGGTACATGGGATCACCATGTGAGTCAAAAAGAATCCCACGCAAAAGTGCCTTCTTGGAGGAGGGGTTGGCCAATTTGGTGGCACGACTACGTGTGTTACGACTTATGGCATTGATGCTTTGAACATGCTCCCAGGTTTTTGCGTCAATGATTGCCTCATGATTTGCCTTGAACCACTCATCCTTCAGAGAAATCTCACCTATATAAATTCTGTTGCGTAAGATTTGATGAAGCAACTTTTTGTCAATTGGACCCCCGATATGCTCCTTGCCTTGTTTAGTTGTCCATGATTTCGAAGTCAATCTTTCGTTCGCCAGTGCGCTGCACAGAGTGGTGGTCGAGCCGCAAGTGAGAAAGTCGTTATAAATTCGTCTAACGAGTTCAGCTTCTGATGTGTTGATGACAAGGTGCTTATTCACAACGTCATAGCCCAGGGGGGGCACTCCTCCCATCCACATGCCTTTGCGTTTGGCTGCACCAATCTTGTCGCGGATCCGCTCTGCGGTGTTTTCGCGTTCGAATTGGGCAAACGAAAGAAGAATGTTGAGCATCAACCGACCCATTGATGTGGAAGAGTTAATCTGTTGTGTAACCGAACTGAAGCTCACATCGTGAGCCTCTAGTGTTTCCACCATGTTTGAAAAATTGGCCAATGATCTTGATAGACGGTCAATTTTGTAGAACACAATCATGTCGATCTTGCGCTCAGCAACAGCTGCCAGCAGTTTATTGAGGGCTGGCCGATTGAGGTTGCCTCCTGAAAATCCGGGGTCGATGTATGGAGGGAGTGCCTCGACCCAGCCCTCAGACTTCTGACTATGAATGAAAGCCCTGCAAGCCTCAACCTGGGCATCAATAGAGTTGAATTCCTGGTCAAGCCGCTCATCGGTGGAGACCCTGGCATAGATGGCGCATCGTTTAACGAATTTGATGTCTTCCATGTTGGATGAATTGGTAGTTGAAATCATTGTTCAGTTTCCATTGCAAAGGTTTTGTTTTTGAGTCCAAAAAATGCAAGACCAGACCATCGTGTGCCTGTGATCCGGTTGGCAATCGCAGAAAGGCTCTTGTAGGTGTTACCCAAGTAGTGAAATTGATTGGCATCGGTAACCAAAACTTCATGACGTTTTCCACCCCAGTCTTTGATCAATGTGGTTCCAGGAGTCAACTGAATGGTCCTTGGGGGCATGTGAGTTCTGGTTTTGAAAACTGAAAGTTCAGATCCAATTGCTTCTAGACGCTTGAGTGTTGAGGGTGGCAAGCCCCCATAGGCGGCAACTTGAATTTGGTAACCAATACGAGCTTCCAAATATTTCCTATTTGGAAACTTTGGACGGATTGGGTAGTACTTGTCCCAGAGACACCAGAGATCGGACATCGGAAGCATCGGGAGTTCAGAGATCTGAGCGGAAGGGGATTTAACTGTTGTTGGTGTTTGCATTGGTTTTTCTTTCGGAGCCATCGCTGCCTGTAGTAGTTGAGAGGTTCGAATTAACGCGCTGGTTGTGCAATAAGCCAAGCTCAATTTCGTCGCTGTAGCTTTGCGGCAAATGCTTGTAGGCTAAAAAGCCTCTGACTTGGACCTTGGCTAAGAGCTGGGCTATTTCGCGAGCTCGGGTTGCGCTTGGATTGGAGGTAGGGGTGATGGATTTGAGTAACACGACTTGGATTTCTGTATTAGGAAGATTGAGGAAGACCGTCCACGAGGGATGATCCTCCAAATCCTTATCCCTCCTGAGTGAAGGATAGGAAGCGCTGGCCAATTTCGGGTATGATTTGCGCGTTGACGAAACAGTTAACAACTTGCGGACGTGAATCTTTCAACCACAGAGGACATTCCATGGGATTTGGAAGTTACATACGACAACTGCGCGAAGAGAGGGGCTTCAAGCTCAACGAATTTGCGCAAAAGTTGGAAATCTCACCAGCGTACTGGTCGAGGATCGAGCGTGAAATGGAGAAAGCTCCAAAAGACGAGTTAATTGAGAAGGCTTCTGAGTTGCTAGGGGTAGCTGCAGACCAGGCTTTTGTAGAAGCCAAACGCTTGCCCCCAGACATGGTGGAAGACCTCCAGAAAGTCGTGGCGATGTATCGCCGTAAACGCAGTTGAAAGTTGGGCTTGTGAATCTCAGAATCGATTACAACCATTGCCAATTGATGCGCCCTAGAGCATTGAAGCATGTGACTGTGCAAGAGCACGCCTGGTTGGCTCGACAGCAAATGGGATTTGCTGAAATATCTGGGGTGAGTCTCGAACAACTCAAATGCCTAGATTCGTTGGCAATCAATGGCATTGATTTTGAAGTCTTCATTGATGTGGACAATGAAGTGCGGGATGAGCATGGCGAATTGATACTTGGCGTATGCGAAGTGGACCCATCAAGCCCCGACAGTGCAATGATTTCAGTTACCAAGATTAGTCATGACAATCCAGAGCAATTGGTCTTGAGCACGCTCGCGCATGAAATTGGCCATGCTATCTATGACGCGCCTTCTTGGATTGTCGATGCGAATCGTGGCCCCGATCTTTTTGGTGATTCCCAGCCACTTGAGCCTAGACGTGCAACCAGAACCGTGACGGTTGATCGAACGCACCTTGGAAGAACGAATCCTGAGCCCAAAGACCTTCCGAGTCGGGATGTATATTTTTCTGAGCTTAGAGCAAATGAATTTATGGGTTCTTTCCTTGTGCCTTTCCGTCTACTGAGTGCTGCAGTGGAGGAGAAGGCAAAGGAATTTGGTCTTCGCTGTCATAGACCATCCCTACATGACGAAATCAAAGGCAATCGCCTTGAAATATTGGCACCTCACGAATCAGACGGTGGTGCTCTTGAAGAACTTCTGTTTACTTTGGCAGAGGATTTTGGGGTTCACCAGCGATTTATTCAGGTTCGCCTTGAGAGGTATGGAATTTTGTCAAGAAGGTGAGAAATCAAAGAAACAGTAGCAGTGGAGACAAGACAGATTGCCGATCAATGATCGGTTTTTTCGGGGTAACAAATTAACGAAACGCGCAATCGCGCAAGTTGTCAAAAAGGAAACAAATAATGAAAAAAGATCTCAACTTAGATTCAGTGGATAAGTTCAAAAACAATGCCGAACCAAGAACTCAAATAAGAAGCAAGGACAGTGGTGGGGTTCACATTCCTCATATGGAGCAATACATAAAACTGATCCGAAAGGTCAAACACGGTGAGTTGATTTGCCAATTGATCGAGTCTGTTGGATCCTCAAAGCTTTCATCCTTATCGCAAGAAATCTCTAAATCTGGAGCAGGTTTGTGTCTCAAGCACCGGGATATGGTGTTTCAGGAAACAGCAACACTTACTGAACTGGAGCAAGTCGATCTGGAGTCAACTGCCGAGAGAGTCAATCTACTTTGCGATGAGTCTGGTTCAGTAATAGTGACTGAAATGTTAGATCCGCAAGTGTTGTCTGATTCGAAAGTTCTTGGTCAAAACTCGAACCGATACACAAGGGCTCTTTATTTGTACCTTCAACAGCAAGCCCAATCGATTGACTCTCCAAAGGATTGCAGGTTTGATCAGGCTGAGCTTCGACATGTCTTGATGCAACAGGCTGGACAACAAAGATATTCAAGTCATTTCATGGGGCCGAAAGGGGTTGTCCCAACGCTTGATGAAGACAAAAAAAATCGGTTCATACAGCGGTTGATCGCGATGTATCCAAATGTCATCCACACGGACATAGTTATCGAAGAGTTCGTAACTAACTCATTGGTAGAGGGACGAAAAATAACTGAATCTGTGATTTGGGCAATCACATTTAACGGCAAGCACGTGCATTACCAGGTAGTTGCAAACGGAGAGGTTGAGGAGGTAGAAACGGCAGCTGCGTCTTGCATTCGATTCAATTGGTCCGTAAATCGAGGGACCCTTGGCGTGTATTGCGAAGATATGGAACTGAGAAGCGAACTCGCGATGTTGTTCCGTGACATTGGCATGGAAGGTGAGGAGGATATCAAGCAGATGCCCATCTGGGAGTTTGATCTCTCAGGGTTTGCAACACCGGCAATCTTGCCAAAGTTGAAGATCCATCGAATTGAAGGAATTGAGTCCATCGAAATCAGGTCATTAACGGTGTACAAACCTGAAGTCCGAACAAGTTTAAGCCAGGGCAGAGAAATCAACAGACGAATTGAGAACGCACTGGTTATCAAACGTCATAGATTTGAGGATCGAGACATTTACGAGGTAGCCAAACAAATCCATCGGATTCAAGATCTTTCTGGATATGTAGTGGCTCAGGTTAAGTTGGGTGTTCGCATTGCTAAAACCATACAAAGATCTGCACACAGCGTTTCGGTGCAGGTAAGCATCCCAAATGGATTTGCGGATGAGAGCAAAACCAAAAATGATTCAGCACTGATTCTTCAGCAGTTGCTGGAAATTGGATGTGCAACTCAGTTTTGATTTCTTCAGATGACTTCATTTCATCAATTCCACAAAACACTCGAGAGACTTCCATGGGGTGTTTATCGAATCATGTCGGATCAGATCGGTACGGCGCATTCAGACTTTGTAATGCGGAGGTGGATCGTAGTTGATGGCTATGTTCAATCTGGCCAAATTTCACACATTGGAATGGAGATGGATGAAGACGTCGTCATTGATCATGAGACTGAAAGCTACACCGTCCAGAGAATTAACACCCGAATCAAGGTGAGTCCACGTCCTTTGAGTGAAATCACTATATTCACGCCAAACATACCTCGTTGGTTACGGGACCTCACTGATGCTCTTGGGTTTGAGGAAAGCAAACGTGCAAAAGTCCAGGAGCTAATTGCTGGTCATCTTTGGCATCTAGGTGATTTGAGAGTGCCCAAATCAAGTAGAACAATTCCAGTCTACGTTGCCTGCCATGTGATGAAGGTTAAGGAGCAAATAGATCAAATTCTCGAGAGTCGCCTCCGTCCTGATAGCGGCATCATCTTCGTCGCTACGCGTGAGAAATTTGATTCGCCACTTCTTCCAAGAGGGCATCAATTTGCAGTACTTGATGAAGTATTTATGTGTGATGGATTCACTCCTGACCTAGAGATGCTTGAGCGTATGACTCAAGTCCAAGAGCAGCGTCACGGTTCAATTTATTTTGAAGAACGATCAGGTGTTCTTCTGCTCTCACACTTTGAGAAACCGAGATCTTTCAGTGGAAAGCAGCGCAAGGTCATTGCATATTTCTGGAAGCACCGAGCTGTTGAATTTATGAAATGGTCAGATGTTGTTCGAGACACAGACTGCGGGAAAGATCCTGGTTCAGTTTTTGGTCCGGACTGGTTTCAATATCTTGAACGTAGTACTGAGGGAAGGGGGCGATACAGGATCCGTTGCTCCAAATCCTGAAATTACGGAGAAATTTCCGACATTTCATCCAGCGTCAATCCGAAAGTCCATGAGAACCATATGCAGTGCCCATTTAACGCAAAGGAGCACTTCTCATGGGAAAACATTCCTCACATGGAGCAATCAGGAATACGCCTGAAAACCTCCGACAAACCGGGGTCACACCCGAATCTGAAATACAGGCCATACCCAGTCTGGCATTGACTGAGACCGAGTTAGCTATCCGTTGGAATCTTTCTAACAAAACGCTACAACGCTGGCGCATTGAAGGCATTGGCCCGATTTTTTGCAAGCTCGGTTCACGTGTCATGTATCTAGTTCGTGACATTCAGAACTATGAGCGTGAAATCTCTCGCTATTCAACATCTGCCCGAGTGGTTCTTTGAGGACATAGAAATGAGCAATCTGACTATTTACCCTCAAAACCTGGCTCAGATGAGTGTGGCGGAGTTGGCGAGTCTTCCTTCCGAGCAAAAGCATGAAATTGCTATGAATTTGAAAGAAGCCATGGTTTGGCTCAAGCAGCAGCAGGCCAAATTTTCTGCTGCACTTGAACAAACCTATGGCTCACAAGGGCGAGAAGCTCTGCGTGAGTCTGGCCGTGACTTTGGCACGACTCATCTTGAGGATGAAACTGTGCGCATCAAGTTCACAGTTGGAAAGAAAGTCATCTGGGATCAAAAGAAGCTGAGTCAAATCGCACAGCGCATTCTTGATTCTGGTGAGTCACTCAATGGCTACATGGAAGTTCATTACACGATTTCCGAGTCCATCTATCAGAGTTGGAACACAGCTAAACGCACCCAGTTCGATGAAGCACGAACTCTGACACCTGAGACGGCTAAATTCGAACTGACCCTTCGGGAGGACACGAAATGAATCGTCTTCCTATTGTTTCTGCGCAAGAGCGTATGGCAGAAAAGCGCGGTGTGAAGTTGCTGATGCTCGGGAAATCCGGCATTGGGAAAACGTCTCGCTTGAAGGATCTCGATCCCAAGACCACTCTTTTTCTGGATGTCGAAGCGGGTGATCTGGCTGTGGCTGACTGGCCTGGTGATGCAATTCGACCTAACTCATGGCCAGAGTGCCGAGATTTCTTTGTCTATTTAGCAGGGCCAGATCGGTCCTTGCCGGAAGGGGCTTCGTTTTCTCAGGCTCACTTTGACCACGTCGTCGAGCGTTTTGGTGAGCCTGGCCAGTTGGATCGCTACGAGACCTTTTTCCTGGATTCGATCACGCAACTGTCTCGGATGTGTTTTGCATGGTGCAAGGCCCAACCTGCAGCGGTGAGTGACCGATCGGGAAAACCGGATCTCAGGGGGGTGTATGGCTTGCTAGGTCAGGAAATGATCGCGGCGCTCACCCATTTGCAGCATGCGCGTGGCAAGAACGTGATCTTCGTCTCCATATTGGACGAGCGTCTGGATGACTTTAACCGCAAGGTGTTTTCTCCTCAGATTGAAGGATCAAAGACCAGCCTTGAGTTGCCCGGAATTGTGGATGAGGTGGTAACGCTCACTGAGATCAAGGCTGATGATGGCACCTCTTACAGAGCCTTTGTCACAAATGCGGTCAACCCCTATGGTGTGCCAGCCAAAGACAGAAGTGGTCGATTGGATCTGCTTGAACCGCCTGATCTTGCGCAATTGATTGCCAAGTGTGCAGGGCAGACCTCTTCGTTAGCTACACAGACAACGACCCAACAAAAGTCTCAAACCTCAAAGGATAAAAAATGAATACGAACAACTGGACCGATTTCAATGATGCAGAAGCCCAACAAGGAGGCTTCAATCTGATCCCCAAGGGAACGCTCGTTCCTGTGCGAATGACCATCAGACCAGGTGGTCATGACGATTACAGCCAGGGATGGACTGATGGTTATGCCACGCAGTCGTTTGACAGCGGCGCTGTGTACTTGTCCTGCGAGTTTGTCGTCACTGCGGGTGAATTCTCCAAGCGCAAGTTGTGGACAAACATAGGATTGCATTCAGCCAAGGGGCCGAAGTGGGGACAGATGGGGCGCAGTTTCATTAGGGCGCTGCTCAATAGTGCTCGGGGCATCCTGCCTAACGATGTTTCACCTCAGGCAGTTGCAGGTCGCCAAATTCGATCGATCAGCGAACTTGATGGAATCGAGTTCATTGCACAAGTGGATATCGAAAAAGACGGAAAAGGCGAGGACCGAAATGTGGTCAAGCTTGCAATCGAGCCTGATCATCCCGCATACGCCTCCCTACGTGGCGAGATGAAGAGTCCTTCACCAATTGCCGCACCTCGTTCTCCGCTGCAACAACCACAGGTGCAACATCAGTCCGGGTATCAGCAAAGTGCCACCCGATCTGAGCAATCTGGTAAGCCCGCCTGGGCTCAGTAAGGGGGAATTTTGAAATGCTGGGTCTGCTCAAGACAGGCCCGGGGTTTCATCCATACGGATGTACGTCATCCGGTTGGAAGGCCCCGGCGCTACCACATCGATTGGGTGTTTTGCTCATTGCGATGTCAACAAGCTTTTCATGCCATGTACGGCAATTGGGTGAGGGCTCGCGATGGGCGCTATTGTCCGAAGGAGGCCGACATGGTTGATCCCTCTGAGGTGGAAAACCAAGCAATGAAAGCATGCCTGAAGTTCTTCGGGGAGGCCGCTGGCGAGATTGGCTTCGACAAGCCCCTTGGTGCCTATTCACAGCAAGAAGCCTTGCAGGTGATCGAAGCAATTGTCACCGGCTACACCGAAGCCATGTGTGCTCACCATGAAAGAACCAAATTTCCTCCAGTGCGTGGTTTGCCTGAATCGCCAGATCCGATGGCCAATCCATTCGCAGATATGACAAATGACTTGCCCTAGTAGGGTGAATGAACAGGAATACAAAGTGATTGATTTCAATTCGAATTCGACTGTTTCCGGACAGATCGAACATCTGATAGATGCGGGCCTGCACAAGGAACGAACCAGTCAAAAACCCAGGGAGTATCTGGGTGCATCGCGACTCGGCGTCTCATGCGAGAGAGCTTTGCAATACGAATTCGTGAAAGCTCCCGTGGATTACGGGCGTGAGACGAGTGGACGAATTTTGCGAATTTTCGAGCGCGGTCACAACATGGAAGACCTCATGGTCGAATGGTTGCGAGCGGCTGGTTTCGATTTGCGAACTCGCAAAGCTAATGGCGAACAATTCGGATTCTCGGTTGCTGACGGCAAACTGCGTGGACACGTCGACGGCGTCATCGTTGATGGGCCACCTGAATACAAGTACCCCGCACTCTGGGAAAACAAGTGTCTGGGATCTAAGTCTTGGCGAGATCTTGAAAAAAACAAGCTGGCAGTTTCCAAGCCCGTCTATGCCGCTCAAGTGGCTATTTACCAGGCATATCTGGAGTTGCATGAGAACCCCGCTTTCTTCACAGCCATCAACGCAGACTCGATGGAGATTTACACCGAGTTTGTGGTGTTTGATGCCGCGCTGGCACAACGTATGTCAGACAGGGGTGTGAAAGTCATCACTGCGTCCAAAGCCGGAGAGTTGCTACCTAGGGCATACAACGACCCCACTCATTTCGAATGCCGGATGTGCACCTGGCAGGACCGTTGCTGGAGGAACAAGGCATGAACAGTCAGGAAGGAACTCATTTCTCGGATCCTGAACCCCTCATTCATTATGAAAACATGATTGACGGTATTACGGCGTCTTCAATTTTGAAATTGCCCTATTTTTGGTTCAAGAACCCAACACAGCGCCGCCTGCATCGCATTCCGCACTATCGTTTTTTTCGTTTTGTGCGATTCCGTCCGAGCGAAATCACGCTCTGGGCCCAAGAGTTTCGGAAGGGGAATTTAAAGGATGCATCGTTAGAGCAGAAAGCGGGAGGCATTGATGCTTGATTTCAATGCAAATGATGCGCATCTCGAGGGGCCAACGCCTGCAGCACTGGAGGAGGTTCGAGCCCAAATTCTTGGAAAGCTAGAAGGTGTCTTGGGAGGGATGTTTCCGGCGGGAAAAACTCGCAAGAGTGCGTTCCTGATTGGCGATGTCTTGGGCAGTCCTGGAAACAGTCTGGAGATAGTCCTAAATGGTGAGAAAGCAGGATTGTGGACAGATCGTGCCACAGGGCAGGGTGGTGACATTTTCGATTTGATTGCAGTGCACATGGCGCTAGATATCCATCGCGATTTTGGAAATATCTTGCAAGAAGCTCAACGCTTGTGCGGTCAAGCATCAAAACGCCCAGCCAGAAAGGAATCCAAAAACTCAAACTTGGATGAGTTGGGACCGGCAACCGCAAAGTGGGACTATTTGGATTCAGAGGGCAAGTTACTTGCAGTGGTTTACCGATATGACCCTCCAGGGGGGCGCAAGGAATTTCGACCTTGGGATGCAAAGCGCAGACGAATGGCCCCACCTGAGCCTAGACCCTTGTTCAATCAACCCGGCATGCTGAATTCCGATTCAGTCGTTCTGGTTGAAGGAGAGAAGTCTGCACAGGCTTTGATCGAGTGCGGTGTCTGTGCTACCACTGCCATGCATGGAGCGAATGCACCAGTGGATAAGACCGACTGGACTCCATTGGTTGGCAAAGCTGTTTTGATATGGCCAGATAAAGACAAGCCCGGTTGGGAATATGTGGACCGAGCCTCGCAGGCGATCTTGAAATCAGGGGCTCGCACCTGTCACATCCTCTATCCACCTGAAGATTGCCCTGAGGGCTGGGATGCAGCAGATGCTCGTGATGAAGGCTTTGACTTGGCTGGGTTCATCGCAAATGGACCACGCATGCAGATGCACTTGGTTGATGATGACTCGCAAGATCTGGCAAATGCCTCTGGTCCTGAGGAGGCTGTTTGGGGGACCGAAGATGGACTGGCGTTGTCGTTCACACGTCGATATCACAAGGACTGGCGTTATGTTGCTGGCTGGGGCAAATGGCTAGTCTGGGATGCCCAACGCTGGCGATCGGAAGATACGTTGGCTGCCGCTGACTTGATACGTCACGTCTGTCGCCATGCCTCGCTGAACACGCACAACCCACGAATTGCTTCAAAGTTAGCTGCATCTAGCACGGTTGGTGGGGTTGAGCGCCTAGCCCGGGCCGATCGCCGTCACGCGGCAACAACCGAGGAATGGGATGCTGACCCATGGTTGCTTAATACTCCCGGAGGCGTGGTCGACTTGCGCAGTGGTCGATTGCGTCCGCATGAGCGTACGGATCGGATGACCAAGATCACGACCTCAACGCCCAGGGGTGAATGCCCGCAATGGCATGCCTTTCTCCATGACGTGACAGGTGGAGATCGGGGCTTGCAGGACTACATGCAACGAATGGCGGGTTATGCCCTGACTGGGTCAACACAGGAACATGCCTTGTTTTTTCTGTACGGAACTGGCGCTAATGGGAAGTCGGTATTCGTGAATACGCTGGCTGACATCCTGGGCGAGTACGCAACAAACTCGCCGATGGAGACTTTCATGGAAACACGTGGTGATCGTCACCCTACCGATATGGCTGGACTGCGAGGGGCTCGCTTCGTTGCAGCCATCGAAACAGAGCAGGGACGCCGTTGGGCGGAATCCAAGGTTAAGAGTTTGACGGGTGGTGACAAGATCGCAGCGCGATTCATGCGCCAAGACTTCTTCGAGTTTTTACCGCAGTTCAAGTTGTTCGTGGCAGGTAACCACAAACCTGCCATACGCAATATCGACGAAGCCATGAAACGGCGTCTTCACCTGATCCCGTTCACGATCACCGTTCCGCCAGAAAAGCGGGACAAGCACTTGCAGCAGAAGTTGCTGGCTGAGCGTGACGGAATTCTGGCGTGGGCGCTCGATGGTTGCCTTGCCTGGCAACGACTGGGCAGGCTCGATCCACCGCAGCAGGTCGTTGATGCTACGGACGAGTACTTCGAGGCCGAAGATGCTCTTGGGCGTTGGATCGATGAGAAATGTGTACGTGTGGCAACAGCCAAATCCCTGACCGTAGAACTATTTTCAGATTGGAAGCAATGGGCTGACGCTTGCGGGGAATACGTTGGAACTCAGCGTCGGTTTTCGGATCTTCTGATCACTCGAGGTTTCGAGAAATGGCGAAATGGTTCGGGCGTCCGTGGCTTTCAAGGCATTGGCCTCAAAGCACCAACTACCCCTTCATACACCCCATATACAGATAACTGACAAATAAATGGATACATCGTCTGACGCAGTCGACACAGATTCTCGTAAGTCTCTACGCGTGCGCGTAATGCGTGCGATATGGATGTTTCGATATACAGCGTCGACTGTGTCAGAACTAAAACAAGACAAGGAAAAAATAATGAACACAAAAATTCTTGCCCTTGACCTGGGAACTCAAACAGGTTGGGCGCTGATCAGTTGCGATGGAGCGATTAACAGTGGAAGTCAATCCTTCAAGTCTCAGCGGTTTGAAGGCGGAGGCATGCGTTATTTGCGCTTCAAACGTTGGTTGACCGAGATCAAGCAGTTTGGCAACGATATTGATCAAGTGGTCTTTGAGGAAGTTCGCAGACATGCAGGCGTTGATGCCGCTCACGCGTATGGTGGTTTTTTGGGGCAATTGACTGCTTGGTGCGAGCACCACCAGATTCCGTACCTGGGTGTCCCAGTGGGCACGATCAAGAAGCACGCGACAGGCAAAGGCAATGCCAGCAAAGAGGAAATGATCCTTGCTGTTCGTGCCAAGGGACATCAACCGTCTGATGACAACGAAGCAGATGCCTTAGCGTTGCTCGCATGGGCCATCGAAAACAACCAGTCGGAGGCGGCATGAAGCACGGTAATGAAAACATTCGATCGCACTTCGAGGGACTTGCTCAGTGGCACTGGACAGAAGTTGCTGATGAGGCACGCCAAATGTGGGATGACCTCTTTGATGATGAGTTGAGCGGCGATAGCCAGGTGATGGCTCTTATCGATGGTGCATGTGCGAGGAGCTACTACGGCGCCATCGAGGCTGTGGCCTTTGCCATAGGTGCCAAACCAAGTGACTTGTCCCAAGCGGTTGCGATCTGGAGTGAGCAACAAATTGATTTGCCTAGGCTTGCAGATGAGGAGCAATGACATGAAAACACCTGCAAGTCCATACCGTTGCCCATTGATCAAATTTCAACCCATCCCAATGGATGTTGAGGCAGTGAAACGTAACGGTTGGCGAGAAGACCAGATCCTTGTCGTAGCCCAGAGTGATGAACGTCTTGATTTTATGGAGCGAGAGTTCATTCGAAGAATCGGTGAGCGCCTTTATGGCATTCCAGGAGGTACAGATGGAAAAAAAAGACGCAAGAACTGACTGGACGGCTGAGCAAGTGGCCGAGAGATTTCGTTTGGCAGCTCTCACCGCTATACGTTTGCCTCGTGTTGGTCCCTACGGTTTTCCCAATCCATGGGGGATGCTTGGTTTACCGACCATAGATAAGCTCCCCGACACGTCGCGCACCTACCGACAATTACCACCATCGCCTCAGGACATCTCTGAGATGTTGGAGGTTATGAAGTGGGTCCAGTGTCTGGACGTCCCTTCCAGGCAAATGATCTGGATGAGGGCTAACAGGTATGAATGGCAGCAGATCGGTCGCAGGTTCGCGTGTGACAGGAATACTGCTTCACGTCGATGGAATCGGTGTATCGAGTTGGTGACCTATCACCTCAACGAGAATAATAACATTGACCGCAATGAGGGAAGGAGCGTAAGTCCTGCTGCCTATGTCCACAGGTTAGTTTGAATGTCCGTATGAGGCTCAAGAAGACATAGTGCATGGAGCCCTTTTTTCAGGTACATTTTTCAGTAATGTGAGTCAAGTTGTGTGGCGCAGTGAAATGCTCTTATCTAGACTCTAAGAAACCTCCAACCCTTTGAAACCCGCCTTTGCTTATGCCAGGGCGGGTTTTTTATTGCCGATTCAAACCATGTCCAAACTTCAAGTCGAATACCGATTCGTCGACACACTTATTCCCTACGCTCGAAATGCGCGTACACACAGTGATGAACAGGTGGCTCAAATTGCTGCCAGCATCAGTGAGTTCGGTTTCAATAATCCCGTCCTGGTGGATGGGCACAAAGGTGTAATTGCTGGGCATGGACGAATACTCGCTGCACGCAAACTCAATCTTTTATCTGTCCCCGTGATTGAGTTGTCTCACTTGAGCGAAACCCAAAAACGCGCATTCATTCTTGCTGAAAACAAACTAACAGAAAGGGGCGGTTGGGACACTGAACTCTTGAGTGTGGAATTGGCAGATCTTCAAGAGGCAGGGTTTGATCTGGAGTTGACAGGTTTTGATGATGCTGAACTCAAGGGTTTCTTAGACGACGAAACCGAGGGGCCCTTTGCAGAGCCTAAGGAATCATCCGTCAATGATGAAACCTCAATAGAGATCCCATCAAAGTGTGTCTCCAGGTTGGGTGACGTATGGAAGATTGGGGAGCATCGCCTCATTTGTGGCGATTCCACGAATCATCAAGTTGTCCTGGCACTCATGGAAGGGCAGGAGGCGACGCTGTGCTTCACGTCACCACCCTATGCATCACAGCGTGAATACACAGGCGCTTCGGTGGAGTGGGACGAACTAATGAATGGTGTTTTTTCAAACCTTCCCCTTGGGGATGGGGCCCAGTTGTTGGTGAACCTCGGACTAGTGCATCGGGATGGTGAAGTGCAGCCCTACTGGGATGAATGGATCTCATGGATGCAGACCACTGGATGGAAACGATTTGCTTGGTATGTATGGGACCAGGGGCCGGGACTCCCGGGGGATTTTGCTGGCCGACTAGCACCAAGTTTCGAATTCATCTTTCACTTCAATCAGACTAGTCGAAAGCCTAACAAAATCGTCCCCTGTAAGTTTGCTGGTCAGGAAGTCCATTTGAAGGCCGATGGCACCGGAACAGCCATGCGGGGCAAGGACGGATCGATCATCTCTTGGTCTGCCCAAGGTCAGCCTACCCAGGACTTTAAGATCCCTGATTCTGTGATCCGGGTGACGCGGCATAAAGGTCAGATTGGCAAAGACATTGACCACCCAGCCGTGTTCCCTGTGGCACTGCCAGAGATGGTGATGCAGACTTATTCGAATAAGGGAGATGTAGTTTATGAACCGTTTTGCGGTTCAGGTACTTCATTACTCGCATCTGAAAGAACAGGCCGGTCATGCCGTGCAGTTGAAATTTCACCTCAGTATGTGGATGTCACCATCAGGCGATTTCTGCAGCATTATCCAGAGACCAGTGTGACGTTGGTTTCAACTGGGCAATCATTTGATGAAGTTCAGGCGCAGCGACTGGGTGTCGTTCATTGATGTTATGCCTAGAAGTGCACCAACTCCTTGCAGATATCCAGGTTGTGCTCAAGTGCTTTCCAAACCCGGCTATTGCAATGCACATCAGCCAATTGTTCACAAAGACTATGGTCGTAGGCGCAGAGCATTTGATGCAGAAGTTGATTTCTACAAGTCAACCAATTGGCGCTCGGTACGGCAGGCATTTCTTCGTGAATACCCTCTCTGTTGTCAGTGCCAAGCTAAGGGGCTTATACGACCAGCGGTGGTGGTTGATCACATAACCCCCATCAAGTTGGGCGGTGAGAGGTTTGAGGGATCGAATCTCCAGTCGCTTTGCATACCCTGTCACAACCGAAAGAGTGCGCAGGAAAGATCCAGTGGAAGGGGGTAGGGGGTGCAAATCTCTGTGTTCTGACCTCCAGGATGCGTGCGCCTGCCCAAATTTTTACGCGTGCAAATTGAACTAGGGGGGGCTTCCCTCAAAAGGGAGTCATATGGCTGGAAGAAAACCGCTGCCCACCAAAGTTAAGCAAATCAAAGGCACGCTCCAAAAATGCCGAACGAAACTGCGTGAACCAAAGCCTCAGGGCGACCTGGTTGAACCACCTGATTACATGCCCGAAGGGGCCAAGTCAGCCTGGCGGTATGCGTTGGAATGTGCGCCGCCCAATTTGCTTAAAAAGTTAGATATGTCGGTGCTGGAGGTCTGGGCATGTGCCGCAGATCTGTACCGCAAAGCTCAAGCAGGTATTGCAAAGACGGGCCTTTTGGTGAAGGCCCCAAACACAGGTGTGCCGATGCAGTCTC
>JACCEA010722939.1_pt1 | contig 31128 bp, 69 predicted proteins | sample 7449851 | NCBI WGS metagenome assembly JACCEA01 (sample SAMN15323453, study PRJNA562643) | freshwater metagenome | isolation source: river surface water | place: USA:Blue River Watershed | collected 2017-08-18
GCAATATCCTTGAGAGTAATCTAAAGGTTGTGATGGACGCATTTGGAAGTTCTTTGCAATCTGCAAGTGATTTAGTGCCTCTAATTCTTGCGGGTAATATTGATGGAATTAATGGAACAGTTCGAATTGCTTTAGATGCTTTGAAAGAAAGCGTTGATAAGCTAAAAGAAGATAAGCCATCTGAGTTTACGGATGAATTTTGAGGGTTAGAGTAATGGCAACTCACCACTCTTTGAAAGTGTTGTTATAGGTTCGAGTCCTATACCCTCAGTTATGCGTCCATTACCTAGTGGCTATGGTGCTTCGCTTCCAACGAAGTTTATCGCGGGTTCGAGTCCCGCTGGACGCTTATGAATGAAATGTGAGAGTTGTCAGACTGAACATGACGGTAAATATGGTTCAGGCAGATTTTGTAGCAAAGAGTGTGCTAAAGGATTTTCAACAAAAGCTAAGAGAAAAGAGATTAGTCAGAAAGTTTCTAAAAAGTTAACCATTAATAAACCGTGTTTAATGTGTGGACAACTTCCAAATGAAAGATTTGAAATTGGCAGATTTTGTTCTCAGCAATGTAAACAGCTTTATGGTGATCAGCGAAAGGCAGTTTCTAGGAGCTTAAGAAATAAGATTGCCAAAGAGAATGTATTGCCGGTAAAAAAAGTTAATATATCTAGAAATATGGTTGATGATTCTATGCCGTTCAATCTTTTATCGTTAAAAAATAAAAGAAATAGAGTTTTAAAAAATTCAGAATTTAAATGCTCATGTTGTGGAATTAATCAATGGAATGGCAAGCCAATTAAGTTAGAAGTTCACCATATAAACGGTAATCATGCAGATGATCGAGAAGAAAATTTGACCGCCTTATGTCCAAATTGCCATAGTCAAACAGATAATTATAAATTTACTAACAAAAAACATGGCGGAATGAAAGTGGCTGATGAAGAATTGGTAAAAGCTCTTTTGTTAAGCAAAGATATTCGTCTGGCGCTAAAAGATGTTGGGCTGGAGCCAAGAGGTAACAACTATTTTAGATGTTATAAATTGGCGGCATTAAATGGAATTAAGCTAGAATAATTTAAGGTTCAATTCTATTTACATTTTGCAACTAATCGGTATAATCTGATTAGTTGTTTTGGAGAGTAGCGCCTACGGTGGGCAAACTGACTTGAAATCAGTGCTATCTTCCAAGATAGGGGTTCAATTCCTCTACTCTCCTTTTATGAAGATCAATGAAATCCTTAAAAATTTGAAAGTCAAGGGAAGATATCATTGGGTAGACTTGACAAGCGGCGACTTTAGTTGTAGACTAACTGTGAGCATGGGAGATAACTATGCTCTAAGGATTGGTGAAGATACAAAAGTATATAAAATTGATAAACTGCCTCTTTCACTTACTGACGACTTTGAAATCGTTAATCAATCTATTGTAAAACCTAGAAAGGTTTATGAAGAAAAGGAAGTAGACGATGTTGGTCTATGAAATTGTAGGGATTATTGGCATTCACTGGACGATTACTTTGGTAATTATTTTTGCGGTTGTTGCGGCTGTTTTTGTTCCAAAAGGACTTATGCGAATTGGGCCAAATGTCAGAAGCGCACAGTCAGCTAATCGAATCCATGAAAGTGTGTTGTCTGGACTGGCATACAAATATGATAGAACTGGACGCGGGTTTGGCGATAAAAACGAGTATATGTATTGGACTGAACGTCTAGTAAATGGGGACTTACGAGTGTGGAGAGCTTGGGCGAAAAGTGGAATTATGCACACGATTGAATTGACTAGTAAGGGTGATCAAAACAACAACATGCGTCGTGCGGGTTCAGATTCAATCGACAAGTATCAGCAATAAATTTCTTACCTTACGGTGTATAGGTTAACCGTAAAATGTCTTCTTCGTATACGGGTTATTACATTAGTTTTACACACTAAGGAAAGCGGTTCGAGTCCGTTAGAGGACACTATGAAAATCTTAAAAACAATGTCAAGTTGTTTATTCTTAATTGCTATCGGGCTGGTTGTTTTAGTTTTCTTAGTAATCTTAGTTAATTTGTTCTTAATTTAATATGCGTTAGTAGTTTAGTGGTAAAGCGCTACCTTGCCAAGGTGGATAACGCGGGTTCGAATCCCGCCTAACGCTCTCACGATTTTTTTAGAAAAAAGGATAAGATAAAGTATGACAGAGTTTAAGTATAAGGGCCGTAAGGTGACAGTTGCTAAGCTGGCTAAGAATGCCGGTTATGCGTATCGTATTACAGGGCGCAAGGGCGAAAAGACACAAGCAGATTTTTGCCGCGCTTGGACAGCTAAGCGTGGCGCAAAACGCGCTATTGATCGCAAAGAGGCGTAAATGAAAAAGTGGGTTTATGGCTTCTTGATATGCGTAATTCTCGGTTTATTAGCTTTTGCAATTACGTTATCAAGAAGCTATGAGCCGCGCTTAAACAAAACTTTTATTCCAGTAGTTTCAAAATGAAAAAAGTTATTGTGTTTGGAGTAATGTTGGTTGCTTTGCTAGTTGTGGCAATCGCTACGATGAGCTTTGTAGCCGATAGCTGTTCATATGAAAATAATTGCGCCGAAACCATCGTTCTTAGGTAATATAATTTACCTCGGTTTGTTTGTTGGTTCCTTAGCGATTGTTTTATACAATGTCTGGTCAATGTGGCCGACAGTTAAGCAGGATTGTTTCTCATTGGGTAATTTTGAATTATCCAATGAGAATTATTGTTATTACAGAATTAGCGAGATAGAGAATTCTATCTTGTATAATAAGTAAATCGAACTTTCACACAAAATTGATGTATAATTTATCTATGAGGTAAATTATATGATATGTCAAAAATGTGGTAAAGAACATGATGGTTCTTTTGGTTCAGGCAAATTTTGTTCTAGGGCTTGCGCAAACTCAAGAATTAGAACTGATGAGCTTAAAGAAAGAGTTTCTAAAAAACTTAGAAAAAGAGAAAAAGTAGTTATAAAGTTTTGCGCAAACTGTAAAAAAGATTTAAATGGCAAAACAAGATATTGCTCAGATGAATGTCGTAATGAATGGAGAAGCAAATTAGCTTTAACTAAGCGTTATAGATTCAAAGAGCCTGAATTTTTGGCTAAATTATTGGCAATAAGGAATAGCCAGAATGAACAAAAAGCCTTTGATAATCTAGAAGCTTTTGGTTCTAGATCTTCTATTAGAAAGTATTTGATACGATTTAGAGGAAATAAATGCCAAGAGTGCGGAATCTCTAGCTGGAACAGCAAAGAGCTGTCTTTAGAGGTTCATCATATAGACGGTAATTGCAAAAACAACAAAGATGATAATTTGCTTTTGTTGTGTCCTAATTGTCATAGCCAGACTAAAAACTGGCGAAGAAAAAAGAATACGCCGGTATAGCCCAACTTGGCAGAGGCAACAGCTTTAGACACTGTGCAGTTTGAGTTCGAATCTCAATATCGGTATATGAAACAAATTGTAGGCAACCTTCTAGAGGTTGAATCAGGCATTATTTGCCATCAAGTTAATTGTTTGGGCGCTATGGGCGGCTTGGCTGGAGCTATTAAACAAAAATATCCAGCAGCTTGTAGAGAGTATATCCAGAAAGCTAAAGCTGGTGAAGTCTTATTGGGTGATTGTTTGATTGCTTATCCAACGAATACTCTTGCTTTGTGTCATATGGCTGGACAGTTTAATATTGGGCCGAACACAAATATGTATGGCGTGTGGGGCGCTTTTGAAAGACTGGCACGTTATCTTAAAACTTCATTATTGCCTAACAAACAAGTTTATATTCCCTATATGATGGGTTGTGGATTGGGCGGCGGCAATTGGGAAGATTATCTGGCAGTTGTTGAGAAGCTGGTTCCAAGTGCTATCGTTGTAGCTAGGCCGGAAGACCTAGAGAAATTTAAGGTCTAGACTGATTGACAAATGAGAAAGAAAAGTGTATGCTGATGTGACGTAATTGGCAAACGTGTTAAGCTCAAACCTTAAATTCTGTGGGTTCGAATCCCACCTTCAGCACTATGTTTAAAATTAATAAAAATTTCTACCTTGTTCCGTATTTTTATGCAGTTGTTCGTAATAATGTGTTTATCGAGGAGTTCCGCCATCTTTGTAAGAAGTTGCGCTGGCAAGACCCTTTTGATTCTTACATTATGGCAGATGACCCAATGGTAAAGAATGAGCCTGTTAATGCTTATTACGCCTTTGAATGGCTATGGTTCAGCGTGGGAATTTCAATTTAATCCTTATCGTTCAATTGGAGAGGATGACACCTTGCGAGGGTGGAGATTACGGTTCGAGTCCGTATAAGGGTGCTTTATGAAAACACTCAAGAATAAAAGGAGTAAAGCAGGAACATCAATAGCTAACGCTCATTGGTATCTCTATGTTATTATTTTTGTAGTGGTCGCGTTGGTTTGGTTGTTATTTGTTTAAATGTGGAAAATTTTAAAAGTAATTAAAAAGGGCGATTATGAATATGCATTAGTTCCAAATCATCCGAAAGCAACCAAAAATGGTTACGTCTTAATGCATAGAGTAGTTGTAGAAAATAGTATTGGACGGTTGCTTTTGCCGAAAGAAGTTATTCATCATAAAGATGGTAATAAAAAGAATAATGTTATTGATAACTTGGAAGTAATGTTTAACAGTAACCATGTTAGAATGCATAAGTCAACTGGTAGAGCAATTACCAATAAAGTATGCAAGGAATGCGGAAAGGCTTTTGAAATTGAAACTAGAAAGACTAGAAAAAGACAGTTAAATTTCTTTTGTTCTAGAGCATGTAATGGCAAATTTCAACAAAAGAATAAGTGGGTAGGAAAGAAAAAGGTTTAGTTTTATCTCCCTATTGGCTAAGTGGACAAGCCAGCAATCTTCTAAATTGCCTATTCTGGTTCGAGTCCAGATAGGGAGACTTGTGAACAGAAGATTTTTAGAAAGAATGGTTGGTTATGAACTGACTGTTACCGCAACCTTTAGAAAGTTAGGTAAGCTGTCAAATGGTGATTCACATCAAGCACTTGTTTTTGACAATCCTGTTACAGCTAGTGGAATTGTGATTGATGATCATCTTTGGATTAAGAAAAGGGATGTTATTGATGCGATTCCGTATATGAGGCGTGGCGACAAAGTTAAGTTTACTGGAGTTCCAACAATGTATTACGACAAGTTTAACGAAGTTGGTTACAGTTTGGGAGAAATAAATTTCTTGACAATCAATGATGAGGCTATTCAAGTTCGTTATTAAGGCAGATGCAAATCATGCTTTTGAATATGTAGTGATGGCAGAGAGCGTTGCTAATGCTTTCAGAGATTTACGCGCATATTACAAGAGTAAATATGAGAAAGAATTGTATTTACATGAAGTGCATTACCTTGACGAAGTGAATGGCAATATTTCAGAGACTTTTTGTTAATCATGTGGATTTTTAAATTTAAAAATAAAGAAGGCGTTCATTTATTGTTCGTAACTTTAGAAGAGGTCTTTCATGCCGCAAAGCTTGAAGCGATTGTATCTCTAATTGACAATGGCTATTCAAAAGAAGACGCTATTTCAATGATTGATGGAGCCGAAAAAACACATACTTACGCAGCTTTGATTAAACCCGTATAGTGTAAAGGATAGCACGAAACGCTTCGAACGTTTTAGAGTGGGTTCGAGTCCTGTTACGGGTATATGCTCTTATAGTTCAAGGGATAGAACGGAAATCTCCTAAGTTTTAAATCTCAGTTCGAGTCTGAGTAAGAGCGCTTTATGGATAAAAAACCAATTTTTGTATGGGTGGAAGTTATCGGAAGCCCGCTAATTCGCGCAAACAAAGGTAAGTATACGGCTTTTTCTGGATTTAATCCAGAAAAGGGTGGATATCTATCATGTGTATTCTTTGAGCATCTAAAGACGTTTGAAGAAATCGTTTCTTGGTTTGGGCCATTCGATACGATGGATAAGGCTTGTTCAGCAGCAGAACAGTATATCACTGGTCAGCTTGTGTTTGAGTCTCCTATATTAGATGTTCAAATTAATTAGTATGTTGGCTATGGTGTAACGGTAACATTCATGTCTGTGAAACATGCGTTGAGGGGTTCGAATCCCCCTAGTCAACCTAATGGCTTATCAGGCGGTAAATACTATCGTTTTTACGATTATCTTAATGAAATGCCAGTAGGTCATACATTGGATGTTACCTATAAAAATCTTGATAATCTTAACAAGTTTAGAGAGGCGCTTAAGAAGATGCGCGAACGATGTAAAAGATTTATCAGATTAAAAACAAAAGTTATTAAGAATAAACAAGGATATGTTTTACGAATTGTAAAACTAGAATTGAAAAATGAGTAGTTTAGTTGTATTGGTTCGTCGGATTGACGAAATCAAGCCCCATCCAAACGCGGATAGTTTAGAGCTTGCTATTGTTGGCGGCTGGCAAACTGTAGTGCGCAAGGATTTATTTAAGGCCGGTAATTTGGTGGTATTTGTTCCGCCTGATAGCGTCCTTCCTCAAGAGCTTAGCGATAAGCTAGGCGTAACGAAGTATCTCCACAAACAACGTTTAGCGGTAGCAAAACTACGCGGTGAAAATAGTTTCGGATTGGTTTTTGAGCCACATCCTGATAACTATGAAGGCCAAGATGTAGCAGAGCAATATGGGATTACCAAATATATTCCACCTGTTAAAATGAGCGCTGGAGACGCTGAAGCCGAAGCCCCTGTATTCTTTAGGTATACCGAGATTGAGAACTTACGAAATTACGATGGCGTGTTAATGGCTGGAGAACCTGTCTGGTATACTGAGAAAATTCACGGCTGTTTTGTACCAGAAACAAATGTAATGTTGCCGAATGGAGAATTTGAGCAAATTCAAAATCTGCAAGTAGGCGATTTGGTCTTGTCTTTTAATGAGGACAAACAGGAATTTGAACCACAAACAGTAGAAACTGTTGTAAATAATGGAACTTGTTCCGAATGGCTAAAATTAACATTTGATAATGGTAAGTCATTGATTTGCACGTTAAATCATAGAATTTTGACACAAAAAGGATATGTGGAAGCAATTAATTTAACAGAAAGTGATGAATTAATTGCAATTCTTTAATTTGTTCCATGATATAATAACCAATATACGGATAAAAAGAGGTTATTATATCATGGAACAAAAGATACCAAATTGGATTTTACGGCAAAAGGCGTTAGCTGGTCAAAAATATCGAACTACTTGCAAAGAGTGTGGTGATGTAGTTTGGGCGGCACTTGGGAAGCAAAAAACGCATATTCGAAATGGCGGAGTTTTTTGTAGGTCTTGTAGAAATAAAAAATCTAGTAAAATAATGCGGGACTACAAAGCTAGTTTAAGTGCAGAAGAAAGAAGTGCGCAAGCCAAGTTTGCACAAGGCTTGATAAAAGATCGTTCGTTAGCAGTTAAAAAGCAATGGGAAACGATTAAAGCAAGTCCAGAACTATACGACAAAGCAAAGACTAGATTAAAAAAGCTGGCTAATTCTAATTGGGATAATCATAGTGATGAAACTAAAAACCGTATTATTGCTTCATGGAAAAAGTCAACGCCAAGAAGCAAAATATCAGAGAAATTCAAGCAATTAATGATTAGTAGCGGCATAGAAGATTTTGAGTCTGAACAATTATTATTTGGATTCTTTCCCGATGAATTAAATAAAAAATTAAAAATTATAGTTGAGTTCTATGGTGATTATGCTCATGCAAATCCAAGAATATATAAAGACCCTGATGAATACATTACATTGTGTAAAAGAACAGTTGCCCAACAATGGGCGAGAGATAGAAAGCGATTAGGGGTTTTTTATAAACACGGCTATACTGTAATTATTGTATGGGAATCTGATTATAGAAAAAATCCTGATATTCAAATTCAAAGAATTAAAGATGAAATTAGTAAAAAAAGAGTTAATTAATCGAACAGATAATAAGTTTGATTTAACCGTATCGAATAATCATAATTATATAGTTGAAGGCGTAGTTGTCCATAATTCTAATTGTAGGCTTGGCTTAGTCCTTAAGGAAGGTGAATGGTATTCTGTAGCCGGTTCTAGAACTTTGCAAAGAAAGGATACTGGCAACAGCACTTATTGGATGCCGTTTGAAAAATATCCTAAAATTAAAGAATTGCTGGAAGATGTAAAAGCTACTATTGGAGCTACATTTTCTGTGATTCTTTACGGTGAAATTTTTGGCGCTGGCGTTCAAGGCGGCTTTAACTATGGGCGCAAGGAACAAGATTTTGTAGCTTTTGATATTTCAGTGGACGGTAAGTATCTAGGAGCAACAACTTTTGTTTCTTTCTGTGACTGGTTTGAAGTGCCTATGGTTCCTATTCTGAATGACGAATACGAAATTGAATTTAGTTTTGATCGTGTTGTAGAACTGAGTAAGGGTAAGTCAGTATTAGGCGGCGACCATATTAGAGAGGGCGTAGTAGTAAAGCCTTTTGATGAACGTAATGAACCAAATATTGGGCGGGTTGTGTTAAAATATGTGAGTGATGATTTCCTTCACAAGAACGTAAAAGAGGATACAACAGACCAATAAATGGATAAATACGAAGATGGAGAGCGCGTTTCAAAGCCTCTCCGCGAAGATATTATAGATAGTGAAGAGTTTTCTACTGTAGATTTTGGGCTTTCAGGCGATGTTATTGAATATATTCGCCTGAAAGCCAATGTTGGCGCATCTAAATTTGAACTGATTAAAAAACTAGACCACATTCCAGAAGACGAATTAGAAGGAACAATTCAGATTCTTACAAATGATGGCGTTTTACGGTTTAATGGTAGGATGTATTTTATACAAGACGATGAGTGATTCTATTCAAGACCCTGAAAATTACGCAAAGATGGCAGAGCCTTTTGAAAGCCAAGTTGATGCAACAGTAGCTACACAAGGATTTATGAATGATGTTTTGCTGGCTAGGCAAAAATGGCGCATTCCAGAAGTTTTAATTGGTTGTGCGGCTTATTGCAAGAAAGATTCTAAAATTCAAGTGGCCTCACTATATCAACGCATGGGTGATTTTATGCAAACGCCTTGGCTGTTACAGCAAATAAATGCTAGGGTTACTCAAGATTTGCTAGAAAAGATTGCAGAATTAAATGATCTTTTAAAGGAAGAAAATGCTGATTGATCGCAAGTCATTCCTCTCTATTCTTAAGAGTTTGCGCGGATTTGCGGGTGATGATAAAACCCCGCTGTTCGCTTTGAAATATGTTCATATGGAGACTGATGGAGATAAATTAATTCTCCGAGTTTCAAATGGAACTTTGTTTGCTAAGGCAACCATTCGACTAGATGAAGAGTTGGAAATTAATTTCTACCTACCTATTGGGAAGCTGGTAGAGGCTCTAGAAAACCTAGTTGCTGAATTTGTTAACCTTAGCTTTCAAAATAATAAGGTAGTTGTGAAAGGCGGCAAGAATCAAATTTCAATTTCTGGAACTGATAATTGTGTAGACTTCCCTATTATTGCTGGAATGCCTGAAGAATCCGTGTTATTGGATTCTGAAATGTTTTGGGATAAGATTGATACGGTTGCTTTGTGTGCTGACCCGAAACACGCGCAGCTAATTCTACGCTGTGTTGCTATTAAATCTGATGGCGATGTAATCACAATGGGCGCTACAAATTTGGTAACTTCAGCAATGAATCTAATTCGGGTTCAGGTTCCAGAATTTAAAACGGCTGTAGGCTTGGACTTCTTAAAAGCAGCTAAGGGTATTTCAAAAGGCGAGAAAGAGTTATCATTGGCTTTTGATAATGGCAAGCTTTATTTAGGAATCGGGCGCTTTGAAGTTGGCACGATTACAGTAGTTAGTCAAATTCCGAATCTGGCTAGAGTTTTTGATATCGACAAAGATGCTTTTAAATTCTCATTCCAGACTAATGAGGCCAAAGATGCCGCGAATATTGCTTCAATGTTTGCTAAAGAGAATGAGACTAAGCCGGATTTTGTAAAGTTTAGTTCGGTAGAAGATGGTGAGATTCGTGTTTATGCAGAATCACAATCAGGTCACTCTGAGGCGGCTTTTGCATATACTGGAGAATTTAAGGGCATTCACGGATTTAATGTAAATTACTTCCTAGGGATGTGTGGATTGTTTGAGAATATTAATTGTGAGTTGACGGAAGCAACGAAATCTAAATTGATTTTTAGATCGGATGAAGATAAAGACTGGCTAATGTTAATTTCACCTATGACATAGATTGAATATATCATAGTATACATGTTATAATTCTGTAATTAGAGGTAAATTATGGAATTAGAACATTTGCCGCAATCTAGTGGCATATATTTAGTAAAAAACAGAATTAATAATAAAATTTATGTAGGACAGTCGATTGATATTAAAAGACGAATTACTCAACATTTAAAACAAACTATTGCTGTAGGTATTCTTCACAATGCGATTTCTCGCTATGGCGCAGAGAATTTTGAAATTTCTATTTTAGAGGAATGTAGTCCAGATCAATTAGATACACAAGAAGAATATTGGATTGCAACATTAAATGCAACAGACAGGAATATTGGATACAATATTTGCTCAAAGGGCGGTTCCAGAAAGGGAACAACAGTAAGTGAAGAAAGTAGAGCAAGAATGCGTTTAGCAATGCAGAAACTTGCACGAACAGATTCTTGGCGTAAAAAAGTTTCTGAAAGCATGAAGTTAAAATATTCAGACCCTATATTTATTAAAAAACATTCTGATGGACAAAAGAAAAGATTTCAGTCTAAAAATCAGCGAGTAAAACATAGTGAAATAATGAAATCTAGATGTGAAAATCCAGATTTTGTTAAAACAATGGAAAAAGTTTGGGCAAAAAAATGTAAAGAGATTTGCGCTATTAATCTTGTAACTGGAGACATTAAGACATATCCAAGTATTACAAATGCCGCAAAAGAGCTTAACACTTGTCAGTCTAATATTTCAAGGGCTGTTAATGGCAATAAAGAATTTCAAGGATATGTTTGGTCAATCTCAAAAAAAGAAATCGAAGCATAGTGACGGATTTGAACACGCTAAAATAACATTAGCATTTATACCTATAGCCGCGCTCTTAGGAGTAGCGGCTTTTTTTGTTCCTTTTGATTGGTGGTTGCGTGGTCTAATTGCTGGTTTTGGTTGTCTCTTAGGAATTATATTTAGTCCTGATCTTGATTTGCCCATAATGACTACAGCAGAGCAAGTTTGGTTCAAGATTCCGATAATTGGATATAGATTAGGTCACTTATGGAGTTGTTTTTGGTATCCATACGCTTCAGTGATGCCGCACAGAGGATTAAGCCACAATCCAATTTTTGGAACTTTAACTAGAGTTCTGTATTTTATTATCGGCATCCCTGTAGAATTGATGTTTTTTAAGATTGGCATATTGCTTTATTTGGGAGAATCGGTTACAATGGCCGCACTGATGGCGGTTCCTGTATGGTGGTTTGGTTTGTTAACAGGCAACTTGGGAATTGTCTTACTAATAGTAATTGGCCTATATGTTTCAGATATTGGGCATGTTGGGAGAGATTTAAAGGGATGGCAGATATAGAAGATCGTTTTAAAAAATTTTTAAAATCAATTGAATTCGCAGATGCAGTAAGAGATTATGGTATGCGCAATCTTTATATTTATAAAGCTTTGGCAGAATCTATGGAATTAGGCTATAGCGCTGGCATTCGACTTGACCCACAAGAACCTGAATGGCCGGTAGCTTATATCGAATTGCCAACAGGCCAAGTAAGCTGGCATTTACCGCAACATATTAAAGAGTGGGATGGATACACTACAGAAGAGAAATACAAAAGGATTCAAGAATTTATAAATGGCTAAAGTTATTGAAATTTCAGATGACCCAAACGAAAATGATATTTGTTTGATGGACAAAAACGGTAATTTGGTTTGGCGAATGTTCTATGGTGAACACTCTATTCGGCTTCAATCTGGTGAAGGTGATTTGAGAGTTTATCCAGATAGCCCTTATGCTTTGATTGCAATTGTAGAGCAAAGAGAAAGCCCGCGTGTCTTTAAGTTCTGCAAGAATTATTTTGATGAGCCGGAAATGATTAAGTTCTAAGCAAAATCTCTATTGACAGCGAAATAAATTTCTGATAAACTCTAAAACATGGAAAACGATTGGAAAGAAATTGCTTTATATCTGGTAGAATGTTTGGCGGCAAATGTTGAAGGTTTGAAGGTAGAAGTTAACTTTACAAACTGGACAATTGAGGTTACAGAGACAAAATGAAGCACACTTTTAAATTCCCTAAGCCCCTTGGTGGGCCATTGCATGGCTTGCTTAGGGCTGGACTATTCCCTGTTTTTGTAGGCGGTTGTGTTCGTGACAGCCTCTTGGGGATGGCTCCAAAAGATTTCGACGTTGAGGTATTCGGCGGCTCCTTACAGCAAGTTCAGGATGTTTTGCAGAGTTTTGGTGAAGTTGATACTTTTGGCGCATCTTTCGGCGTTTTGAAATTCAAGATGGGCGGTTTAGAAGTTGATTTCTCGGTTCCGCGACGTGATCGAAAAGTGTCGGCTGGTCATACTGGTTTTATGACTGAGTTTGACCCTACTATGACTTTTGAAGAGGCAGCAAGGCGGTGATGTGTTTACTCATACTTGTCTTGTATGTGAGGCGGTAGCGGTGAAATTGTTTGGCTAGATAGATACTTGGAGAAATATAACAAATGGAAACTACGCTATTCTGTGTGAAGGGGCTTCCGGGCAGCGGAAAATCAACTTGGGCGCTTGATTTTATTAATGCTAACGGTGAACAAGCTATTGTTCGGGTTGAGAAAGACCTTATTCGTACCGCATATTTCCCCGAATATAAGCAGAAAAATGAGCGCGAAGTTGTTCGTATTCGTGATGAGCAAATTATTAAGAACTTGAAAGCTGGTCGCTCTGTTATCTCATCTGACACTAACCTTAATCCTGTTCATTTGAAGCGCTTGGAGCAAATCGCTAAAGAGTTTAATGTTAAGTTTGAAATTGTAGACTTGACAGCGGTTCCCTATTGGGAATGTATCCGGCGTGACGCAAAGCGTGACAAGCCAGTTGGCGAGAAAGTTATTTCTCAGATGTATTTCAAGTGGATTAAGCCAGAATTGCCGAAGCAGCCACAAGATAAGCCAAAGGCGATTATCTGTGATTTGGACGGAACGGTAGCTTGGTTGAATGGTCGTAACGCTGTTACAGAACAACATCTTTGTGAACAAGATTTGGTGAATCCAGCCATCCAACACATTATTCGGAGTTCTGGACTTCGTTGTTTCTTTACTTCAGGCCGTTCCGCTAAGTATCGTGAAGAGACAATGCGCTGGCTGAATAAGCATAAGCTTCTTGAGACTAATGATAAGCTCTTGATGCGCCCTGATGGTGATACCCGCGCAGATAGCATTGTTAAGAAAGAACTTTACGATAATTATATCAAGGGTTGGTATAACATTTTGTTTGTCTTAGACGACAGAAGTTCTGTTGTTCAGCTATGGCGCAGCTTAGGTCTTACCTGTTTGCAAGTAGACTATGGCGATTTCTAGGCGATTTCTAATTGACTTTTGCTAGACAAAAGACTAAAATAATAAAGAGGCAAATAAAATGATGACAGACAAAGAATATCTTGATGCAAAAATCTACAATCTTCAAAGCGCGGCTTTGAAATTCGCTTTGGTTGGCGCTTTAGTACAGGTTAGAGAAGTTGAAAGCGAAATTAATGCTTGCAAAGAAGAACTTAAGAAACTTGACACAAATTACTCTCTTTGTTATATTAATTTGGAATCGGCTGGCTTGGCGGTTCCACTTGAAATTATTAAGGTTATTTGTGAAATTACAAAATGCAATGAATATGTTGCAAAAAGAATTTTGAACGGTGAAATTGCTGTAACAGAAAAAGAATTTAATGCTCTTAATAGCAGTTATTTGTCAAATTTGCGCATTAAGTTTTATAAAGTGGCGTAAACATGAACACGATTGAGAAACTTTCCGTATTGGTTCGACAACGCGGCTTGAATGGAGTCTACTCAGACTTGGGCAATATTTATACAAAGGTTTCGCCTGAAGGGGATTTGATTCTGTTTAATTACACTCCGCTGGCAATGTACAAGGGTGAGTGGAATGAATTTGAAATGGTTTCACGCGGCTTGGTAATGAATGCAAACGGTGATGTGGTTGCAATGCCATTTCGAAAGTTTTTTAATCTTAATCAAAATGCGGAGTCTTCGGAAGATTGGGTAAACCGTGTCGGAATTGAGTATGTAACCGAGAAAATGGACGGTTCCCTTGGAATTTTGTATTTTTGGGGCGACTGGAAAATTATTACACGCGGTTCTTTTGAGTCAGATCAAAGCAAAAAGGCTTACCAAATGTTGGCAAAGTATAATCTTTCTAAGCTGATGCCTAACGCAACCTATTTACTAGAAATTATCTATCCTGAGAATCGTGTTGTTGTGAGCTATGGAGATAAAGAATTCTTGTGCTTGTTGGCAGTAATGGATAATAAAACCGGCATGGAATATTATTATTCCATGTGCAAGATTGCGGCTGAGGATGCTGGATTTGATCTACCCGCTTTTTATCCACCTATGCCTTTAGCGCAGATTCTAGCATTGCGTGATTCTACTTTAGGCGTAGAAGGTTGGGTTCTGTCTCTTAAGGACGGTGGTCGAGTTAAAGTTAAGACTGAAGAGTATTTAACTTTGCATCGTGCTGTGTCGAATATTACGCCTAAGAATTTGTTTGCGGCTTATGAAATCAACCGAAATGTCGGCGCAATTGTTGCTGGTTATCCAGATGAATTTAAGGATGAGGTAGAGAGTATCCTTAATGGTTTTAAGAGCCGATTCTACGAAATTCTCCATGAGGCTTCAAGTCGTTTTTTGGAAATCAATCACCTGACTAACCGGCGTGAGTTTGCAAGAGAGGCGCTTAAGTTTAAATGGGCTGGATTGTTGTTCGGAACTTTAGACGGTAAAGACATTGTTCCGATGATTTTAGATATTATTAAGAAAGAACTATGAACATAGAAGAGTTAGACTATAAAACCGTTCTTTACGGAATCTATAAGAACGGAAAATTCAAGGAAAAATGTCGGTATAGCTGGCGGCAATTTGCTAATCCTTTATGGGTTGGCGCTCAAATGGCACAACTGTATCGACTTGGAGAATTCCCTTCAAATAACACTATGTCGATGTTGTTTGAAGCGTTGAAATCGAAATACGTTTTTACTTACGAGAAAATCGCAATTGCGATTACTTGCGACAGGGTTGTGATCTTTCGGAAAGATATGTTGGCAATTGCGACAGCTTTGGAGAAATTCGATAAGACTAATAATGGCGCTGGATTCCTTACACAGATTGCTTCAGGATTGAGGGAATTATCTAAGAATGGGAAATGCTTGGCGGCGGCTTTTGATGTTTCACATCAGGCTCCGCAATGGCAAGGGTATAGACTTCCTGAGAATCCCGATAATACTTACATAGATATTCGTGATGCGATTGGATGGGAATCTGAGACAATTCCGCCATTTCAGGCTTGACAAGAGAATATATTTCTGCTAGGATAAGAGATATGAAAATTGAAATTACTTTCCAGAACTTGGCAACTAAGGCAATCAATACTTTTTATATCGAGACTAGCCCTAGGTTTTTTGAGCGTGACTTGGAAATGCTTTTTGCTGGTCAGCTTCGAAACTTGAGCTATAAGACAACTAGAAAAGAGACTTTGATTATCACATTGGCAATGTTTGATCAAAATGTAATTACTTACAAGGAATTCAAGGCATGATTAGATTTATTGGTGATGTTCACGGCAAGATTGATAAACTCTTGCCTTTGATTCATTCGGAAGCTACTAATATTCAAGTGGGCGATTTTGGATTTGGTTTTGTGACTATTCCAGATTTGCCTAAGAATCTTTTTATTCTTAGAGGCAATCACGATTCGCTTAAGTTAATGGAGCGACATACGCACACCTTGAATTATTCAGGGCTTTTGTATGGCGACAAAACAGCCATTGGCTATATTGCTGGAGCCTATTCAAAGGATAGGGCGCAAAGAATTGAGGGTATTGATTGGTGGGCTGATGAAGAGCTTTCTTACTCTGAACTGGTAGCAGCTATTGATTTTATTAAAGATGAGCGACCACCTATTATTGTCACGCATGACTGTCCAGAGTTTATCTATGGGTATCATAGCTTAACTTCTAAGGCGCTTGATAAGCTGTTTGAGGTTTATCAACCTAAAGTATGGGTATTTGGGCATCATCATAAACCTTTTGATAAAGTTATTGGTGAAACCCGTTTTGTTGGCCTAGCAGAACTAGGCGTTTTTGATTTAATATGAAACAAGAAGATACTGAAATTAAAACAACTTTAATTGTTTTTGATGGCGTAAATAAAAGAGTTTATTACTTCTCAGATGGTATTGAGAAAGTCTCAAAGCTTTTGGAGAGAATTATGTTTGACAAGGAATCATACATGACAGGTGGAATTATTAATAAAGGTGATAGAATTGTTTCTTTTATCTCCTACGAGTATTTAAAGGACAAAGGCTTTCAGCTTTACGAAGGACACTATCAATGATTAAGGCATCAGTAGTTAATCGAGCATTTGCAGAAACTTTTGAGTTTACGCCTGAAATCTACGTAATTTCAATTACGCGAATGGAAAATACTCCAGCAAAGATCAAAGGAACTAAGAATGTCCTTTATCTATTCTTTGATGACAATGATACAGATTTCAACGTTAATCATGTAGAACAAATTTTAGATTTTGTGTCACGTTGGGAGCTTAAGCGTTTGTTTATTCACTGTGATGCTGGCATGAGCCGTTCGGCTGGCGTGGCTTTTGCGTTGATGGCAATATTCCCCAATGCACTTACATTGGTTCGTCCTGATGGCTCCAGTTTTACAGAGGGTGAATGGGCGCAATTTAAACCCAATGTCCACGTAAAGTCTGTTATCTTGAGTCACTGGAGAGATAAAATTGGTTAAAAGTATCTCATTCAGCCAAGAGGAAATTTTAGCTTGGATTCTAGAGCTACACGCCCCTAAGATTGAATGTGATATTACCTATGGCAACGGAGGGTTTTATAAAAATATCGAGAAGCCTTTATACGCTTTTGATATTGACCCTCAATTGCCTTTTGTTATTCCGGCATCTTCTACAGCATTACCACTTCCTGATAGTTCTGTAAACTCAGTAATGTTTGACCCGCCATTTTTGACTTATATTAAGAAGGGCCGTGAACACGGCGTTACTAAGAAAGGCATTATGTCGGCGCGGTTCGGCGGTTACTGGAGCTATCAGGAATTGGTAGATCATTATAAGGGTTCAATTCAAGAGGCTAATCGAATTTTGAAAGATGATGGAGTTTTGATTGTAAAGTGTCAAGACACAATTCACAATCATGCTTTACATCCTACGCACGTTTTAGTTTATGAATTAGCGACAAGTTTGAATTTAGAATTAGTTGATAATTTTATTCTGTGTGCTAATCATAGAATGCCGGTGAATACTAAAGGCAAGCAGGAACACGCAAGAGTGTATCATTCTTACTTTATGGTATTTAAGAAGAGTAACAAGAAAAAAGGATTTAGAAAGTATTATGCGTGATTATTTGTATGTAGCTTTAGTTTGGGATACTACGGTTCCGATGAATGAGGCTAAGGCGATAGCAGTTGCTACAGTTGTTAAAGCACAAGATAAAAAGGATGCTTTGAATATCGGCTGGCAAACAGTAGACACTAAGTATTATGTTGTTAATCAAGAGGCTGAGTTGTTGGGCGATGTTCGCGGGAGCTTTGTAATAACACATGAAGACTGAATCCATGCATGGCGGATACCCATTAGATGACACATCTAAGTCTCTTTTTGGTGGCACTATTCGAACGGGTGAACTTACTAGAGCTTTGAAAAAGCCTAGGCGTAAGCATAGAGGTAATAAGCTTTTTGTGTATTTGGCGCTATTAGGACACGTCAATATTGGGCCTAGCGTAACAGCCTTTACTCTGATCTTAAGCGCTTACGACGAAGCTGAAGCGCTTAAACTGGCGCATGAAAGAATACCAGAAAGTTACGTGATTGATGAAGAGAAAGTTGTAACAGCGAAACAGGCTATAAGAAATCCTGTATTCACTACGGAGTTTTAATATGTATGTAGAAATTCGTGCCGCTGAAGGCGGCGATGACGCTAAAATGTTGGTAGAAGAGCAAGTGGGTATTTACGCTAAGTTGTGCCTACGGAGGTCTATTTAGCTTTGAAATCTTAGAAGAGTCCAAAGGTTATGCTTTGCTAAAAGTAGATGGAAATTTATTTCTTAATGAAGCTGGCGGACATAGGTTCCAAAGAGTTCCGCCTAATGAGAAGAATGGCCGTATTCATACATCTACGATTATAGTAGCTGTGTTGCTAGAAGTTCCGAAGCAAGAAATAAACTTAGGTAAATATGAAATAGAGTCTACCAAAGGTTCCGGCGCTGGAGGACAACACAGAAATAAGAACGAAACGGCGATTATCTTAAAGCATGAAAGCGGCTTAGTAATTAAGGTTCAGACCTATAAAAGTCAGCAACAAAATAAGGCGCTGGCTTTAGCTCTGTTAGCATCTAAGTTAAAAGCGGCAAAGCAAGAGAATATAAGTTTAAAAGAAAATCAAGAAAGATTGTCTCAAATTGGAACAGGTCAACGTGGTGACAAGCGGCGAACAATTCGAACACAAGACAATCAGGTGAGGGATGAAGATGGCAGAAGATGGCGATGGGATGACTACAGAAGAGGTAATTGGTAGTCTTACGTTTAGTCAGACCCAACAATATAATATGGTGACAGAAGCTTTAGGGATGAAGTTTCACGGTATTTATTTTGATCGAGACAAGGCGCTGATTTTAGAGATTGCTGATGATAATTGGCGTTTTGCAATTACAATTGATGACAATCCCTTAGATTCTTTCTGGTTCTTGTTGGCGCGGCAAGATGACTTAACAATTGACGCAAGGCTTTCTAGTAAGTTTAAAGATTACGTTCCAGTGGTCAAAGGATTAATAAATGTTTTATAAAGTAATGTTTAGTTTAGGTGGGCGGTATTATTCTGCAATGGCTCCACATTTAAGTGATGACGCGGTTGTTGAATACAAGTTAAATGAACTGGCGATTTCACCTTTAGGGCCGATTATGGCTTTTACAACACTTCAAGCGGCTTATGGGTTCAAACGCAGTTTAAGCGCTCATCTAGACAGGATGGTAATTGCGTCGGCTGATGGAGAGGAATGGAATCTCAATCCTGAAAGCACTTTAGCTCTTAATAAAGGTAGAAGCTATACGGGCGCGGAAATCAAAGAGTTTTGGGAATCTCCCGATATCTGGAAGAATAATGGGCGTTGTGAATTACGAAGAGTTCCAGACAACGAATTTTTTAACACTTTTGCTTTTGGAATGATTTATAAAAACTCTGTTTTTTGTAGCTGGATTAAACCCTTGCAAATTCTAAGTGAAGAGGGCTTGACAGGCCACCCGATTTAGAATAGAATTTTGTTTAGGAGCATGAGAAAAGACAATGGATATTTTGTTTGTTTGGCAGCTAATTTCAATTATTGTTATTAGTGTATTCTCAACTTATTATGAAATGGCGGCGGCAAATATCGCTGTTAAAAACAAACTCGGTATAACAGACCCCGTTCAGCTAACGCGCTGGCAGGTTTGTAAAGGTAGCTCAAACGTTTTGTTCTTTTTGGGTATCCTTATCGTAATATTTGGATTTAGTGGCATTGCCTTGTTCTCTGCTATTTGGACAATTTTGTTAGTGACTCAGAAAGTTCTTGACTACAAGAAAGGGAAGAAATAATGTTAACTTGGTTTTATAACTTTAATACTTATCAGCTTGGAATGACAATCATTTGTTTTGTGTGTTCATTGGCTATCTCATTAATTGCGCTTTATGCGGCAAGGGCTGATGATTATCGCGCAATGCACGACATGAATTTTTACAGTTCGGCCAAGAAGTCTAGGCGCGTGGCAATCATTTTCTCGCTTGTGACTATGGCAACTTTTGTATTCGGTTGGTGGGCATTTGCCCTCTTTCTGGTATTAGTCGTGCTTTACTTGGTCTACAAGTTTCTTCAATGGTTTGCGTGGCTGATTAAGCGCTAATGTTTGACATGAAACTTTCTCGGTGAAACAACTATGATTACTTATTTACTTATCCCGCATCCTTTTGTTGCAATTCTTACGATTTGTTTTGTTGTTGCTTGTCTTATAATGTCGGCAACATGACTTGGAAGAGACTTTTAAGCGCTAAAAATTACCTACCTACCCTAAAATCCCTTAGATTTTGCGCAGAAACGCCTAAATCTGCTTGACTTTCGGGTAGGTAGGTAGTATAAACAAGCTATAAAAGAGGTAAATTAACGATGCTAGACTTAACTTTTATCGAATGGCTGAAGGCTAAAATTGAAAGCTATAGTGAGTTCTTGGGCCAGATGAGCAGCAAAGCTTATGAAGGCGAAGACGAAGAAATTGATATTGCGCATCTTGAAGGCGAGTTAAAGGCTTATAAAACAGTCTTGAAGCATTTGGAGGAAGATGGTAAACCTGCTTAATTTTTGGTTAGTGATTGGCTACATGTTTTTGCCAGCACTAATTAAGGCTTGTGTCTTGGGTTCTGCATTTGTAGCTTATTTAGGAATTAATAAGCTTACGAAATTAATTTCTGGAGTCAAATAAATGGATATCCTTTTTGGCATTATTTTGGTTCTGATTGTTCTTGTGTGTATTATTATTTTGTTGGTAGTTTTGTTCCCTAAGAAGAAGGACTACAAAGAAAACTTTCGTGGTGATCAAGCGGAATACGAACAGGAAAATCGTGATGACGGTGAGCGTATCGAAAACCGCGATGTTTGGGAGAAAGATTAAATGGTTCCATTAGAATTCATTATCTCTTTTGGCGATGGTTTTGCTAAATCACACAAGCGCGAAAGCCGGAAGTTATTAAAGCGCAGAGCTAAGGCGTGGCTATTGCGAGAGCATAAGCCGTATATTTATCAAAACAAAGAAGTAAGTTTAGGAACGGCTGTAGGGTTGATTTTTAATAGCTGGCTATTCTCGAATCAAGAAGGAAGTTTTAAGCATGTGATTCATCAGTTTAAAAGGAATAAAAATGAAAATAACTCTTTTCGAAACTCCGCTAAATAATCACGGCTGTAGTGGCTTTTGGGTAGACATTGAAGTGATTGATAATCATAGCGGCATTATCATTGATGGTGGCTCTTGTAGTTCATGTTGGCAGATGGGCCACGATTCTCCAGACTCACCTATTGCGCTTGGAACTAAAGTGGCTTTGCCGGAAGAGTTTAGGAGTGCTAAAGTTTGGCACTTTAACGGAAGTCAGACAGACAAGCAAAGCGAAGAGAAATATTTTAATTCTGTATGGCTCCCTGTAAGTTGGGAGAATGCAAATCAGTTTGTTGATTACTCTCATAACGAAATGGTATATGATGGTGACAATCCGCAACCTGATACGACTTTGGTTAGACCACAAGACCTAGTGATTTTGAATTAATATGGTTTACAAATTGGTTTTGAATGGCCGTAATGGATGGGAAAGTATTGGTGCGGTAGCTTCAGCTTTTCGACTTGAGTATGCTTTAAATTTGGTGACTGAGCCTAAAATTGGTAAGATTTTTGTTTTTACCGACTTGTTTATGTTGCGGCGTTTTGTAGAGAATAGTTTAATTAAAACAAATAACCCTTACTTAATTTTAAAATGTGAATCTGACCCTCCAGAAATGGCTTTAGGTATGCTGGATTCCCGCCTTACCTATAGTCCTACTCTTTTAAAAATATACTGGAATGAGAAGAAGATTCCAGAAACCGGCGCTATCAGAGGAACATATTTCGTGAATTGGATTAAGCCTATACAGGTTTTTGAAGAGTTTGTTCATTAGGTATTGACAAGAGAGTAAATTTCTGATAGGATAATAGACATGCTTAAGAAAATTCGATGGACAATCCAACTTCCTTTTTTTATTACTAAAGCCACGACTTTGACAAAGAGGGAAGAAGCATCGCTTAACACGATGGATGGCGCTTTAAAGAAGGTTATTGACAATGGTGGTGGGCATAATCCATCTACTGTTGCAATTGTAGTAGGCGCAGCTAAAACCGAAGATCGTGGTAAAGTTAAACCCGGTTGACCCCCTATTTGAAACAGGATTTTAATATGCAGCTAAAACTAGATGAAGGCTTTCAAAAGTTGCCGACTCGCCTACAAGCAAAGATTACAGAGAAGATTCAGAATATTCTTGCTTTTGTAAAAATCCAAGAGTTGGCTTATTACGATGGGACTGTAATGTTTATGTCTGGTTATTGTATTGTCGCAATTTCTGGCGACTTTGATTTAATTCAAATGACCGGAACAATTGTAGTCAAAGACAAGGTAACAGAGGGCGAGAAAGTCTTTTGCTACGTTTACCAGAATGATTATTGCGAAATTGGAGAAGTAGAATGACCCCTGAACAAATGCAGAAAATCCGTGATGCCGAGACATAGTATTTCACTCAACTTTAAGGCACAAACCGCTAATGAGAGTCTTATTATTAATGTCTCTTATGAGGGTAAGCTGGTAAATGGTTATGCTACAGTAACAGACCAGTATGATGAGACTCATTCTGTTGTATTCGAGGCTGACCCCCTATGTTAAATATAAAATTAAATCAGTCTTACAAAGACTTCCCTGATGAGACACGCGCTAAGATTGAAGAAAAATTCGAGTGGATAAACAGTTTGCCGCGTGATACTGGAACACAAATCAGAATAGAGTTTAAGGCTCCTGAAGTGAACAGTGTTGTAATCATCTTTAGCTATGAAGGGCTTGCTGTTATGGGCGCAATGATTATTGATACAGGCTGGAAGAGCGTTTTTAGTTTCAGGCTTGAAAATAATTCTTGCGAAATAAATTTCTTATGACCACCTTTTTAAAAGCAAAATGCCCCGTATGCCAGCATGAGATAGACCCGATTACAGATACCATAAACGGCGCTATTGCAGAGGAATACTTAGAGTGCCACAATTGCAGGATGTATATATATGCTTATGCCTATGGAGGAACAAGCATCTATGTTAATGGAATGTGGTTCGACTGGCACTATTCAGAATGCCCACCTGTAGACTTGATTAATAAGGCTATCAGTAGGAGTATAGAATACCTCTTAGATATTACGGAAACCTAATGGCTCTCTTTTTGGAATTGAAACCAACCCTATTTTAAATTAAAAACCAACCCTATTTCAAATTAAATTTCGTTTCTCCGTTTATTTCTAAAAAAAATTCCTTTAAAATTTGATAAAAATAATAAGAGAAACGCGCCCAAAATGTTAGATACTAAGAGGAAAAGAGCTAAGAAGTGAGCTAGGAAGAGCGAGAATCCTTATATTCCTTCAGGCGTATATAAAGGAATCGTTATGTATCTGACAGTTCGGGAAGGGATAAATCTACCCTTTGTCGGCAGATATCCCAAAAATTATCCCAAATATTTCTTGGGATAAGTGGCGAAAATGTGGGTAGGTAGGTAGTTTTTCGTGGATAATTCAGGGTTTTTGGGGATAAATGGGAGAGATTCTTGGGATAAATCAGTGAGAAAGTGGCGGAATGCGGTGAGAGGTAGGAGAGAGTGGTGAGATTCGAGGGAAGACGATGGGATGTGATACTGGAGTGGTGAGAGGGTGAAAAGGGGTGAAAATAATTTAGTCCGCGTAACCTTTCACAAATCCCTACAGCCAGCGTAAAACATTTCGACACTCAGCCACAAAAACTTATCGCCCTTCCCTATTGACCGGCGAAGCTTAAAAACATTTCACAGCTTGACAACGGCTGGCAGATCGCGTAGAATCTTTGTGGCTGGCGAGGCTGGCCGCGATTCCCCGAAAATTTCCCCCAAAAATTTTCCCAGAAAAATTTCCCAGAAAAATTTCATTAATTAAATAGAGCGATGAGGGCGGCATTCTCGCGGCACTTTTTCACTTTTCCCAATTTTGAAAAATTTTTTTTTCAGTAGGGTAGGGTAGGGTAGGGGGGAAATGTTGACCGCTGTCAACTCGAAAGTTGACCGCTGTCAAATTGGCACTCAACCACGCTTAATGCTAAAGTTGACCGCTGTTAACATTACTCGGTTTCGTGGTTGTTCTCAGCTATGTATAGATTGTAGCATAGATTGCCGATTTAAGCAACTTAAAATTTTAGGCGCAACTAAATAAATAACTTTATCAGAATTTTAGTTTAGTAAACTTTTGTGCTGTCTTATAGAACGAGATAAATTTTTTTCTAAGCTTATTCTATATTAACAAAGCCCTATGCATACACTACACTAAGGGCATGGAAGACACAACTACAACCCTTCAGTATTGGCGGTCTATGCGTGTAGGCGGTGGAACGCAAGGGGTGAAGGCAACACACATGAAGTCAGTCAATCAGATGACTTATGATCAATTTTGTGATATGTTGCGCTCAATTCTGGGAGTTGAAATTGTAGACAAGAAATATACCTACGCTGGCAAGTCTTACAAAATTGTTGAGGAATTAAAATGATCAAACTTCTCAAGAAAAACGTCAATCTCATGCTATTGGGGCCACCAGTCGCTCGGTCAGAGGCATTGTCATTCGCGAGGGCTTGGTGATTGGTGGACTGAGTTGGTTGGTTGGGGCTGCGTTGGCCGTGCCGATCAGCCGCACACTCAGCGATGCGATTGGCGACATGCTCTTACAAGAGCCGTTGTTCTATACCTTCGGCTGGTTGGGCTTAGCAATTTGGCTAGGTTTGATCTTGACCATTGCGGCACTTGCGAGTGCCCGTGCAGCCCGTCTCACTGTCCGGGAAGTGCTGGCTTATACGTAGGCGCGTATTTTTTTTGCACAGGCCAAACACTTAACAGGGTGCGAGATGAATAAGACTGTGAAGCCGCCTGAGTTTTCTACATTGGTCGAACTGTTGCAGGCGCGTTCGATATCGAGTGTGGGTTATACCTTTTTGCCTGAAGGTGAGGTGCTTGCCAACGCTGACGCGATTAATCATGTGATTGCCGAGCAGCGCCTTTCTTTTGCCGCACTTGATATGCGTGCGCGGGCCATTGCGGTTCATCTCCAAGAGCGACAACTTGCAGGGCAGCGCGCCCTCTTGCTCTACCCACCCGGTCTTGATTACTTAAGCGCTTTCTTCGCTTGTCTTTACGCCGGGGTGATTGCCGTGCCGGTTTATCCACCGCATCGCAATCGACCCGATCTTCGCTTGCAGGCGATCTTGCGTGATGCTCAACCGGCGATTGCGCTTGCGCCCGCTGAGATCCTCAATGACCACGATGCTTTGCTCAAGCACAACCCTGATATGTAGGCGCTGCAATGGTTGGCCACCGACACCCTTGCCGACGAGGCCGCTTCGATGTGGCAAATGCCTGAAATTGATGGTGAGACGTTGGCGTTCTTGCAATACACCTCGGGTTCAACCGGCGATCTGAAAGGCGTAATGCTGACGCATCGTAATTTGCTGCATAACTCGGCGTTGATACAGGCGGCATTCGGGCACGACAAAAACGCGCGCGGGGTGATTTGGCTGCCGCCCTTTCATGATATGGGTTTGATCGGTGGCATCTTGCAACCGTTGTATAGCAATATCCCCGTGACGCTGATGGCCCCGGTCAGTTTCTTACAGCGGCCATTGCGTTGGCTGCAAGCGATCAGCCATTTTTGCGCTACCAGTAGCGGCGGCCCGAATTTCGCCTATGACCTATGTGTTCGCAAGATCACTCCTGAGCAGCGTGTGGGTCTTGATCTATCCAGTTGGGAAGTGGTAGAAACATATGGCACAATTAGCTATATTGAAGACGTTAAGGCTGAAGGCTATATTTGGCATGTGTATCAGGTGAATGATGGGCGCAAGTTCGTATGTATGGGGGACGCACCTATTATTAATGAGCCTAATTCCTATTTTGTCTATTCTTTGGCCTTTGGCAAGCAAACCCCTAGATTCTGATAAGGTTATAAACATGATTGGCGAACAAATCCCACTTCCTTTCTATGAGTTTAATTGTGTCGTTCGATTTATGCCACCATTTTACAGCGATAACGCAAAAAACGCTGTAGGTCGCGTAATTACATGGGATAAAAATTTTGTATGGGTTGAATGGCAACGGATTTATGGCGGATATCACGAACCAATGCCGCTTCCACACTTTACCGTAAGACTTGCTTAGAAAAAAATTCTAAGCAAAGTGCTACTTGACATTAGATAAAATTCTGCTAAACTTTTGATCATGGCTAAACTAATCCTAAAATCCTCCGAAGTGTCCGAATTCGTCAAGACTCATATCCACAATGGCGCTGTTTTGGATATGGCTATGCGCGATAATCCAAAACATGCCGCGAAAATCCAAACACTGGTAGACGAAGCCGATAGAGAAGAACGCTTTGAAACAGTTTGGCGCTTGACACAAGCGCTTACAGCGGAATCGGATTCTACAGATTTTTGGGCAATCATCAGCTATGGCAAAAATGCACGTGAGCGAAGCGACATTGCAACAGAAGTCCACGAAGCCGCAAGCAAGGCAAGAATTCGCGCAAAGTTGCAAGAATTGAAAGAAAAATATAATGTTCTGACAATGGAAGAATCCTCTATCGGCATTAATTTTTACAATGCCGATATGGATAAAATCGCTCAAATTGATTACGAGAATCGTGGCGATTATTTGCCAGAACTGACGATACAATTGCAACGTTGCAATAATCAAAGCGATATTGATCGCCATATCAATACATTGGCATTTATTGGCGCAGTATACGAAGAATTCGTATTCTTCACCAAAGATATCATCGAAATTGCCGCACAATGCTACACTGAGAAGATGGCTACGATTGGGAAGACACAATAGCGATAAATTGCAATAAACTACACGGAGGTTACATTATGTCCAAAGTTAACTGGAGTTCATAAGAGAATAGCCTAGGCACTTAGAAAGAAAAATCTAAGTGCCTAGGCTATTGACTTTTCGTCTTCGTTGGCTATACTTATATTCATGGCTAAGACACAAGAAAAAACCCTGATGTTCAATCGACTTTCTAAGAGTGCAGAGTTTACTAAACAAGCATTGTTCCAGATTTATGGCAATCAGACAGCAGATGAGAAGGATAGCCAATCTACGTTGTATATCAATGATACTGGCCTAAGTGTAAGCGTCAGCCATAAGTTCAGCGTTCTAGCTGCTGAGTTGCGCAATACCGGTCGTGACTTGACAAAATTCGAGCATAGCCTATGCGCGGCATCATTGGCGACAAATTGGCGACAAATCACCAACTAAGCCAATAACCTAGAACGCTTAGAAAAAAAGTCTAAGCGTTCTATGGCTTGACAATAGGCAAAATTCTGCTAAAGTTATCTCAAGAGGTCAAAAAATGATTTACCTAGCATTTAAGAAAAATTTTGTTGGCGCTGGCACAATGGCGGGGATTAGCATTAACGAAGTTGCTGCCTTTGACAACCCTTCTCAACTAGTGGCTTTTATGGCTGACTTGTCATATAAGACAGTGACAACCTACGAAAACAACCAATACAAAGCCGATAACTTTATTGTTCTATTTGCTGACTTCTGTGATGACAGCGCAATTAAGCCTGAACATGTTCCACCGTTCGATAGTGTTGAATTTTACGCTTTCTATACAAGTCCGACAATGCCATCGGATATTGTAGATAAATTTGCGCGTCAATATTTGCGTAATCGTGGCAAGCATGGGAGCCTAGACAGCGTGAACAATGTGAACAATCAACAGATTTATTTTTATAAAATCGCTTGACAAATCATCTGCAACCTGCTACACTCAAGAACACAAAGGAAGTATAAAAAATGTTTCAACAAATTGCAATTTCTATCCTCGTCTCTATCTTGGCTCAGGTTGGCGTGACTTCTCCTGAAGTTGTCACTTATGACGCGCAAGAAAACGCGGGGTTTTGTGTCGAATTCGACCAATACCATAACGAAGCTTGCGTAGAAACCCGCGGCATTATTGGAGTGTATCTCTGCAATGATACAAAGTCCGATGATTGCCAAGTTTTGGACTTGACAGGGATTGACAAGCCCGATAACAAATTGGCCAAAGTTGCACGTTTGCTTGATTGCACGATTGATTTTCAGACCGCGCAACCCTACTGCTACACTCCGGGCGAAAAAGAAACGGTTGAGGGTGAAGAATATGCGCACAAAGGGGGTCAATTTTGGAAAGCTTACAATCAACATGTTTTGAACTTGCCAGCCCTATTCAAGTAAGCCCATTAAACCGGTTTACTGGAGTGTTTAAGCTCGATTGGGTAATTCCGGCGAATATTCCCTCAGACTTGCAACCTTCAGACCTTGACGACACAATAGAACTGACTGACGACGAATTGACCGCCTACGCAATGTAGGCGGTTTTCTTTTACCTATTAGAAAAGTTTACTAAACTATGCTTAGAGACTTAGAAAAAAATTCTAAGCATTCTCTACTTGCTTTTATGCGAAAACCTGCTAAAGTTATCTCATGGCTAAATACATGAAAAATCCTTTCAATGGTGATAAGACGCTGGCAGAACTTGACGATAGTTTTGAAGTTATGGAGAATTCGCAAGATATTGAGGCGATGCGCGAGTATTTCCCCGATATCCCCGAAGATGCAACATTGGTTGCCGCGCAAGTGGATGATGGCGAATATGGCGAAGTTTACTACAGCGATTCCAATACGCCATACATGAACTACACGCCTATGTTTCAGGTGAAATAATTAGAAATAAATTTCTAAGTGAAAACCCTCTTGACATTCGATAGACAATCAGCTAAGATTAAATCACAAAGGAAGTAAGAATAAAAATGGCACGAAAATCAGCAACAATCCGACCGTATAACACAAACGTTTCAACCGATAATGGCATCATCACTGTCAAGCTGTATGCGACTGAAATTGTCAAAATTGATTTGGCAAACAAGACCGCAACTTTCGATAATGGTGGCTGGTCAACGCCTACGACACAAGACCGGATGAACAGCGCTTGCACTCAATACGGAATTCCGGCGAGTGTATGCCGCGAAAAAGGCACAATGAAGGTAAGCGGCCAACCCTTGCCAGCAACGATTAAATGGGAGTAAAAGCCCATGAAATAAAAGCCCTAGACTACAATCTAGGGCTTTTATATTGCCTATCAAAATAGTTTACTAAACTATCTCACCAAATAGCCAAACTTAGAAAAAAATTCTAAGTAAAATTGTTTAAAAATATGCTTGACTTCTTTAGCCGTTTCTGCTAAAGTTATATTCATGGAAACGACACTAAAAATCCTCTTGGCTTTGGCTGATGCATACAATGACACTGGCGACTATGTTTTTAATCCTCTTAAAATCGCGCTTCAGGCTATGGACGTGGCAGAATTGCAAGCTCATCTTGCTTACGTTACAGCCAAGGGTGAGACAATGAAGGATTGCCAAGAATTGCGCGATTTGTTTAATTTGGCTCAAGATATCTTGGGCGCAATTGCGAAAAAGACTTTCTAAAACCCCTTGACAACGGCGACAAAATCTGATAAAGTTATTTTATTCTAGGATAGAAAAAGGGACAAAAAAAATGGCACACAATCTTAATTTCGTGAATGGTAAGGCGCAAATGGTTTCAACATTCAAGACGTGGCATGGGCATGAGACGCTGACAGAAAATCCCATGATTGGGCAAGAGGCTTTTGTCTTTAGTGGTCAATCGGGAATAAATCTGGTCATGGAAGACATTCAAACTGTAGGCGGTTTTGCAATCAATGGCTTTAAAGCTTTGATTGAGAAGAATTCTCAGACTTTGGTGCATGTTCATGGTGAAGACTATACACCTGCCGAACCGTGGGAATTGTATAAGCTTTTTGCGCCCTACATCGAAAAACTCGGTGGTCGCTATGTGACCGCTGGCATCTTGAAGGACTACAGCAAAATTTGGGCATTGGCTAAAGTAGAAGGCTTGCAATTCAACATCGGGCCGCGTGATAATCCCATTATGCCCTACTTTCTGTCGTGTATCGGTTATGACGGAAAAATCGGTTTCGCGTTTGGCACGACATATATTCAAGTTGTATGCCAAAACACCTTAAACGCGGCACTAAAGGGAGATATTAATAAATTCCGACAGACGAAAAACCGTGCAAGTCGTGTTGCAAATATCGTCAACCCTGAAGTGATTGCTGCCTACATGGAACGTGAGGCGCAAGAATTCAGCCAGTCATCTAATGCTCTCGCGTCAATTCCCTTGACTTCAGCGCTTAAGAATGCATTCATCGAATTCATTCTGCCCTCCAAAGTGGATAAGAAAACGCAAGTTCTTAAGATCACCGATGGATTGCAAGAGAAGCGCGATATGTTCGATAGTGCGCTATGCAATGCGCCCGGAATTGTGGGAGGTCAAGAATCCGCGTGGTCACTCTATGACGCTTTCACCTTTGCAATGACACATCAGCCAACCTTTGCCAAGCGCGAGAAAACCGATAGCCTTGAGGCTGATTTGTTTGGTGGGCTTCAAGCTAAGCGCGAAGAGGCTTATAGCTGGCTAGTAGAGAATGCCCGATAAACCGGTTTAGATGGCCGTTTAAGCCCTAGTTAATACACCTAAGAGGGATTAACTAGGGCTTATTCTTTTCTAGGGCTTAAAATGCAAAAATTTTATTTCTTTATAGTTTAGTAAACTGGAGAAATAAATTTCTAAAATTAGGTATTGACAAAGCCGATATAACCTGCTATGCTTGAAGCATGGAAACGACACTTAACACCCTTATGGACGTTCTACACACATCGGGTTTCAAAGCTCTTACTGCGACGCTTGCCAAGATTGACAACAAGGATAAACTTAACGCCTTGCGCGATGCCGCAATTGTAGCCGGTCGTGCCAAAGGTGGCAACTTCAATCAGTTCTATGATGTGGCTTCTGAAATTGCAATTCATTTAATGAATCTTAATTCTAAATAGTAATTCTTTCTAGAATCAAAACCCTCTTTTTAGAATTCTTTTTAGAATTTAATTTTAATAGCCGCTATACAGTGTATATATATAGTCCATACTAGAATGTAATATATACACTGTATAGC
>JACCEA010094272.1_pt1 | contig 31122 bp, 20 predicted proteins | sample 7449851 | NCBI WGS metagenome assembly JACCEA01 (sample SAMN15323453, study PRJNA562643) | freshwater metagenome | isolation source: river surface water | place: USA:Blue River Watershed | collected 2017-08-18
CGCGTGCGTCCGGTGATTCTTTGTGTGCCAAGCGATAAGTTGTTTCAGCTAATCTTCCGGTTTTTGCAAGATCGGTTAATACAGATCCATTTTCGATCTCTACCAATCCGATCAATAACGGGTTTTCTGTCAAATTCATCGTAACAGCCTCAACAATATGCTCTAATTTCAAGCGATAGCGTTGAGAATTCCATTGCAACTTACCGTTCGGCAAGAAATCCTCGTCTTGCACATTCGGCTGATCGATCGTATCAAACAGGTTCTCGACGTTATAAAAAACGATCGAACGACCGGAGTAGGGCTCCAGCGTGATCTTTTTTTCCGGACGATCATTTTCCTGCCAATTGCAAGAAATTCCGACAAAACCTAAAGTGATTATGGTAAAAACTAGTGTTTTCATCTTCAATATGTTTCGTTAAATTGATCTAATTCTAGCAAACAAGCTGCCAAAAGGTCAATACTTGCTTGAATATCATCTTTGTGGGCCATTTCGATCACCTGATGCAAATGGCGCGTTGGAATAGAAACTGCTCCAGCAATAGAGCCTCCAGGCGACATGCGCTGAATTCCCGCAGTATCTGTCCCTCCGGCTGTCAAGATCTCTGCTTGCCATTTTATGTTGTTTCTTCCGGCTACTTCTTTCATGTAGCGCACCATGCGCACATCACAAATGGTAGACGCATCCATGATCTTAATAGCAGTTCCTTCGCCCAATTTGGTGATCATTTCATGTGCTGCGGCTCCAGGAAGATCAAAAGCAATTGTTGTATCCAAACCGAAACCATAGTGCGGATTGATGGCCATAGCCGCCGCATTAGCACCGCGAATACCAACTTCCTCCTGTACGGTGAATACCATGTACACATCGTTCGGAAGCTGTTTGCCTTCCAATAAACGCAAGACCTCGATGGCAATAAAAACTGCCAAACGATTATCGAGGGATTTACAATTGAAACAATCACCCATTTCAATGAATGAACGTTCGCGGGTTACCGGATCGCCAATGGCCACTAATTCTTTTACTTTTTCAGCCGGAAGCCCCGTATCAATGAAGTAATCCGAGAGTTTCGCCACTTTATTGCGTTCATCTTGTGACATGACATGAATTGGCTTGGAAGCCATTACACCAATGATGTCTTCTTTGCCGTGAACGATTACGCGCTGTGCTGTCAAGGTTTTCGGGTGGAAACCACCCAAAGTCGTAAATCGGATAAATCCTTTATCATCAATGTGAGTTACCATAAAACCGATCTCATCCATGTGAGCACCGATCATCGCTGCTTTATCTGATTTACCACGACGAATGGCATAAACATTCCCCATGTTATCCAGCTTTACCTCATCGCAAAGCCCTTCCAATTCACGCAACACCACTTTTCTAATCGGCTCTTCAAATCCGGGAGCACCTGGAACCGTGCACAATTCTGCCAACAATTTTTTCCGCATAGTTCAAAAATAACACTTTTCGCTTGGTATACTATTTTGAAAACATCAAGAAAAACTTAACAAACAACAAGTGGCATATAACTGAGGACCATTCACCGATTCGTGTCCACCAATGACCGAATATCGCTTTTATCAACCAATGAATGAGTCTAGATTTGTCCTAACTAAATTTTCAAAAATGGAAACACATAGAGATATCAACGCAGAAGTACGGCATGAAATTTTGAAGTCTAAGGCCAGTCATCTTCGGGGACGTGTAGTAGGCGGTTTGCTCATTGTAGCATTTGGGGTCTTGTATCTACTCAAAGAGTTAAAATTTGGAATTCCAGGATATTTACTTAGTTGGCAAATGATTTTAATCGGTGTAGGTACCGTGATCTTGGTAAAACACAAATTCCGAAAACTAACCGGATACTTTCTTATTCTGATAGGATGTCTTTTTCTGTTTGCAAAGTGGTATCCGCATTTATTGGGAAAAGAATTGATCTTTCCCATCTTGATCATCCTAGGGGGAATTGCCTATCTATTCAAACCAAAACGCGGATTTAAAAACAGTGACGTGAGATATACAAAAGAAAATTGGAAAGCTTTTCATGAAAGCGCCATGGAAGTGAGTGCCGAGGATTTTATTGAGGTAAACAGCATTTTTGGTGGGGTACAAAAAAATGTGGTTTCCAAGCAATTCCGTGGTGCAGATATCGTATCTGTTTTTGGTGGAACCGAAATCAATTTTTCACAATCTGATTTCGACGGGCGTGTAGTGATTGAAACCACAAACATTTTTGGAGGAACCAATTTGAATTTTCCGTCGAATTGGCAAGTCATTTCTGAAGTCACCACCATATTTGGAGCAGTGGAGGACAAACGTCCGGAATATTTGCCTGAACCGGGCGAAAATGCCAAAGTGGTCATTCTAAAAGGCAAATGTTTGTTTGGGGGTATCGAAATCAATAGTTTCGCTAAATAGATCATGCGGTATTATTCCAACAAGACTGTTTATTCATTGTACGCGGCCATTCTCGTATTGGTCGCTACATGCATATTACTCCTGCTTGGAATAGCTCATAACAACACCGCAGCCATATGTGAGGGCATATTAATGGGTGTGATCTGGAGTCTGTTTGCACTTTTGAGCGGATTGATGTCCTTTCATTATCATGCTAAAAACCCCTGGAATGTTATTTACGGAAGCTGGGTTATCGCTGGCGTGGTTGTATATCTGATCTTGTATAAGTTAATTGGCATGTTTCAATTGCTTACAAATCCGAGTTATACCACATTGGTGTTTCGAGCAATACTTGTAGGTCTGTCGTTGTATATGATCCTCTTGTATTGGTGGATTGCACGCAAAGATCAGATCGCGCAAAAAATGACGGAGCAAATGATCCATCAGGAACGATTATTAGCACAATCGGAATTGGAACAGATCCATCAACAAATACAACCCCATTTTCTATTCAACAGTTTAAATTCCATTTCCGCTCTCACCCAATTGAACCCTGAAGAAGCAAACAGGATGATTCACTTACTGAGTTCATTTCTTCGGAACTCGCTGCATGCAGATCTAAAAGAGTTGGTAAGTTTTGAATCAGAATTGGAGCAAACGAAGCGGTATTTGGAGATTGAAGCCATTCGTTTCGGAGATCGCTTGCAAATCCAATGGGACTTGAATGAGGCTTGTTCGCAATTGCAAATTCCACCGCTGATCCTTCAACCTATCATTGAAAACGCTATTAAATTTGGACTTTACGGGCACACCGGTAACGTCACGATAATCATCAGTTGTTCTCATGAACAAGGAAAATTGAAGTTAAGCGTAAGTAACCCTTATGACCCGCAATGGGTGAATGACAAAAAAGGTAAGGGTATCGGATTAAAAAGTATTGCAAAACGCCTTGAACTTCGCTACAAACAAATCATGCTGTTACAAACTAAATCAGATAACAGTCAATTTACCACAACACTATTTATTCCGCAATGATAAAAACGCTGATAATTGATGACGAACCACTAGCGCGATCAATCGTTAAGTCCTATTTAGAGAAGGATGATGCATTTACTTTGGTGGGTGAGGCTGGAGATGGCCTTGAAGCATTGCGAATGATCCAGGAAACACAACCAGATTTAATCTTTTTGGACATTCAAATGCCTAAGATTAGTGGGTTTGAAATGCTGGAATTATTACCGGATCCACCGGCCGTAATTTTCACCACGGCTTTTGATCAATTTGCTATCAAAGCCTTTGAAACAAATGCGCTCGATTACCTGCTGAAACCCTTTCAATTGGAGCGTTTTCAGCAAGCTGTGCAAAAATTCAAGGAGCGTTACACTCAGAACAACCACCGTTTTGATAAGCTCGAAAGTATCATACAGCAAGAAAACCGCATTGTTGTAAAGGACGGTACTGAAATTCGTGTCATTCCTGTTAAAGAGGTTGACTACCTGGAAGCATACGATGATTACGTAAAAATCTACCAGGGCTCAAAGTATATTTTAAAGAAACAAACGATGAGCACATTTGAACAACAACTTCCGCCCCATTTATTCATGCGTATTCACCGATCTTTCATTATAAATCTGGATCAATTGACGCGAATTGAATCACTGGAGAAAAACGCGTATGTAGCCATTTTAAGATCGGGAGCACGCATTCCAATTTCCAGACAATCGTATAGCCACTTAAAGTCGAAATTGGGCTTATAATCCCGTTCATATCTGTCGTTCTCAGTGTTAAACGGTTCAAATTCCGTTGAAAATCTGTATCTTCGAATTACTAAACCAGTAAAAGAACTACACACATGAAAAAATCGCTACTTGCTTTATCAGTGGGTATATTGCCCCTTGTTGGCTGGAACCAAACACAAATTGGCAATGGAAATATGGAATCTTGGGAAACCGTTTCCACTGGAGAAGAGCCATCAAATTGGAATAGTTTTTTATCTGCCGGCGGAAGCATGAGTTGGGCAGCCGGAGATCAATGCCAGTCTTCAACAGACGTTCGTCCCGGAACAACTGGAACCAAATCTGCTAACATTTTTTCTAATTCAGTTCTAGGTGTTGTTGCAAACGGAAATTTAACCCTTGGAAAAATAAACATGGGTAGTGCTCAACCGGCAAATTCCGCAAATTACAACGCTTCAGTAACTGCTGATGCTAATTTTTCAGAGGCTCTTACTGTTGATCCGGATTCATTGGTTTTTTGGGCGAAATTCGTTCCTGCAAATGGATCTGGGACTGATTCTGCACGTGTAAGTGCTATTTTACATGATGCTTATGACCTGCGCGATCCTATTGATGGCGGTTCTACCTCTCATGTGGTAGCCACTGCGATTCGCAATTTCAAAACTGCAAACGGATGGATGCGCATTGCTGTGCCTTTTACCTACAGCGGGCCAGCTTCTTCAACACAGTACATCCTTTTAACGTTTACAACCAATAAAACTCCGGGTGGTGGAAGTGACAACGATCAATTATTCATTGACGATGTAGAATTGATTTACAACGGCAGTGGTGCTTCTATTGTAGAAGAATCGTTCAGCTTGCCAATCAAAACACAAAACGGGGAGATTTCGATCGAAAACAACGAAAATATAGCTGGTCAATACACTGTTTACTCATTGGACGGAAAACAATTGTTCCAAGGAAGCATCGACGAAAAAGCAATAGTCTCTCAAGAGCAAATCGTGATTGTACAAGTAACAACGAGTGCAGGTAACTTCACCCGTAAAATGGCTGTTCGATTCTAATTTTGAATCCGTTTCGATTACTTCTAGTTAGTTGTTTGTTCCCTTTTGGGGGATTTTCGCAAACAGAAACACCGGTGCGTATCCTCCTTACGGATGAAGATCGCCAACCGGCAATGAGTGCTTTTGTCTACTTATTACCGAATAAAACACCGTTGATCGCCGATTCTTTGGGGCGCGTAGAGTTTGGTTTATCAGAAAAGACAACCCTGGTTTTTCGTTTTGCGGATTATCCTTCTGATACGGTCGTCCTAGATCCGACAGGTCGTTCAGCGATCGATTTTCAATTTCAGTTTTCTTACGGAGAGGCTAACATTGAAGAAGTCGTGATCCAGGTAGGAAAATTTGATCACAAACTGGAAGAACAAACTGTTTCGTTAGAAGTGATCAAGGCATCAACGATTGAGAACCGGAATACCAGAAGTATCGAAACCGCGCTGGATCAAACTCCGGGCTTAAACATTTTAGATGGCGAACCACAAATTCGTGGCGGAAGTGGTTTCACGTTTGGCGTGGGATCCAAAGTTGCTGTTTTAGTGGACGACATGCCTATGCTTTCTGGTGATGCAGGCAGACCGGAATGGGGCTTTATCCCGATCGAAAACATTCATCAAGTAGAGGTCATCAAAGGTGCAGCTTCGGTATTGTCCGGAGCCTCTGCGCTATCCGGATCGATCAATATTCGCACGGCCTATCCCACAGCGGTTCCACAGTCCAAGATCATTTTGTATTCCGGATTCTACAGCGATCCGTTCAAGCATTTTGCAAATTGGTACGATAAAGCGCCGCTGATTTCCGGAGTAAACTTGTTGCATTCCGTCAAAAAAGGAAATTGGGATTTGGTCTTTGGTGGTAACTTCAATTACGATCGTGGTTATATTGGTCCACCGCAAACAGACAGTCTTGTAATTGCCGACACCATCTCGAATTTTGCGCCAAAAGACATGTACTCCATGCGGGCAAGAGCCAATTTCAACATAGCATATCGATTCAAGCGAATCAAAAACCTGCAGGCTGGGTTAAATGGAAATGGCATGTTGGCGCAATCCAATATGGTCTTTGCCTGGCTGAATGACACCAGTGGCTTGTACCGCGCTTATCCCGGGGCAGTATTTTTGCAAGACCAAACGATTGGAAATCTCGACCCTTTCATGATTTATTCAGGAAAACGAATAAAGCACGCTTTGCGCACCCGTTTGATGCGCACGATCAATGACATGTCGGCGAACCAAAGCAATCAAAGCACCGTGCTTTATGGAGATTACCAATTGAAGACTTCCTTTTTTGATAGCTTGCCCTTAGAGATCATTGGCGGCGTATCCTCACAATACACGCATTCTTATGCAAACATCTATGCAGGAAGCGGAAGCCCGTTCAACAACATGCTGAACATTTCCGGCTACTTACAACTGGAGAAAAAATTGACGAAACGTTGGTTGCTGTCAGCCGGGGCACGCGCAGAACATTTTGCTTTGAATGATAGCATTACCGCATCACAACCCATCTTGCGCTTTGGAACCAATTACCAATTTGGTAAAGCCACTTTTTTAAGAGCGTCCTATGGACAAGGGTATCGATTTCCAACTATTACAGAACGCTATATAAAAACAGGCGTTGGTAATTTTGGTGTATTTCCCAATCCAGATCTAAAACCTGAATACAGCTGGAATGCCGAACTGGGTGTGAAACAAGGATTTAAAATGGGGGATTGGATGGGCTTCCTGGACTTGGCACTGTTCTACCAACGTTATGAAAACACCATCGAGTATATGTTTGGTATTTGGGATGTTGCTAATCCGGTTTCATTTGCCGGATTCAAATTCCTAAACACCGGAAATTCTGAGGTAAAGGGAATTGATGCTTCAATTGCGGGTAAAGGAAAGGTTGGTAAAAAAGATGAATGGGAGTTTATGGTAGGCTATAATTACCTGTTACCTCAAACCTTGAATCCGGATTACGTGTATGCTGTTGACGATTTCAACCGTCAATTCAGTTACAATTCCACGTCTTTAGATTCCGCATCACGTGTTTTGAAATACCGATTTTTACACAACATCAAAGCTGATCTCAACTTTACTTACAACAAAAAGTTCGGCATTGGTATTACGGCCAAATACTTCAGTAAGATCATCAACATGGATCGCATCATCAAAGAATTCGAAGATTTCACAATGCAAGCGCCTTATATCCAAGATATCCGTTATATGGACTTTTTTGCTGCTAACCGCAAGGGGAATTTGGTGTTCGACGCCCGCATGTCATACGATTTGGGAAAAAAACACAAAGTAGCCTTGATCAGCACCAACATTTTCAATCGAAGTTATTCGCTACGTCCATTGAAAATAGAGTCTCCTCGCACGATTGTTTTGCAATACACTTTTAGATTAGGAGAAGGTTAATCTCTGGTTCCGAAGGAATAACCAATACCAAGCCCTCCTCCAAAACTCCAGTTCACACCGGCCACTTTTCGTGTTTCCACAAAACCTTGAAGCGTCCAATTATTCTCCATCCAGTAACTAGTCTTTACGCCAAATGAAGCCCCATAACGGATGTAGAATTTATCATTATTTCGGTTCTTCATGAAATCCACACCAAGGACGTTGGCATAGGGCGAAAACTCCCAATTAAAGCGATAAGGAATGTGAAAACTTGCTCCATCTGGTGCGATAAGCGCCAGAATACCTAATGCTGTTCCCCAACCTCCTAGATTGAAGAATTCATTGTCCGCACTGCTGATCAATCCGAAAATGATCAATGGAGGACCCAAAAAACTTCCTGCAGAAGAATGCCAGTGTGAAATATTGTCCCGTCGCCCGATACGTTCCAGGTTATAATTCAGGCTAAAGCGATCATGTACCCTCCATTCACCACGAGCTCCAAGTCCCCAATACGACGTGGAATCCACCGTTCCTGCGTGATAAACGCCACTGATGAGCCATTTGCTTTCTGAAAGCTGAGCAAACGTGGTATGTGAACAAAAAAACAAGATCAGAAAAAGTAGGCGCATACACATCAATTTAAGAACGAAGTAAGTAAATTTGCAGGAAATTTCCGGATATGTTACGCGTAATTCTAGTCGGGTTGATATTTGTGGTCGGAGTATTCATTGCCTATTTCATGACCAAACCGAGAGAAGAAAAACCTTTGAAAATTTACAATCCCATTGACATTCAACCGGAAATGGTGGATCGCGACTTGGTTCGTCAGGGTTTTGGCCACACTATTGGAGCATTCTCCTTTGCGGATCAAACTGGAAAGGCCTATGGATCAGACCAGTTAAAAGGCAAGGTTTACGTAGCTGAATATTTCTTTACGACCTGTGGCACGATCTGTCCGAAGATGAATGCCCAAATGCAGCGCGTACAGTCTGCCATGAAAAATCAGGAAAATTTCCGCATTGTCAGTTTTACCGTTGACCCAGAAACCGATACAGTAGCGCAGATGGCGCGTTATGCCAAAGCACACGGTGCCAATAACACTGTTTGGCATTTCCTGACCGGTAAAAAAGAGGATCTTTATCGCTTGGCACGTCGTAGTTTCTTTGTGCTTAAACCAGCCGAAGCCGCCAATCAAGGGGATGTTGGATCCGATTTCATTCACACGAACTATTTTGTATTGGTGGACGGAGAACGACAAATTCGCGGTTACTACGATGGAACGGACAGTCATGAAGTGGACCAGCTGATCCACGATGCAAAACAGCTTTTGGAATCCAAGTAGGGCGATCACAATTTAACCTGCTGTATTTGTTGACACGATGAGTCAGCAGATTTTCTCGCTATATTGTGCCAGAATTCTGGACTTATGCAAACTAATAAATCTTCAGTTGGTGCCTTTGCAACCTTGGTGAGTGTCTTTTTCTTTTGGGGATTCGTAGCCGCCTCCAACGACATTTTGATCCCTGTTTTTCGTGAACAATTGCACCTTGAGCAGTGGCAAACACAAATGATCAACTTTGCTTTTTATGTGGCCTACACCATCGGGTCGATCTTGTATTTCGTTTTATCGCTAGTAATGAAACGCGATATCTTGAGCCGTTTGGGTTATAAAAACGGGATCGCATTAGGCTTGGTCATTTCTGCTTTGGGGACTTTGTTATTCATTCCAGCAGCGAATAGTGAATCATTTGGGATCATGATCTCCGGATTGTTTATCGTAGGCTTGGGATTTTCCCTACAACAAACGGCAGCCAATCCACTTGCGATCAATTTGGGTGATCCATCCAAAGGGTCTCAACGCCTCAGCTTAGCGGGTGGGATCAACAATATTGGAACAACGATCGGACCTGTTTTGATCTCCTTAGCCATTTTCGGTTCTGCAAAAGGTGACAGCAGCAGTATCGGTATTGAAAGCATTAAAATTCCGTATTTGATCTTGGGAGGAGCATTTTTGGTAGCAGCGTTGTTATTCAAATTATCATCGATTCCAAATCACTTGACTACTGCGGTGCAAGCTGAAGAAGAAACCAAATCCGGATCGGCAATTCAATATCCGCAATTGTGGATGGGAATGATCGCCATTTTCATGTATGTGGGTGTGGAAGTGGCTACTGCAGGTAACTTGGGAGAATATTTGAAGCAAACGATGGGCATGAAGAGCGAAAATGTTGCTCCTTATGTCAGTTTGTTTTGGGCCAGTTTGATGATCGGTAGATGGACGTCTGCTGCAGGTGCATTCCAGACAAGTCCTGCAACACAACGTGTGTTGGGGATTGCGCTTCCTTATCTTGCTTTCGGGTTGTTCTTACTGATCAATGTATTGGTAAAAAATGATGTTACACCCTTTTATTATTATCCATTTGTGATCTTGGTGTTGATCGTGGCAGACCTACTTTCAAAGGGAAATCCGGCACGTCAGCTTTTATTGTTCTCATTCTTAGGAATCATTTCATTGTTGATCGGAATGTTCACAACGGGCATTGTTGCTGTTTATGCGTTTATTAGTGTTGGATTGTTCTGCAGCACGCTTTGGCCATGTATTTTTACACTGGCGATTGCCGGATTGGGAAAACACACCAACCAAGGATCGGGATTCTTAGTAATGATGATCATGGGTGGTGGTATTCTTTCTTTGTTACAAGGTGCTCTGGCATCGAATGATTTATTGGGTATACGATTCAGTTATGTAGTGGGTGTCATATGCTTTGCATATCTCGCATTTTATGCCATTCGCGCAGCAGCAGTTTTGCGCAAACAAGGGGTTGAGGGCTATTAGAAATAAGGAAAAAATGATTCAATTCCAATGGAGTTGGTCACCACAGAACCGTTTTTCAACTTTTAATTATTGATCTTCAAATAGATAACCCGTAATCTAAATTCAGTCTAAATAAGAACCCTTTTTCCGATTGGTTTGTTATAGCGATTAAATTTGCGGTGTTTGATAAAATTTAACTTAGTATGAGTAAATCAGCGATCTTAAAATCGTCCATTGCCAAGAAATATTGGATGGCATTGACGGGTCTATTTCTTTGCTTGTTTCTGGTAGGTCACCTATTGGGGAATTTGCAGCTTTTAGCTACAGCAGGTGAAGATGCAAAGCGTGCATTCAACGAGTATGCTTATTTCATGGGACACAACATTTTCATCAAAGTGATGTCGTACCTAACTTACATTTCCATCATTTTCCACGCTGTTGATGGATTGATGTTGGCAGTACAAAACAAAAAGGCGCGTCCTCAGAATTATGCGTACAACAACCCGGGAGCAAATTCAAGTGCAGCTTCACGCTACATGGCGATCTTGGGAACTTTGATCTTGGTGTTCATCGTAACGCACATGGCTAATTTCTGGTACCGCATGAAGGTTGCGCAAGATTTGCCTTTGCACACTAAAGAGATCACAGTTCCAGGAAACCCAATGATGGGAATGGCTGAGCAAAAGATCAATTTGTATTTGACAACTTCTGGTGATTACATGCCGGCAGATCAGGTTGAGGTTAAAGACCATACACAGCTTTATGCGAAAGGTGTTGATGTGAAAATGGGTGAAGGTTATAAAGACTTGTACACATTAACAGTGAACTTCTTTAGCAAAGAATCAGAGACAGGTTTGATCGCTACTCTACTTTACGTTTTGGCTATGGTGGTATTGTCTTTCCACTTGTGGCACGGATTTGCTTCAGCATTCCAGTCACTTGGATTGCGCAATAAGCGCTACGCACCAATGATTACACTTGTGGGACGTGCATTTTCTGTCTTGATCCCTGCAGCCTTTGCAATCATTCCGATCATGCTTTATTTACGATAATAAAAAACATTTCGAGATATGTCTGTACTAGATTCTAAAATACCAGCTGGTTCGATCGCTGAGAAATGGACCAATCATAAAAATCATTTGAAATTGGTTGCTCCAAACAACCGTCCTAAAATCGACATCATTGTTGTGGGGACAGGTTTGGCAGGAGCATCTGCAGCCGCTTCTTTCGGTGAAATGGGATACAATGTTAAGGCGTTTGCTTTCCAGGATTCACCGCGTCGTGCGCACTCGATTGCGGCACAAGGAGGTATCAACGCAGCAAAGAACTACCAAAACGACGGTGACTCTATTTACCGTTTGTTTTACGATACGATCAAAGGTGGTGACTACCGTGCACGCGAAGCAAACGTTCACCGTTTGGCGGAAGTTTCCGGGAACATCATCGACCAATGTGTAGCACAAGGAGTCCCTTTCGCACGTGAGTACGGAGGTTTGCTTGACAACCGTTCATTCGGTGGTACACAGGTACAACGTACATTCTACGCAGCGGGTCAAACAGGTCAACAATTGTTGTTGGGTGCTTACTCAGCGTTGTCTCGCCAAATTGGTTTGGGACGTGTTCAAATGTACAACCGCCACGAAATGTTGGACTTGGTTGTTGTTGACGGGAAAGCACGCGGAATCATTGCACGCAACTTGGTGACAGGAGAATTGGAGCGCCACTCAGCGCACGCGGTTATCTTGTGTACAGGAGGTTACGGAAACGTATACTTCTTGTCAACAAACGCCATGGGATCCAACGTTACTGCAGCATGGAAAGCACACAAACGTGGAGCGTACTTCGCAAACCCTTGTTATGTGCAGATCCACCCGACATGTATTCCGGTACACGGAACAAACCAGTCTAAATTGACATTGATGTCGGAATCTTTGCGTAACTCCGGTCGTATCTGGGTTCCAAAGAAAAAAGAAGATGCAGAAGCAATTCGCGCAGGTCGTTTAAAGCCAACCGAAATTGCTGAAGAAGATAGAGATTATTACTTGGAGCGTCGTTACCCGGCATTTGGTAACTTGGTTCCTCGTGACGTAGCGTCTCGCGCAGCAAAAGAGCGTTGTGATGCAGGCTATGGAATTGAGGCTAACGACACGAATGAAGGTGTATACCTAGACTTCTCAACGGAGATCAAAAACAAAGGTCGTCAGGCAGCATTTGCTTCAGGAGACCACAATCCATCTGAGGAGAAAGTGATCGAATTGGGTAAAAAATGGGTGGAAAGCAAGTACGGAAACTTATTCCAGATGTACGAAAAGATCACCGATGAGAATCCATACGAAACTCCGATGAAGATCTATCCGGCAGTTCACTACACAATGGGTGGTTTGTGGGTAGATTATAATTTGCAATCAACAATCCCTGGATGTTTCGTGGCTGGAGAGGCGAATTTCTCAGATCACGGAGCTAACCGATTGGGTGCATCCGCTTTGATGCAAGGTTTGGCAGATGGATATTTCGTATTGCCATACACTGTATCTGATTACCTAGCAGATGATATCCGTACAGGTAAAATTGCTACAGATGCACCAGAGTTCTTAGAAGCTGAAAAGAACGTACGTGACCAGATTGATCGTTTCTTGAACAACAACGGAACGAAATCAGTAGACTACTTCCACAAGAAACTTGGTTTGATCATGTGGAACAAAGTTGGAATGGGTCGTAACGCACAAGGTTTGTCTGAAGCTATTGAGGAGATCGCGGTATTGCGTGAGGAATTCTACAAAGATGTATTCGTTCCGGGAGATGCTAATGAACTGAACCAAGAATTGGAGAAAGCGCTTCGCGTTGCTGACTTCATGGAATTGGGTCAATTGATGGCACGTGACGCTTTGGAGCGCAACGAATCTTGTGGTGGTCACTTCCGTGAAGAATATCAAGATGCAGAAGGAGAAACACTTCGCGATGATGAGAACTACAAGTATGTAGCCGCTTGGGAGTACAAAGGAATGAATGCGAAAGATTCTAACTTGCACAAGGAAGCTTTGAATTACGAATTCATTAAGATCGCAGCGAGAAATTATAAATAATTGACGGTTAGTTGGTATGCGATGCATCGCATACCAGCGGTACCGGTTAAATAAAAATATTCAATATGGCATCAAAAACTATCAATATTAACCTAAAGATCTGGCGTCAGAAAAACGCCAATGCTAAGGGAAGTATGGAAACGTACAAATTGGATAACGTTTCTACAGACAGTTCCTTCTTGGAAATGTTGGACCAATTGAATGAGCAATTGGTAAACGAGCGCAAAGAACCAATCGCATTCGATCACGATTGTCGCGAGGGTATTTGCGGTATGTGTTCCTTGTACATTAACGGAGAAGCGCACGGTCCAGACCGCGGTGTAACGACATGTCAGTTGCACATGCGTAAATTCAAGGATGGTGAAACCATTTATGTTGAACCATGGAGAGCGAAGGCATTCCCGGTGATCAAAGACTTGGTAGTGGATCGTTCAGCATTTGACCGTATCATGCAAGCCGGAGGATTCGTTTCGGTGAACACTTCTGGTCGTACAATGGATGCAAATGCAATTCCAGTTCCAAAAGCAGATGCAGACAAAGCTTTCGAAGCAGCTACATGCATTGGATGTGGAGCATGCGTTGCAACATGTAAAAACGCTTCTGCGATGCTATTCGTTTCTGCGAAAGTATCACAGTTGGCGTTATTACCTCAAGGAAAAGTGGAGGCTCAAAACCGCGTATTGAACATGGTAAAGCAGATGGACGAAGAAGGATTCGGAAACTGTACGAACACTGGAGCATGCGAGGTAGAGTGTCCGAAAGGAATCTCTTTGGAGAACATTGCACGTATGAACCGCGAGTTCTTGAAAGCAATGGTTACAGCAGAATAAGCGTACACTTAATAAAGATTAAAGCCCGCCGGATTATCCCAGCGGGCTTTTCTTTTTTAGCCAAATATCAAGTAATCTTTACCTTACCCCAAAATTTACCTTGATATATAATTTGGAATTTGACAATTCATTTCCGTATCTTTAACCCATCTTTAAATTTACTTATGTTATGAGAAAACTAATACTTTCTTTAGGATTGGTATTGACAGGATTCTCTGCAATGTCTCAGGTTATCTTCAACGTTGAAGCTCCTGCTAGCATTGGAGGGTTCTATGACTTTACCAGTAATGGTGACGGTTCTTCTTGGGGCCTAGCTAACTTGGCAGGTGTTCAAGTACTTGACACTGTAATGCTTGTTGATGATGGTACACCTGGAATCGACAGCTACGGAATCGACTCTTCTGCTTACGGATGTAGTGGTTCTACAATGAACGATTTGACTGGTAAAATTGCGTTGATCCGTCGTGGATCTTGTGGATTCGGTGTGAAAGCATTGAACGCACAAAACGCAGGTGCAGTTGCGGTTATTATTTGGAACCGTGACGAGACTTTGGTAAACATGAATGGTGGTACTGAAGGAGCTTCTGTTACTATTCCAGTTGTGTTTGTTCAAGCTTCTACTGGTGATGCTATCGTTAACGCTATGAACAATGGTGATGACGTTGTTGCTTTCATCGGTGACAAAACTGGTTACTTCGGTGATGATGTATCTGTATTCGACAACAAAGTGTTGCGTGCAGAGTTTGGTGCAAAGCCATTGGCTTTGGCGCAAAACGCGGCTGACCTTACAGTTCCTTTCGGAGCATGGGTTTACAATTATGGACAAAACGACCAAACTGGTGTTGCTGTTAACACTGTAGTTACTCGTGACGGTGTTCAAGTATACAGCCAAACTTCTACTCCAGCAGATATCTTCTCTGGTGATTCAGCTTACTTTACTACTCCAGCTTTAGCATTAGCTACTTACCAAGCTGGTGAGTACGTTGTTTCTTACAATGTAACTTACGGGGTAACTGATCAGTTTGCTGCTGATAACGTTTCATCTTATACTTTCAACTTGGGTAACTTGTGGTCTTTGGTTCACGAAGATACTGCGACTACTGTTCACGTTGATGGTTACTACCGCGCAAACACATTGCCTACTTCTCAATTCGAGTCTTGTATGGCATTGAAAGATGCAAATGCTAGCCGCGTTGCTACTGACGGAGCTTACTTCGGAGGTTTTGCGATTGGTGTAGCTGATACTGCAACAGTTGATTTGACTGGTTTTGAAGTTGCTCTTTCTATCTACGAGTGGAACGATGCAGACATCACACAAACGAACGGAACATTCGATGCTTTGAACGAAGTTGCTACTGGTTCTTACGTATTCCCAGGTGAAGATGAAGAAACTACTATCTTTATTCCAATTGAAGATGCAAACACTGGTGCTCCTTACTACCGTTTTAACGACGATCAAACTTACTTGATCTGTTTGAATTCATTCGAGCCTAAATTGTACTTGGCATTCTCTACTGCAGATGTTTACGATTACAATGTATCTCAAGATGACTTGCTACGTTTCCCATTGCGTAACGACGGAACAACTTGGTCAATCGGATTTGGAATTTCTCCATCTTTGGCTTTGCACACTGCAACGGATTTGAATGTAAACGAGAACTTGGTTGAAGCTGCTGCATATCCAAACCCATCTAAAGATGTGATCACTGTTAAAGTGAACGTATCTGGAGATGCTACATTGACAGTAACTGATTTGGCTGGTCGTACAGTATCTACTGGTTCAGTTAAAATTAACAACGGTCAATTTACAACTAACGTAGCTGGAATGAACGCTGGTACTTATGTATTCTCTTTGGAGTATGCTAATGGTACTTCTAGCCGTTTCAACGTAGTTGTTACAAAATAATCGTTAGATAACTCAAACGTCTTAACCCCGGTTGCGCGAGCAACCGGGGTTTTTTTATGTAATCTTATATCTACAAGGTATTTGTCACGAGAAATGGAACAAAGATTTTGACGATACTTGACTAAGTTGATCGTGAAATTCCAGGTCCTTATTAAGAAATTCCGTCAAAACCAAGTAATCAAACGAACGGATAACCCTCCAAACGCTCAGAAAAACACCTCTTTAAACCCAGCAACACATTTCACGGTTCAACACGCTAAACCCGTGGTAAAACAATTCTGATCACCGTGCCCTTTACCGAGGTAGCATTTACTGAAATATTTCCACCGTGACTTTCTAAGATTTGTCTAACCATAGCCAAACCCAAACCAGTGCCTGTACTTTTGGTGGTAAAATAAGGTTCAAAAATGCGTTGCAATTGATCTTCAGGAATCCCTGAACCGTTATCAATGATATCAACAATAGCTTCATCCCCAGTCGTTTTAAACACTAAACGAATGTTTGCCTTTCTATCGAATGGAACTGCCTGGATACCATTGGTGACAACGTTATTTAGAACACGTAATAACATGTCCCTGTCGCCATTCACCAAACAGGAATCCTCCTGATTGAAATCACATTCCCAATCAATTTCTTGATTAGCACCATACAGCGCATCAATCGAACGCAACAACTCGATCAGATCAATGTGTTCCATATGCGGCTGCGGCAACTTGGCAAATGAAGAAAAGGCATTTGCAATGTGCGTCAGTGCATCGATTTGTTCGATAATAGACAAGGAAACTTTTTGTAATTTTTCTTTCGCTTTAGGATCATTTGGATCGAACACGCGCTGCAATTGTTGAACACTCAACTTCATTGGAGTCAACGGATTCTTGATCTCATGTGCGACTTGTTTCGCCATTTCACGCCATGCGGATTCACGCTCGGTTTGGGCCAATTGTTTCGCAGCTGCTTCAATTTCTTTGATCTTATTGTTGTATTCGGCAACCAACTCTCCGATTTCATCCGTGCTATTGTAAACGATAGGTTGGTTTCGTTTTCCTAAAGCAACATTCGCAAAACTTCTACGCACTAAACGTAGCGGTGAGGTTATCCAATTTGAAACGACAATTGCCCCAATAATGGATAAGACCAACAAGAGCATGAATACATTCACAATCGCCATGAAGAAGCGCTGAACTTGTGCCTCGAACACATTCTGTTGATCAAAATGCTGTAGATTCAAAAAGCCCAACATTTGGCCGTTCTTATTGATCACCGGAACGTATGCCGATAGATAAGACAAATTTCCAATAAACTCTTCGTGTATGAACTCGGATCGCTTTTCTTGCCTTAGCGCTATCATAGCATCTGGATCCATTTGTTCACCCAATAACCCAATGTTGTAGATCTTAGGACGTGATGAAGCTATCAAATGACCGTCTACGCTATACACATTCAGATCAGTAATGAAAATCTGTGACCAATTTCGCAATTGATAGGCCAATTCATCTCTCGTCCATACAACTGAACTATCTGCGTTCTTTTCAAACCATTGCAAGCCTTCCCGATTCACGGAACGTATCTTTTCTCGAATAATATCATTGGTATAATCCCCATACTGGTCGTTCACAAACCTACTCGACCCTACACTGAATCCTAGAAGTGATACGAACACCAAACCAATCATTACCAACTGGATACGTGTTGCCAATGGAATGTTCCTTGATTGGCCCTTTCGTATAAATCGCATTCTTGCGAATACAACTACCGCGAAAACTGCTCCTGTTCCAACCAATAAGAACGCAATTGTAGTGATCAAGCTAAGAATTGTAGGCACTTCGCGAGAAAGTACAATGGCATCTTCCGGCGATTTTCTTAATACGAAATGACTGTATCCATCTGATTCGAACCAAAATTGATCTGACTTATTTCCTCGGAAAAGACGTGCAAGACGGATAGGATAGCTGTAGTCGCCATAATTCGTGATCAATCGCCCTTTGTAATATTTTGCAATTGAATACGCTTCCAAGGACTCGAACACGTTTGCCTGTTGCGAAATGAGTAAGCGCGGAAACCCAATCTCTTCCGGAATTTTCTTCGATTTCAAGGTTCCATAGATCGGAACAACCTCTCCGTTCTTACTGACGATTTGATGTCTGAAAACATAACTAAACTGGCTCGTAAAATCTCGAATGAAATAAAGGTTACTGTCAATATCTGATCGATCCCCGTGCGCTTCGATCAACTCCTCAAATTCACGTTCACTAAAACCATTCATCGTTGAATTTACAAAGGAGCGGAAATAATAAAGGTCAATATCAAATCGTTCCCAATATCCATTGAAGATCCTTCTCTCCATGGCCTCCTTCAGCTCGTTGAACGTTGGCTGTTCATCCACATTAAAAAGGCGATTCAAATAGACCTCTTCATTCAATTTCTCGCGCGCCAGGATAAATTCCATTTCCGCCGTTATATCGCGATTATCTGCCAATTCATTCGCATACAATTCACGCTCTTGACGTTCCTTCTTCCCCCATTCCTTTTGAATGTTTACAGCCGTTGCTGCTGCTGCAATAAGCAGGGCAAGTAAATTCGCAGTAAAAGTCCACGAACCCCGATCTAATCTATGAATAGCATAGATTAGAATGACGAGTAATGATGGCCACAATAGGACATCCCAAGAGACAATGCCCATCTGAAACTGCGTAAACGCCGTAATGAGCAACCAAGTGACAAAGACAAGATCGATGGATCTGACTTGTAAAGCGCACCATTGCTTGAACAACAGATGGAGCATATAACCAAAAAGCCCTACTCCTGAAAACAGCAAGGCAAGTACATAGAACGTGAATTGATTCAACTCTAAGATGGTACTTAACTCTAAAGGAATCGTGCTGTTCTCGATCAAGGATATGGCCAACCGAGGCATGATAAGAATTCCTGCCGGTATGATCGCTCCCGAAAGAAAAAGCAGTATTTGGTTCGGTTTTTTCCATTTGATACCGAGTATGCTCAGCATGAAAAGCGCAAACAATAAGGCTTTGAATATCAACTCACCCAAATTTGGAATCCATTCATTCAAGGCTAAGAGCTGCGAATCAAAGAGTTCTGCATTGCTCATCCAAGCAAAGACGTTGACGGAGTTAGAAACGAAGGCAAATAACAGAACGAGTCCAGCGACAAGAGCACGCCACCACCATTTTTGTGATCTACTTAGCAGAAAGTGCCAAACAATAACAATACTCAGAAGAATCAGGAAAAACATCAGAACCTGTGAGTGATCTTTGTTTTTTGTTGTGTCTAATTCCAATTGAAACAGCGATTCGCCCTTTAGATTTTTCACCACATGCTCATCCGTTTTATTGAATCCAATCAGGGCTTTGGCTTGCGGAAAAGGCGCGAAAAAAGTGTTCTTTAACTGATCATTCTCATAAGGATAGGTCCTTTGTATTCCAAAACTAGACACAATGACGACTGATCCTATTTTGGAAAGCTGACTGTAATACCAACCATTTTGGAGTTGCGTCAATCCTTCTGATGGAAAATGCAGATCAGCAAATGCATTGATTGGTAGTTCGTTGTTGTTCCAATAGATTAAGGAATCATTCCGATAGATAGAAACAAAAAAGGGCGTATTTCTCGGTTTGTACTTTTCAGCAAATGCATTTTCATCAAGCGACCGCCAATCTTTCTTAAGGGCATTACTCAGTCGATCCAGTTGACGCTCCTGCTCATAAAAAGCATCTTGAAAGGTGTTGAGGTAGTTGCGCTTAGATGGTTCAATAGAGATCTTGAGTCCCAACAATACCAAAAGCACAGCCAAAAAGGCCCAACCATGTGCATATTTAATGAGAACTGATCTTACACGCTCAACCATGACATTCTTGGAACGAGGACTTCCAATAGTCGTTCAAATTCTTGATCTGCTTGATGATCATTATTGAACAAAAAGTCCGCTTCATCCTTGTAAGGTAACAAGAATTTTTCAAAACATGGAAGAACGTGGTTATTCCACTGATACAGGATGGCTTCGCGAGAATAACCTCTGGTTTCCTGATCGCGGTATAAGCGTCGATCGAGTTGCACTTGAGGATCAACGTCCATGAAGATGGAAAAATCGAGCATTTCGCGCACCTCACGGTATTCAAACAGAAACAATCCCTCCACAATAATTATCTCAGATGGATCCAGAGTAATCAACACATTCTTTCCAGGAGGAGCGTTAAAATGGTATTCTTTAACCTCAATTGACTCGCCATTCTTTAAACGACGTAAATCTTGAACCAGCTGTACTTTATCCAAAGCCGTCGGAAGGTCGAAGTTCACTTCACCATTCTCATCCCGATACTGATCTTCGATAGGCAGGTAATAGTTGTCCATAGAGAAGACCGTAGGTTTCCATTCACCGAATCGGGTCGCCAACCGTTTTAACAAGGTTGTTTTACCTGAACCACTACCACCACAAATGCCAATTATCATCGTTGCGTATATGCTAAGTTTAAGATGCCTTTTACCGGGAATTGTTTGCGATCCAACCACAACCATTTGTCCGTCAAAGCGACCACAAAATTAGCAGGATTTTCCGCATTGAGCATTCGGCTTGGATTACTGGTTTGTTGTTGAATATTAGACCCGATCGTTCCTTCAGTATTATTGAAATAATGGAAATGTCCCTCACCTACTTGTTGTTTTACAAATAGTCCGATTCCTTCTTTTGTAGGCATATATCCCATGCTAATACCCTTTTTGGCTTGATAGTTTTTCAAAGGTGAACTTGCCACTTTGTTCCACTTGTCGTTTTCCCAAACATAGGTTGTCAAAGAAGCATTTGTTCCATTCAACTCAATACCCGAAACATAGTAATGACCATTTGCATAGATCAGAGTTCCTTTTTCTAATGGCTCAACTCGATTTAGCAAGGCGCTTCCACGTCTGCCAAAACCAACGCGACTGTGTTCCATGAAATTCAATCCTTTGTTAGAAATTGTAAACGTATTCACTTCTACACCTTTTGGGGATACTTCCTTTACATTCCAGCCAGAACCTTTGGACGCATGTGTGCGGGCAGCGTAAACGATATTCTCCGCATTTTCACCAGCCACGTACCAAGAAACCATGTCTTCGATCTTTGAAGATGCTGCAACATTTTCAGAAATCAATGTCGCGTAACACAAGAAGTTGTGGTGCGTCATACTTACAGCAATGGTAGAATACGTCTTTTTTTCTTTGTTTTCATGACGGAACAAATAAACCAAGGACTTGTCGGTATTCAAGATGTCAACCACAGTCATATCCTCCAGGTTGTATTTTCCCAATTTGTCCAGCGCTGGCTTGAACACAGTATTAGTAGATTTTACATTGCCGGCAATGCTCACTTGATGAAAGAAAATCTTCCCTGATTTTGGCTCTAAACTTTCCAAGAAATACACATATTTTCCTCCTTCTTCAGCAATGTAATACACCTCCTCAACCATGGGGTTGAACACTTGTTCCCAGGTACTTTTTCCCTCACCTTGTACCATCGTAACCTTAACCTGAGCGCGAGGTTCAGTTGGAATCTTACTTAAAACCAAAGCACCGACACCTTTCCACTCTACCACATCATAATAGGTCTTTTCTTGCTCAGGCAGCGTAAAAGATTGCGCCCGCAGCATTCCACTGATCAATAAAAAAAGTAAACCGGTAAATTTCATCATCTCGCGAATAAAAGGTAACTTGTGCTTTCCAAAATAAGAAAGACGGATAAAGTTACATTTTATCAAGTATATTTTTAAACCGCTCAAGCAAATGAAACGAACAATTGGCTTTTTATTTTTAGTTGCAATAAGCGCGATGGCCTTTGTGCTTCCGGTGGAAGAACTAAAAACGTTAAGCATTGGTGATGTTGCACCATTGGCCGATCGTAAAATGATGGCTGTAGACGGAAAGGAATACAGTCTGAATGATCTCAAACAAGAAAATGGTATTGTGGTCGTTTTTTCATGTAATACTTGTCCGTTTGTTGTGGGTAGTGACAATTTTGTTGGCTGGGAAGGTCAATACAACCTTTTGGCGAATCGCGCATCTGCAGTAAAGATGGGCTTTGTTTTAGTGAATTCGAATGAAGCCAAAAGAGGTGGTGACGACTCGTTGGAGGCAATGAAAAAACGTGCAGCTGAAAAGGGTTACGTAATGCCGTATGTAACTGACAACCAACACGAACTTGCCGATGCATGTGGCGCGAAAACAACACCACATGTGTATGTTTTTGATAAAGAAATGAAACTGATCTACACCGGAGCAATTGACAATACTGTTGACGGAAAGCGCAAACAAGACGAGCCGTTCCTATTGAATGCCATCCAAGAATATTTGGGTGGAAATCCGGTAAAACAAGCTGTTACTCCTCCAAGAGGATGCAGCATTAAACGTGTAGTAAAGCAATAACGCTCCAATTATAACTTATGAAAAAACGAATACTCGCTGTTGCCCTATTACTTGCTGCATTTCAATTGGATGCACAAGTTCAGCAATTAGGAACACCTATTTCATGGAAAGAAAAGGTAGGTGTAAGTAAAAAAACGGTTTACATGGAACCGGTTGATAATGCCACAGAAGCGGCAAATGAATATCAACGCAGAGCAACATCTTTGGAAAAAAACATGCGCTTTGGTAAAGAAATGACTGTGGATATTAACGTCATGCAAACAGCAGATGTAACCATCTTACCAAATGGGGATGTGTTGCGCCAATTGACGATTCAATCAGACGGTGCCTATTCAATCAATCTGATCTTTTCTCAGTTCAAGTTGTCTTCCAATGCCCGCATGTATTTGTTCGATGGCAACAAAACAGAATTTGTTGGTGCGCATACCAGTTTGAACAACAACATTAACAACATGTTGGGAACTGAATTAATCCATGACGACGTTTTGGTGATCGAATTGGTGGAGCCGGCTAACGAGGCAGGGACATCTATTCTTACTTTAGGCACTGTTGTTCACGGTTACATCGATTTAGAAGAAGAGCTGAAAGCTATCGGTGATTCAGGCGACTGTAACTATGACGTGAACTGTCCAATTAGTGCTGGTTGGGAAAACCAACGCAATTCAGTTGCCATGATGATGAATGGCGGCGGTTTCTGTACAGGATCATTGATTAACAATACCTCTGGAACAATCATACCGTATTTCCTTTCTGCGAATCACTGTGGAACTTCACCGGGTGGATGGGTCTTCCGTTTCCGTTGGGAACGTACAGCTGCAAATGCGATTTGTGCAACAGCAAATGGAACAAGTAACAATGGTCCAACTAACATGAACGTAAATGGTGGTGTATTACGTGCAAATTATGCACCTTCAGATTTCACGTTAACGGAATTGAATGCTGCGCCGGACCCAGCTTGGGGAGTATACTACAATGGGTGGAACGCAACGAATACCCCGGCAACATCTGCGGTTGGTATTCACCATCCTTCAGGCGACATAAAAAAAATCTCTTTTGAAAACACGCCTTTGATCTCGACCACATTTGGCTCATCTCCGGCAAACAGCCACTGGGGAGTTACGAGTTGGGACGACGGGGTAACAGAGGGAGGTTCTTCAGGTTCTCCTTTGTTTGATCAAAACCACCGCGTTGTTGGTCAATTGCACGGAGGTGCTTCAGCATGTGGTGCAAGTCAATTATCAGACGAGTACGGAAAAATCTACACTTCATGGTTGGGTGGCGGAACAAATGCTACACAATTGAAATATTGGTTAGATCCAAGTAATTCCGGTGCTACAGAGATCGATGGTGTAGATCCATCAGGCCCGGGTGTTTCGTTAGACGCGGGACTAAATTCACCGCAAGGTGTATCCGGTACGATCTGTGCTGCCAGTGTAACTCCAAGCATTACCATCATCAACAGCGGTTCTGATCCTTTGACTCAAGCCGTGATCAACTACGGCTACGATGGCTCTACCGGATTGGTTTACAACTGGTCTGGAAACTTGGCTCAATACCAAACAGCCGTGATCAACTTGCCATCTCAAACTTTGGCAGGTGGTGCACATACATTCAGTGCACAGATTACTTCTGCTAACGGAAGTGCAGATATGAACGCGGGGAATGATGTTACCAGCTCATCTTTCACAACCATCGTGAATGCTTTAACGGTAGACTTTGCATTGAATACAGACTGTTATGGCGACGAAGTAACTTGGTTTATTCGCGATACTACAGGTGCAACAGTATTCTATAATGGTGGGCCATACACACAAACCGCAAGTGGAACAACAGTAAATAACTCGTACTGTTTATCTGAGGGATGTTATAAATTGACGTTCTACGATGACTACGGTGATGGAATGGCAAGCAGTACTTGGTGTTCAATTTCAGGTTCATTCCAATTGACGGACGCAAGTAACCAAGTTTTGGCAGAAATCGATCAAAACAATGTTGATTTTGGTGACTCGATCGAATTTACATTCTGTTTGTCAGGTGCCGGATTGACTGATCTATTAGGAGAAAAATGGAGCATCTATCCGAACCCAACGGATAAAGATTTGACAATTGCATTAGGCGATATCGAAGGAGCAAAAACGATCACGGTCTTATCCGCTGCTGGTCAGGTGTTGAAACAAATGGAAACTTCAGAAATGAATGAGCAAGTAAGTATTACGGGCTTGGCAAAAGGAGTTTATTTTGTGACTTTAGATACAACACTTGGACGTGCAACGAAATCGTTCATTGTGAAATAATAAGAAAACTTAATGATTCAGAAGACCGCAGCGAAATCGTTGCGGTCTTTTTTTTGTCAATAGATTAAAGTTGTACATTCGTAAAAGCAAACATTCAGTGAACCATGGCCAAGGTAAAAACAGCATTTTTTTGTCAAAATTGTGGGTATGAAGCCCCGAAATGGTTAGGAAAATGTCCAAGTTGTGGCGAATGGAATACGTTTGTGGAAGAATTGGTAGAGAAACAGTTGCCACAGATCGTCGCCTTTTCTACCTCATCCGGAAGAACAGCCAAGGCACAGGCGCTTCAAACTATAGAAACGAATGGTCAACGTCGCATTGTTTTACCAGATCCTGAGATTAACAGGGTTTTGGGTGGAGGGATTGTTCCGGGCTCATTAATCCTTTTTGGAGGCGAACCGGGAATCGGAAAATCTACCTTGCTGTTGCAATTGGCGGTTCAAGTTCACATGAAAGTACTCTATGTTTCCGGAGAAGAAAGTGAACAGCAGATCAAAATGCGTGCAGAGCGAATTGGTGAACACAACAAGGAATGTTTCATTTTGACAGAAACAAACATCCAAAACATCTTCAAGCAAGCAGAAGAAACTTCTCCGAACCTCCTGATCATCGATTCCATTCAAACGTTGTTTAGTTCTCAAATTGAAAGTGCCCCCGGGAGTATTTCTCAAATCCGCGAGTGTACAGCTCAACTACTGCGTTATGCGAAAATGACAGAAATTCCCGTTTTTATTATCGGACATATCACGAAAGAAGGAAGTTTAGCCGGCCCAAAAGTATTGGAACACATGGTGGATGCAGTACTTCAATTTGAGGGGGATCAACATCATGTTTATCGTTTGTTGCGCGGAATGAAAAATCGCTTTGGAAGCACCAACGAACTTGGAATCTACGAAATGGCCGGAAGTGGATTAAGAGCCGTTGAAAACCCTTCAGAAATATTGATATCGAGTGGTGACACCGGATTAAGCGGTGTGGCGATTGCTGCAACCTTGGAAGGAGTCCGTCCCTTATTGATCGAAGTACAAGCTTTGGTGAGCACTGCAGCGTATGGAACTCCTCAGCGTTCATCAACTGGATTCGATTTACGCAGATTGAACATGTTATTGGCGGTTATGGAGAAGCGATGCGGTTTCAAACTAGGCGCAAAAGATGTGTTCTTAAACATTGCCGGAGGAATTCGCGTGGATGATCCGGCCATTGATCTAGCGGTAGTAGCCGCTGTGCTTTCAAGTAATGCTGACTTAGCGATATCCCGACAGATCTGTTGTTCAGCAGAGGTGGGGCTTTCAGGTGAGATCCGCCCAGTAAACCGCATTGATCTACGCATCCGTGAGGCTGAAAAATTGGGCTTTGAGAAAATCATCGTTTCGAGTTACAACAAAGGAATTGATGCTGCCAATTATCAGATCGAACTCATTCAATGCTCACGGATTGATGAAGTTTTGCGCGCCTTATTTGCTTGATCAGACCTGACAATCGACTCATTGAACACAACCATTCATTCAATGGTAATATATAATTATCTGAAAATTAGATGCTATTCACTAGATTTGCATTCAAACAATTGATCACTATGAAACACTTGCCCCTTTTGTTTGGTTTCTTGATTTCTATTTCAGGATTCTCACAAACATTATTCAAAGAGATTCCCAGCACTCCGGCAAACCCTAGCAGTGGCACTGTAACTGCGGGTTCCGGTAACATCATGTTAAGTGATGATGGCAAGGTCTATAGTGCATATATTCAATTCAACGGTACCGATTACTATTTATATGTTGATCAATTTATTGGAGGAGCCTGGACACCCGTATATCAAGAATTAGTATACGGCGGTTTTCAGCAGATCAATTCACATAAAATAGGAAATGACATTTATTTTTCTGTAAAAACAGCTGATCCCACTCCTCAACCTTTGTTCAAGATCTTCAAAATTAGTGGTGGAACGGTCAATCAATTAGCAGCAAATTTCATCACAAACTACAACAGCAATACGAAATACGATTTTGTGGTTTCTGCAGGGGCGACCCATGCTTATTTATTACACCGTGACATATCCATGGTAAACACCATTTTGACACAAATCGATTTGAGTAATTCAGCCACCACATCATTAACAATTCCGGCGGGTGGTGCAAATGTTAACACATTTGACATGGTAGAGCGATTTGACACGGTTTTCGTTGCGTTCAGTGGGTTTGAGACCAGCCACAACTTGTATTTATTGAAAGTGCCGAGTGATATGTCAACGGCGTATACTTATGACAACAGCAGTTTGGGAATTGTTCCCGGGACTTCTACAACTTCGGCACAAGAAGTAATGATAGGATATAACACCGTTGCGAATAATATTTCAATTAATAAGCGTGTAACAGGAACAAACATGCGCTTTACTTACGATTTGACGGGCACCTCAGTTTCACAGTCCATTACTACCTTTGTTTCCACCTCTTACGAACCCCCTGTAACTCTATCAGAAATCGATGGTCTTTACCATTTTGGGGTGTTGTATGACGGATCGAGTGCGGTTCAAGATCTAATGGTTATCAAAGAAGATTTAAACACCTTTGCTACCGATACGATTGGTGATTTCACTTTCAATGGAATTGCAACCCAAGCTTCTGGCTACCGTATGGGTTATTCAGCTTTTGGTTCGCGTGTTGGTGTTTCTTATTTTGATAATAACTCAGTGAACCGCAAGTTCTATCTTTCAAATGACGCACCGGCTGTTTTACCGGGATCAATTACGCAAGGAACCGTTTGTAATAACGCATACAGCACAATATTTTCCAATGTAAGTATTTCGGATGCAAACTACGACAATATCAACATCTTTTCAATTACATCAGATAATACCTTAGCATGTGATCCTGCATCTCTTTATGTTGGTCTAAATCAATCGAATGGAACAGTGCAAGATTTTTACATTGCAGGTCCTGTGGGTACATCCGGAACATTTACGTTAACGCTTTATATAACAGATGGTTTCGACACGATACAATACGTAATGCCAGCTGTTACGATCATCAACCCGGGGTCACCACAATGGATAGATGACACCTTACATATTTGTTCTGGAAACGGTGTGATCAATTTTAATGATTACGTGACGCCTGCAGGCGGAAGCTTCTTCAGCAACGCGCTCGAACAATCATTCCCAAATGGAGAATTTGATACGGATAACAGCCCGTTCATTCAAGACCAATATGAATTCCTAAGCTATGAGACCACAGTAAATGGATGTTGGATGAGCTCTGATGTGGTAATTATTACTCATGCCGGTCCAGCTGTTTCTGTTTCAACTACTCCAGCATCTTGCGGCGCAAGTAATGGATCTGCTGCCGTGTCGATCACTGGTGGTTTAACTCCTTACAATTATCAACAATGGAGCACTGGTGACTTAGATGTTTCTTCTGTTACCAATTTGAGCGCTGGACAGTACACATATACATTAGAGGACGCAAATCAATGTGTCAAAACCGTTGTATTTGAAGTAGGCCTTACAGGCGCTGATGCTACGGCGGTTATTCAGGCAGTCCAATGCTTCGGTCAAAGCAACGGATCAATCTCTGTAACACCTACAGGTTTGGTTGCTCCAATCACTTATTTGTGGAGTTCTGGACACAGCACTGCTTCAATCACAAACTTAGAAGCTGGAGCCTACACGGTTCAGATTTCAGATGCTTCAAGTTGTGTGATAACAAAAACTTTTGTAGTCTCTGAACCAGAAATATTAACTGCTGAAACCAATTACATTTTTCCAAACTGTGGCCTTGCAGATGGAATCATGGAGGTCATCAACCTAACCGGTGGTGTGACACCTTATTCCGTTTCATGGTCAACAGGAGACTTAGGAACGATAGTAAACAACGTACCATTTGGGATGTATTCAGCAACGATCACAGATCAAAACGGATGTCAAACGATCAAGACATTCTACATGAGTGAGAATAATTCTGCTGATCTTTACGGAACAATTACTCCAACGACATGTGGTTCTAATATTGGTGCTATTGATGTATCTCCTTGGCTTTGGACTGCAGACCCGATTGAATCAATTCAATGGTCAAATGGCGCAACTACGGAAGACATTGCGAACTTAGCACCTGCAAATTATATCTGTACACTTACCGTTGCGAATACAGGATGTAGAGCGATCAAGGGCTGGAACATTCCAATCGTCGCTCCGGAATTACAACCAATTTGCGTGGTAACAGTAGATTCAGCAACAACAACAAACTTGGTTGTTTGGGAACCTGTTCAACAGTTCGGAATTGCTTATTACAACATTTACCGAGAGACTTCATTACCCGGAGAATACATCAAAATTGATACGGTAGAAGCAACAAACCTTTCGGTGTTCAATGATGTGGTAGCTTCACCTATCGTGCGTTCATGGAGTTATCGTATTTCGGCTGTTAACGGCTGCGAGATTGAAGGTCCTATTTCGCCTGCCCACCGTACCATTCAATTGAATGTTTTAAATTCAGGCTCAGGTGTTCAAATTAGTTGGAACAACTATGAAGGAACAACTGATTACAACGAACAAAAGCTTTGGAGATATACCGATGCCAGTGGATGGGTGTTGGCAGCAACGCTTCCTGTAACGGCGATATCTTATAATGACGCAATTCCATTCAATGAACCGGGACTTGATTACATGGTTGAACTTGAATTGAACAATCTTTGCACTGCTGTTATTTATAAGGCTCAAGACTTCAACACTACCCGTTCCAATAAAGATAAAGGAGCCTTCAGTGCTGGACAGGGAACCGGAGATTCGAATAACAGTATTGATGAGACGTACATGGGCGCTATCGAAGTATATCCCAACCCCGCTCACAATCAATTGACAATTGAACAATTGGAAGCGAATGAGATGTACATGGAAATCCTGACGTTATCAGGACAAGTGGTTAGCACGAATGTAAGTTCAGGTTTGACGTCCAACATCAATATTGACCAATTAGAATCTGGAACCTATTTATTGTTGATTCGAATCGGAGACCGTTCAGAGACGCGACGTTTTGTGAAACAATGATAGAGACACCCCGATTTAGGCGATTTAATCATTAATCCTCGTCAACTATACAATAGAAGTAGAATGAACTGCCTCTATTGTATATTTTTGGCCACATCAATTCTTATGAAAATGAAACTGTTAGTACTACTATTCGGATTATTAATGAGTTCTGTTGTTTCAGCACAATATGCTTGGCAAGACTTGAGTAACAACCCTGATTTTGATAGCCCTACGAGCCCCTCTGATGCAGTTATGGTCGATGGGAAATTATATCAGATCTATGACTCCGTTGGCTGGTATTTGGATGTTGCTCGTTACGACAATGATCTCAACACGTGGGTACAAGTAAGTAATTACGGAACTGCCTTCAGCACTAATGGACTTCAGGCAACACGATACAATGGAAAAATTTACTTCGTAACCTGGTCTTTCGATCAATTTCGCATGCACGTTTTTGATCCACAAACCAACCAAGTGACAGGATTGGCAACACAAACCGGTTTTATATCGATGGGATCCAATTGGGAGTTTAAATCGGCCGGAAATGGTAAAATGTATGTAGTGAATACCGACAATGGTAGCACAATCTACTTGAACGAATACGACGTTTTAAGTAACACTTGGACTTCTCAAAACGTTACTCCGGTAGTAAACCCATTAAACTCAATGTACTACAGCGGCATTCAACTTTATTGTTCAAGCAGCAAGGTTTTCTTAGGATTGGCAAATGGCGTGAATAAAATTGGGGTTGCAAACCAAGGAGCAATTGCCGGGTTTGGTCCTTACAACACATCAGGATCCAACAACGGATCAATATTTTTCAATGGTACAACGCCTCCTGCAAACTTTTCATTTCATTTCACTGGTAATGGTCAAAACCCACCGGTTGTTGTTCTACAAGACCTGAACAATAATTTAGCCTACGAGAAAACGATTTCTACAAACAATTTAAATGCGACTGCTGGAACAGATGCTCCCTTGAGTTTTCAAATTGGTAACTCAGATCATTTCATGCTCGAGAATCCGGCATACGTGTTCATGATCTCAGAATTTGCTAGTCAGGGCAACGCCAATTACGACAAATTCTATGTCTATCGGAAAGATCTCGGTACCAATCAATGGGATTCGCTTGGCCCTAAGATCGAAGCAATGGCCCCTTATTTGAATGCGAACAGTGCACGTTTGAGTTTGGA
>JACCEA012175898.1_pt1 | contig 31120 bp, 27 predicted proteins | sample 7449851 | NCBI WGS metagenome assembly JACCEA01 (sample SAMN15323453, study PRJNA562643) | freshwater metagenome | isolation source: river surface water | place: USA:Blue River Watershed | collected 2017-08-18
CAATTGAAATCCCAGGTGTTTCAAACATTAATTTCTTGCGCACTTCTTTGAATGAAATCAGAGATTACAAAGGTGAAGAACAAATTTCAGCAAAGGATTTCATGGCGTTGGTTCGTGAGAAATCTGCCTTGGTTGAATTGGACGCTAAATTGGCGTCACGTTCAGTGAATGAAGGTTTTTCTGGAGGTGAAAAGAAACGTAACGAGATATTCCAAATGGCAATGTTGAATCCGAAATTGTCGATTTTGGATGAAACCGATTCTGGTTTGGACATTGATGCTTTGCGCATTGTGGCTAATGGTGTAAACAAATTGAAATCACCTGAAAATGCTACAATTGTGATTACACATTACCAACGTCTATTGGATTATATCGTCCCAGATGTTGTACATGTTTTGTACAATGGTAAAATTGTAAAATCAGGTCCAAAAGAATTAGCATTGGAATTGGAAGAAAAAGGATACGATTGGATCAAAGCAGAAGTTGACGCTCAATAACAGAAAACCGATGAACGAACTTATTCAAGAATCAAAAGTCGCGGCCTTTGTAGAGCATCTGCCTCAAACAATGTTGGCAATTGACAAAGAACTTGTTTCAAAAGCTATTGCAACAATTAAGACTACAGATTTTCCTACAACACGCACAGAAGCATGGAAATACACGCGACTTGGTAGAATCGCAGCTATTTCAACAGCGAATCAAACTGCACGTGAAGGGAAAAATTTAAGCCGTGAAGACATTCATTCAAGTTATCAAATTACAAAAGATGGTTTAACATTTGTGTTTGAAAATGGTGTATTTAGAAGTGATTTGTCTTCTGGTGAATTTCCTGCTGGTGCCACAATCAAACCATTAACAGGTTGCACAAAAGAAGAACTTGCTATTGTTGGAAAATCACTTACATTAGAAAACGAAGTATTCAATGCGATGAACACTGCTTATGCAGTTGATGGAATGTACATTTCCATTCAAGATAAAGCGATTATTGATGCTCCGATTCAATTAATTCACCTGATTACAGGAAAAAACACCGTTTCAAATCTTCGCAATATTATTCAGATTGGAAAATTTGCCAAAGCAGAAATCATGCAGTCCTATTTTGCATTAGACGCTGAAGCATCTTTCACGAATGTTGTAACTGAAGTAATTGTGGCTGAAAATGCGCATTTAACGATCAATAAATTGCAATACGAAGAAGAAGGAAATTATCACATTTCTACGGAGCAAGTTGATCAAGCAAAAGACTCAACATTCACGATCAATACAATGTCTTTAAATGGAACTTTGGTTCGCAATAATTTAAATATAGAAGTAAATGGCGTGAATTGCATGACCAACCTTCATGGTGCTTATGTATTGAAAAGTAATCAGCATGTTGACAACCACACAATCGTTGATCACAAACAACCGCATTGCGAATCAAATGAGTTGTACAAAGGTGTGATGGACGAAAAATCCACTGGTGTTTTCAACGGAAAAGTCTTTGTGCGCAAAGACGCTCAAAAAATTAACGCCTTTCAATCGAACGGAAATGTCTTGTTGAGCGATGATGCAAGCATTAATTCAAAACCTGAATTAGAGATCTACGCGGATGACGTAAAATGTTCGCATGGTTCGACAACAGGTCAGTTAGATGAAGAAGCGGTATTCTACTTGCGTGCACGTGGAATTTCTGAAAAGTCAGCGCGCCACTTGATGGTTTCTGCATTTATCGAAGATGTGGTGACTAAAATTGAAAATGAAGCGTTTCTGAATTACACACATTCGCTACTAAAAGAACGATTTGGTTGGGATTTCTAACCAAACTCATTGATACAAAAAAGGCGTCTATTTGATTAGACGCCTTTTTTTATTCATTGAAAAAATCAATATCATCATCTTCATCCATACTATCAAAATCCTTAATAATCATGGCAATTTCACTCATGATTTGCGATTTTTGAGGATCTTTTGGATCAGTGTCTTCTAAATATTCTCTTAAATGCAATTTTGCTTCTAAGACATGTCGCTCTTCAATTGGACCGGCCATGTTTTCAATAATTGTCAAACAATCCAGCGCTTCCATAAAATCACCATCAACAGCGATTTCGACAAAATCAGGCAAGAAGTACGTATAATCCAACTTACTATTCCAAATTGTTGTGAGCAATTGTTGGCGGATCGGTAAATAATCTGAATCATTTACCAAACGCATCATTTCATCGACTGCTGAACTATCTTTTAAACTGCATAGAAACTCAACAATTTCCTCTCTAATTTTTGGCGATAAATCAGTCATTAACAACGCAGCCATTGGCTCCAAAATAGAACTATCACCATTTGCTTGTAAGGCTTTAATTGATGCACTTGCTTTCGCTTCATTTCCTGACATTAGTTCAGCAAGTAAATTTTTAATCTTTAATTTTTGTTGTTTGTTTGACGCCTCAGCCATTGTTATTATTTTCTGCAAAGGTAATTAAATTCACTCCTTAAAAGTGCAAAACAAGAATGTTGAATATCTTTGTAGCATGAAGTTGTTTTTTAAAGCCGTTTTTCTGTTGTTACTGATTGTACTTTTTAACGCATGTACAATTGAAGAAGCAGGTCCATCCAAAAAGCAACATTTAAGAATTGCCTCGGATTGCCTGACGAAGAAAGATGAAAAATTGTTCCGAAACTTTGAAAAAAAATACAAAATTGATGTTCACATCGTTTCAATCTCAGCAGATTCTATTCAACAATTACTAAAAAAAGATGGCTTAACAACAAATGTCGATTGCATTTTGGTCGCTTCAGTTTATGACATGGCTTCTATTTCAGAGGCAAAAATGTTACATAAAAATTCGATGAAGGTTGTCACAAAGCAATTGTCTTCTAAATATATATCCGTTAAAAAAGATTTTATTGGAATCGGCTATGATCCTTATGTTTTTTTGACGAAAAATGACACCTTGGTCAAATGGAAAAATTATGCAGATCTTGTTAGCAACTATCAATTTACAAGTGATTTAAGTTCTAAAACGGATTTGTACCCTTACTATTCAACCGTTTATGCCAAAATTCAAAAGAGTGGACAAAAACAAGTAAAAAAATGGATGAGCCAATTTATCAAAAACAAACAGGCTTCTTTAAATGACTCACTTCAAATGAACGGGACAAATGCATTTTTTACACTTTATTCACACTACGAAAAAAATAAATCAACCTATAAACACCTGAAAAAGTACAACCTGGTATTCCCAAATCAACGTAAAGCGGGTGTTTATTACAACATGGCTTGTTTCGGTATCGTTAAACAAGCAAGGAATTACACAAATGCCCAGTTATTTTTAAACTACCTATTGATTGACAATGTAAACAAACGAATTACACACCAAATCAGTATTTTTCCTGTAATTACAGGTAAACAAAGTGCATTTTCGTATCAAAACACCCGTTTCAAGAAATCAAGTGTCACTCCTATTCATCAATCAAAGTTCTACGGCAAAATCAAAATGCTTATAAATAATATTTAACTTATTTATTTCCATATCATTAAACTTTTTCTTTTCTTTGCGCAACTGATTGAAACCACCATGACGAGAAAAGAAAAATTTGTTCATCAATTGAACAACTTTGAGAGGATAGAAATATCTTCTTTTCACCGAAAAAGAAAACTTCTATTACTTGCAATAGTTACAGGATTAGTTCTTATTCACAGTATTTTAGCACTTAATTTATTCCCTTCAATTGTTCCGTTAGTAACACTCCTAGTTTCATTTGTTACATTAACGAAAATTGTTCTGACCGTTGATAAAACCATTTCAAGTGCTGCAATAAAAGGAGATTCATTGATCTTGAAAAATACTCAAAATGAGAACTGTGTTACTTCCGTAAAAAGCATTCGAAAAATGAAAGCTAAGCGCATTGGTAAAACCACTGTGACTTCTATTCAGTTTAACCTAGATGGTTCAAAAAGAAAGGCAATATTACTTTCAGATAACTCTGAAGTCATTGAGCCCTATGAAGCAATTCGTTCGGCGCAACGTTTATTTAAAAAATAAAAGGCAAATCTATAAGCCGGGTTCTGTTCTCACATTGCTGTGATTGTCTATCATTTATCTAGCCCCAACTTCACAATTGGGATCAATCGACCTACCCTCCGAGATCAGGCGAGCAACCCTCAAGCCTCGGTTTACATGGTCTTTCAGTCCGTAAGGTTTACCTTGCAACCAACATCACTGCTGGCACGGTGAGCTCTTACCTCGCCTTTTCACCTTTTCCCAAACGAAGCGAACTTGTTTAGGTAGTTTTCCTTTCTGCGGCACTTTCTGTTATCAACCAAAGCTGATACCTTCCCGTTAGGAAGTACGGCGCTCTATACTGCCCGGACTTTCCTCTCTCCATCTTACGACAGACAGCGATAGACCGATTTGCCTTTGTACAAAGATACGTTATTTAACGCTTGATAAACGATTTAATTCCAAGTCCAGATTCAGACTTCACAATCACCTGATAAGCTCCTGAAGCTAATCCTGACAATTGAACCGTTTCTTTCGTTCCATTTGCTTCAACACTCAACACTTGTTCACCCGAGGAATTAATTACCTCAATGCTTTTCATAGGTTGTAATGTTGCTATGAACAATTCATTCTGTGCAGGATTTGGAAAAATATCCATCGCAATTTCAAGTTCATTGATTCCCGCATCAAGGTGACGATCAATATCTCGGTATTCAATCGCGGTAACCGTTTCGTTCCCTAATAATTCATTTGTCGTGATTCGAAGAATTGGTTCTTTCTGACCATTTGTCCACCATTCATATTCATGACTTGCAGGAATTGGAATTGGAATCCATGTCGCACCAATAAATGGAAACGTATAATACAACGAATCACTTTCAGTAATATCATGTCTAATTCGCAACGCGTTAAATGTTCCAAATGGCGTTGTGATTGAACCATAACCATCTACTTCTGTTGTTCTAGTGCGGTGTTGATTCCATTTTGCATCCAAAATTGGGTTAAAATCAACTAATGTATATCCTCTTGAAAAATGAGTATTTCCAAAAGCTAATGGAAAATCATAGCGCGTTTCAATTGTATCTGACTGGAAAGGAACATCATTTCCCGAAACAACCATTGAATAACCAACACTTGTCAGTGAATCAGCCGAACGTCTTGTGAAAGCAAACAAATTATCAATTGTTACTGGTAAAAAAGATGTCAACTGAGCAATTGGTAAGGCCGTTGATTCAATGTAATAACTAGCCTGATATTTTGAAGGAGCAAATGGTCCAAATAGAAATTGAACAAACGTCGGAGCTCCACTCATTGATCTGAAATCTTTAACTAGTTGGCTATTTACTGTCAACCCTGAAAAATCCCAAGTATACGCAGCTCCTGTAGATGCAAAATCAATTGTTGGATCTGTTGTTTGACTCATGCGAACGGTATCTCCACCAGTTGCAAAATCATCTTTAGTTAATGTAATTTGTGAAGAAGCGTATGTGTAAATTGAAATAGAAACGACTAGTAGTAATGTTTTCATTTTATTTTTTTCTCAAAGTTAGTATTAATGCCAGAACATCATTTAAATTCTACTGCAAAAGTTATTGTTGCTTCTAAAGGTAACACTTCATTTGTTGCGACATTTTTCACGAAACAATCTATGTTACCCACTATTTTGTAAATAGGCTTACCTTGAGAACTTGTTGAATAATAATCAACACCTAAGACTTCAAATTCTGAAAGCTGATTATTTGCAGATAGCGTTGTATAGGTATTTCCGTCTTTTTTAAATATCAACTTCGTCTTAAAATCCCATTCAACAGTTGAACTATTGTTTTCGAATGAGGCAAAATCATCAATGAATTTACCATTCAAGCTACCATCTACCCAAATCGTGCGGGTACGCTTAGTTCCGTTCACAAAATTAATCTCAGCTTTCACGCTGCAGCCATATCCAGAAATGATTGTATCCAACTTGTTATTTGTAGAGACAAAATTCCCATTTAAATACCATTTAACACTGCTAACATCCTGCGTATTCTCATCAACCCAAACTTGCAAATGTCCATTTTGACCTAGAAAATGTCTTAATTGACATGCTACATTTCTATGATAACCAATAATCATGTCATTAGAAATAGTTGCAGAAGTGCCATCGTAAAAATGAACATTCGCACCTACATTGTATTTTCCAGGCTCATTGAATGTCACCGTATTTTGTGATGCGTATTCTCCATCTACAGTCCAATCAATGAAACTAATTAACGAGCTATTTGGTAATTGGTCTTTGGAAATTGATAATAACGGAGATTGAGGAAGTTTCGCAAATAGAATTCCTTGACTTAATGCATCTGTGATAGAAGTTTGATCCATATCAATGTTGCCGTTATAGAACCCAAGTTCAAATTCCATTGCACTATTTGCTATTTTCCCAGTAAAAACATCCACATGATTGAATTGATCAATGAAAGTACTCATTAAAAAACCATCATCTCCAGCTGTTGCACTAAACGCCTCTGAACCGAGTGTTCCTTCAATTTTGAACACCGGTTTTTCATCTGGCTTTGGATCCTCAATAATGTCCTTATCACAACTTACAAGGGCAAGAAAGACTATAAAACCAAAGAGATATTTTAGCTTAATTTTCATATTAAAATTTTAAAGAACGTTTGATGAACACTTGTCCACTAATTGGTAATTTCGTTGGAACTCCTATAAATCGATCTGAATTTAATGGTTGAATCAATTGTGTTTGAACAGCTAAACCAAGTTGTAATTTTTCTGTCAAAGACAACGCATAAGTTAGTTTAGGACTCACACCAAAACGATTAAATAAATCAACATTTGTAAAGCCTGTAGCATTTGATGTTCTAATTCCATCAATCGTCTTCTCGTGTGAGGCATGAGCAAACACATTCAGTTCCCCTACAAGTCCTAAGCCAATTGAATGACGGCCAAATGATTTAGAAAGCTCAACAGGTAGCAAAACCGAATAGATAGCATTGAACTCGTAAGAATTCTCCAAAATTGAAGAGCCAAATCCGTATAATTTTGTGCGTTCCTTGATCCGTAAATCACCCAATTTAGTTGCTTCAAATGCTAAACCTGCAGAAAACTGGAAATTTCTCAAAGGAATTCTATAGCCCAATTCAAGCGACAAGGTTGCGTTTAACGAACCCGGCACATCCACTTCAGAGGCCCATGCTTGTTCGACTCCTGCATTCATACCGATGTAAAAACTGTTTTTATTTTTCTTAAATGAATAGTGATTACTCAGGAGTTGTTGATTCTCAAATCCGAAAGGACTTAAGGCTAAAAATTTCAATCTCTCATCCAAAGATGAACTATTTTCAGTGAATATTAAAGTTTCTTGTTCACTTTCTAAAATGTCCGTTTTTCCAACTACGGTTGGCAACTCCACTAATGTTCTAAATGAAGTTGGAAGCTTTGTTTCACGCGTTTCGTTAATTGGATTACTATTTTTACCTTCTTGTTGATTTTTTGCTATTTGACCACCTGAATGTTCTGAAGTTGTGCTTGCAACATCAGTTGGTTGCGTGTGCTGTGATTTAAGAGCAGTCGTTTGAGCAACAAGTACATCTTGATCTACTTTGGAAGTCTCAACTGTTGCAGATTTACTGTCATTTTTCGGCGACCAATTTCCTGTAAATAACAAGGAAACAAATCCAATAATAAAAACATTGGCAGTCCACCAATACCAAGCAATTTTACGCCCTTTTTTAATCGGCAGTTGTTTTTCAATATCCTGGAAATAACTTGCCTGATATTCAAAAACAGGTTGCTCCGCAGCATCCCTAAAAACTTTATCTAATTCATCATCTGTCCAACTCATATCACCATTCTTTGATGTTGATTCTCAATCTTTTCTAATTTATCTCTCAATAATTTGCGTGCTGTTGATAAATGCCACTTCGACGTACCTTCTGAAATTCCCAATAAATCGCCAATTTCTTTGTGGTTATAACCATCAATCACATACAAATTGAAAACTCTTCCACTAACCTCAGGTAATTCTTTTACCAAATTCATCAAATTCTCATATCCCAACTCACTTTCTGCAGTATTCGATGTATCAACACTGTAGACGTCCAATTCACGCTCGGTTTCTTTTGCGGAAATGTGTTCTTCGTAGTTTTTCTTTTTGCGGTATTCATCAATTAGAGTATTCACCATCACACGTTTCGACCAAGCGGCGAAATTCACTTCGACATCAACCGATTCCAAACCTTTGAGAATTTTCATAAAACCAATGTTTAAGGAAGACCTTGCATCCTCTTCATTTTTATGGTATCTGAAACAAACGGGCATTAATTTATTAAAGCAATGTTTATACAAAAACTCAATGGCTTTGCGGTCATCACGTTTACAGGCGTTCAATATGTCTGGAGTGACGTCCATTGGCTTTTCTAATCGCTTTATTTTGAAGTTGCTATGCAATATACCGTTTCTTTTTCAAAATCTTACAAAAACTCCGTATTTTTCAATTCAGAATTGTACAAGAGTGAACACATTGATGTAACGATTGAAAACTTATTTCGGTTGGCAAAAAAGAAAAGAAAATGAAAATTCATCTACTAAGACACGCAAAGACAGAACAACTTTCGAATAGTGGGAAGGACTTTGATCGAAAATTAATGGAACGAGGCATTCTTCAAAGTAAAGAAATGGCGGCATTTTTTGCGAAAAATAAGATACAAGAAATGGAAGTATGGTGCTCGACTGCTAAACGTACAAGACAGACATTTAGCTATTTATCAGACATTCTACATCCCTCAAAGCTAACATTTTCAGATGATTTATATTTATGTGAACAGGAGGAGTTTTTATCGAAATTATGGAATGAGAATCAAACGAATGATTTATTCATAATCGGACATAATGACGGTTTATCAGATTTAGCAACTTATTTCGCTGATGAACTGATTCATTTGAGCACCTGTGAATACATTTGTTTTTCTTTCAACGCTGATTCTTGGATGGAATTATCTCGAGGAACGGGTACTATTGAGCAGCGTTTTCGTCCTTCTGTTTAGAAGATTCATCATTTGGAGCAACATAATGGTAAACAATCACATACCCTTTTTCTTGTCGTTCACGCTCAGCCTCAGCTTCTTGTGCTAAGCGCACATTTTCATGGTAAATTGCTTCCAAATCTGGTGGTTCAATTCCCATTTCTTTTTCAATTTCATATTGAAACTTTGGTCGCTGCGGACCGTGACTTTTGTACACAATTGCAAGAGCAACACCAACAATTAATCCCATTAAATGACCTTCCCACGAAACTTTTTGTTGCATCGGAAAAACTCCCCAAATCATGCTTCCATAGAGAAAGACAACGAATAATGAAATTGCTTGTAAGGGCAAAAACTTTCGTAAGACTCCAGATGTAAATAAAAAACCGGCTAACATATAAATTAAACCACTAATTCCAATGTGATATGCCCCGTGATTGTCGGCATAAATCCACAATAACAAGCCAGTGGTAAACCATCCAACAAAAAAGACCTTTAAGGCAATTTCTCTATAAAAATAAATCAGCGCCGCCAATAGAAAAAAGGTTGGTGCAGAATTATTAACGATGTGTTGAATCTCTCTTTCTGAGTGGATGAAAGGCATAAAAATGATTCCTTTCAAGCCTTCAAAACTTCTTGGTAAAACACCCCATTTATAAAAATCAAATTTGAATAAATGATCGGCCCAATAAACGACCCATAAAACGATTAGAAGCATTGTCGGATAGAAAAACGCTTCGAAACTTGATCCAAATGGGTGATTTTTTTGTTTCATGGTTGAGCGTTCGTCAAAAGCCGTGCCTTTGAAAAAACGCTGACAACTTGTCCTATATCACTTTGATTTTAATAATGTTAATGTTCTATCTGGAGTATCCGTTGTGGTTAAAACCAGTTTATTTTCGTTAAAAACCTGAATTCGATACGATTCAACATCGGAATCCAAGATGAAATAGATAGAATCTTGCTGCTCTGAAAATTTAAAACTCCCTTCAGATTGCATCATCTCACCCTCCTCAGACAGCGATTCGATGGTCAATTCATGATTAGCACCAAAGTGATAAGACGAATTCCCTTCAATCATTTCCAATTGCGCTTCCATTCCTTGTTCCAAACGGGCGCGTGTTTCGGTTGATAAAGTTGCATAATAGGCTGAAAAATCTATGTCCGTCAACTCCCAGTCTCCTTGAATTACTGCTGAATTGCCTTTCGCTGAATTTATCTGTGAATCCTTTTTTCGCTTTGGATCTGGAGCAACTTCCTTTTCTTGGGAAGAACAAGCCATTACAACAACAATCAACACTAAGTAGCTGAAGAATATCCTAATTTTCATGGCAACAAAGATAGAGTTCCATTTAGATAATTCATTAATTTTGTAGCATGGATGAAATAATCAATCGTGTTCAAGAAAGTGGATTAATTCCAATGGATTTAGCTGATTTTAAGCCAAAGACTGAAATCGTTGAAATTGACATTGCTCATCAACTTTGGGAAGGATTAATTCTCAGAGAAAAGGACTTTCGTGCTTGGTTAAAAGAAAACGATTGGACTAAATATTCTTCTAAAGCGGTCTATATTCATTGTTCTGCAGATGCCATTGTTCCAACTTGGGCCTTCATGCTTGTTGCTTCCAAATTAGTTGGTGTTTCACCTGTGTTTATCGTCGGATCGAAAATCGATTTAGAAAAGGAATTGATAAAATCAGAAATTGCAAAAATCAACTTGGAAGAGTATCAAGATGGTAAAATCATCATCAAAGGTTGTTCGGATATTGCGGCGCCAGAATTTGCGATGTCTGAATTGTTAAAACACCTACAACCTGTTGCTAAGAGCATTATGTATGGTGAACCTTGCTCAACAGTTCCAATTTTCAAAAAAGCGAAAATTTAATTAATCGCCTGGAAATCGAGTTTCTTATCGAGTAAAATTTGGACCACTTCTGGCAAGACTATTTTTAAGCGATTCATGGATTTAGGATTGTCGTGAAACACCAAAATATCACCTGATTTAATATGTTTTTGGGCCGATTGTACGATTGTCTCTAACGAAACCTCCTTGTCGTAATCATACGACAACCACGACCACATGATAATTTCAAAATCCTTTTTCAAGGCATAGGTTTGATTCAATTTAATGCGTCCATATGGAGGACGAAACAAGCGGCTTTCAATGATTTTATGTGCTGAATAAACAGATTTTAAATAAGCCTCTTTGTCATGTTCTGTTCCTTTTTTGTGATCCATTGAATGATTTCCAATCGTGTGACCTTCTTGTTTGATTCGGTTAACGATTGCTGGATAACGCAGAACATTTTCACCAACGCAAAAAAAGGTTGCTTTCAAGTTACGTTCAGCCAAAAAATCCAATACCCAAGGTGTAATTTCTGGGTCTGGACCATCATCGAAAGTCAAGAAAACTGCATTTGTTGAACGCGAAAAACCCCACGTTTTATTCGGAAATAGAATTCTGAAAAAACGTGGGGTTTTAAAAAGTTTCATAGGAACTTATCTTACTCCTTTACTGAATCTGCAATTGGTGCAAGTTGTTGCAATTGTTCAATTGACATAGGCTGTCCTGCTGCCGGTTTTGGAGCTGGAGCACCTTTCAAATATCCATAATAAATACCCATTGCTTTCAAGTAGTCTTGCAGTTCGAATAAGCGTCCTGCATACAAGCCTGGAGATGCACTTCTGCGCGTACTTTCGCCAGCATTGTTTGCTAATTCTTCCAACGAATTGAACATACTTGGGAACGTTGCTGTGTACAATTCTTTAACCTTCGCTTTTGTACGTTTTGCTAGCGCACCATTTGGGTTTCCAGTTAATGGATCATTTGACGCTTGATACATAACGAAATAAGCATCCATTGCAGCATACAAATCTCCTGTATTGTCATTCGAGAACACTAAAGCTGGATGGCTCAATTCATAGTATTTAATTATCGACTCCAATTGATCGGCAACAGTTTGTCCTAAAGCTTCTGCTGATTTTTTATCACCTGCTCTGTACAACAAACCAACATAATCGTGTAGAATACCATCATTGTAAGACGGAATCTGAACACCATCTAACATGTAATCTTTTCTACCGTCCATTTGAGGCTCACCATAATCAATAACAACATCAGCTGGCATTACTTGCAACGAACGATTAATCAAGTCTTTTGCTTTTTTCTTATAGTTCGCAATGCGCTCGTCTACTCCTTTTAAGGAAGCTTCTAATTGATTGGCTTGTGCTCCTTGACCATTTTTACGTAACAATTGAATATTCGTCAATTTTTGTTTTCTCACTTGGTCTTCGTTATCAGCTCGCATTAAATAATCATCTGCCAATGATGCATAGTGCAATCTGTATTGTGAAGTATGACGACGTGTGTAATAATCAGTCAACACGTCTGGATTATTCATTGCTCCATAAACATAGTTTTTCATCAAGTTGTCATACATTTCATCTGCATAACGATTGTTCATTTCGTTCAATGGACTCAATTCGAATGCCATACCATTTTGTTTCACATAACCTCTTTTGTATAAGGCAATAGAAACATCAGAACCTCCAGGACTAGAGAAATAAATTCCTCGTTTCCAATCATTGTTTGCAAGAACATCTAGCATCATTACTTGCTCACGGATGATTCCACGTTTATCAAACTCAAAACGAATTTCATCCAAACATTGTGTTTTTTGTGCTTTTGTAATCACACCAGATTTCACAGCATTTTCTTTGTTCACTTTCAAAATAAATCCTTGAGATGGGAACATACGCACTTCACGCTGATTGTACATCATCAAGTTTTTATCATCACGCACGAAGGCCATTGCTTCTTTCAAATCAGTTGAGTTCCATGGTTTCTCAAACTCCATGATTAATTGTTGGAAAGCCTGTGCTTTAGGTTCATCCATCTTAATCAAACCACCTTGTAATGCAGAAATAATTTCAAACGAAGCACGGTATTTATTATAGATGCTTTCATTGATGTTTTTACCTGTATTTGTTGTCAAATCAACTTTCAACTCTTCAATGCGTGCTGTTACATTTGCTTGGTCAGAAGTAATTGAAGAAATAACTTCTGCTGCCTGTAAGTTAAATGTCTCAACTGCTTGAGCTGCTTGAGCACGGTTGTTTTTAGTACGCAATTCAATCACATTATTCAGAATCTCTTCACTTACATTCATGTAGAATAATTCAAACAAACTTGAGAACAATACTTGATCTGTTTTACCAGCTCCCATTAAAATTTGATCCTCACGGAACTTAATTGGTAATGGATCTGATTCATAAGCACGCATTTTCATTTGCTCAGTGTACCAGTCCGTTTGCAACAATGAAAGGTTACAAACACGCACATCAGTTCGTTTTCCTTCAACTTCTTGCATGTACCACAATGGGAAGGTATCGTTATCTCCGTTCGTGAAAAGAATTCCATTTTTAGCGCATGAATTCAAGTAATTCAATGCTAAATCATCTGCAGATGTTTTCAAACTTCTATCGTGATCATCCCAACCTTGCATTCCCATAATCACAGGAACGGACAATCCTAAAACTGTTGCAATAACTGCACCTTGCGAATCATTTGAAAGAACTTTCTTCAAGCCCATCATCAAAGCGATGGCACCTCCACCAATTCCAACCATGATTAACCACATAATTGAATTTGGAGCAGAAACTTCCGAAGTTGTATCAAACATTGCAAATAACACCAAACCTGCCCCACTAACAATTCCAACTTTCACCAAGTCTTTTTTCTTGAAGTTGACAAAGGCATCGTACAATGCATAAACTCCTATTCCAATCCACAATGCAAAGAAATAGAAGGAACCTGCATAAGCATAATCACGCTCACGAGGCTCAAATGGTTTTTGATTCAAATAAACAACAATTGCCAATCCAGTAAATAAAAACGCTAATAAAACCACAAAGGCATCCTTCGGCGCTCTATAAAAATGGAAGAACAATCCTATCAATCCAAAAATCAATGGTAGCAAGAAAAAGGTATTGTGAGATGGGTTCTCACTTGTAAAATATGGAGCAGCCTCTTCTTGATTACCAAGACGAATGTTATCAATAGCACTGAAACCAGAAATCCAGTTTCCACGCATTTTATCTCCATGACCTTGAATATCGTTTTGACGACCAGCAAAGTTCCACATGAAATAACGGAAGTACATCCAGTTCACCTGATATCTAAAGAAATAAGTCATGTTTTCTCCAAAAGTTGGAAGGCGATTTCCATCCTTACCAATATCGGTGCCTGCATCATCATTTGCATCATAACGCGACCAATTTTTATAGCCGTTAATGCGCTGCTCATCCTGATCCCAATACATACGTGGGAAAAACACCGCTTGCGAATAGGCAGGAATCGCATTGATACGATCTTCAGCATTCGATTCAAAGTATTTTTCTTCTACAGAACCCCCATTTTTAGAAGCATACTCATTGGCTGCTTTTTCTGATTTATAAGCTTTAAGAACCACATCTCCTTTTGTCACAACAAAACGACGTAGATAAAATGGCGAACGTGAACTCCAACCAGATACATCTGCACTAGCAATCCAGTTTCCACCTTCATCAAAACGACCACCTAATTCTTTTGAATTCCATTGTGGGCCAAAGAAAATTGGCGCTGAACCATATTGTTCACGTTTCAGGTATGAAGTAAGTGTTACCAAGTTTTCTGGGTCATTTTCATCCAATGGCGTGTTTGCATTTGAACGAATAACAATGACTGCAAAAGATCCATATCCAATCAATAAGAAAATCAATCCCATTGTTGCGTTGTATAGAATTGCATTTCCTTTTCTTCGTGCCAAACGAATCATCCAAACACACAACAGAATTAATGTTGCAAAGAAGAAAATTGTTCCTGCATAGAATGGTAAACCAAGCGTATTAACAAACGCCACCTCGAATGAACTCGCTAAAGAAATTGATCCCGGAATCACTCCTTCTTGAATAAATCCTAGAATCACAATGGATAAGACACCTGTGATTAAAATTCCTTTTACATCAGCAACCTGCTTGTAGCGGAAATAAATAACAAAACTAATTGCTGGAACAACAAGAATACCCAAAAGGTGAACCCCAATTGCTAAGCCAAGCATGAACATAATCAATAACAACCATCTGTTCGGAGCGTATTCATTGGAAAGTGTTCCATTTTGAACATGGCGCATTTCATCATCCCAACGCAAGATTGCCCAGAAAATAACTGCCGTAAACAATGAAGACATCGCATAAACCTCACCTTCTACAGCTGAAAACCAAAACGACTCTGAAAAGGCATACGCTAACGCTCCAACAAATGAAGCGCCGAAAATAGCGATTGAATCACCGGTTGAAAGTACTTCTTTACCTTTGTGCGCAATCTTTTTAAGTAGTAAAGTCATCGACCAGAACATGAACATCACTGTCAATGAACTTGAAACAGCAGAAAGGCGGTTGATCCAAACTGCTACATCCTCAGGATTTGCAAAGAATGAGAACAATCTCCCCAAAACCATGAACAATGGTGCACCTGGAGGGTGACCAACTTCCAATTTGTAAGCTGCTGTGATGTACTCACCACAATCCCACAAACTCACTGTGTCTTCAATTGTGATAAAAAATACTACTGTAGCGATTAAAAATACTAACCACCCTAAGTAAACATTTAGTTTTTTGTAATTCATGTGTTTTCTTTTAGTCTAACTATAGGCCTTCTGGGGCAAATCAATCCCAAAAATAAATTGACCGACGCGAATTTAAAAATATATCACTAGGATTCAGCCTTTAAAAAGTGAAAAAATGCCAAAAATGTTCAATTCCACTTTTCAACCAAAAAATTAATTTATTTTTTTTTGATTATTTTTTTTGAAAATTAATTTTTGTTGCTAGCTTTGCACTCCCAACAAAAAAGAACAGTTGTGAAACTGTCCTATGGTGTAACTGGCAACACGTCGGTTTTTGGTACCGAAGAGTCTAGGTTCGAGCCCTAGTGGGACAACGAAAAAGCTCTCCGCATTTGTGGAGAGCTTTTTTTATTCAATGCATTTTTCTCAGCGAATAAAATCGATTAAATCCAGAAAAAATGGACTATTGAGGTAATATTGTTGGCTATGTATTTTCCCTAAAGAAGTTCCATTCATAAAAACAAAGGTTGAGCCCGCAAAATGCTCTTTTGTATAGTGCTCGAATTTATCTAGCGTGTGTTTGTAATTACAGCCCAGAGTTGTTGCGCCATAAGCTAAAGCTCCAGGACCAAACCATTCCAAATGATTATCTTTCTTTTTTAAAGCAAAATCTTTTTCATTGTACAACATCCAAATGCGCAAATTGTCTTCTTCCGGAATAACATAATTTCGCTGTTTGTAATTCACCCAACTTTCGATGCCCGTTGTTGCTGGAGCAATTAAACAAACATTTACACGCGCTTGTGATAAACATAGAATTCCGTTTCCATTCTTGTCGTACAAACAGGATTGCATAACCTTAGCGGCCAAACTATGACCAACAATATTAAGCTGCTTGTAATCGACTGAATTCAATAGTTTTTTCAAACTTATACCGATGGTGTCAGCACGATGATAAGCCTGCTCAAATTCCTCAAACATGATGCGATTCTTTTTCCCATCCAATGAATAACAACAATCGTAGGATGCATCCCAATAAATTTTCAAGGTTGGATGATGAACACCCAAACCTTCATCTAGTTTTCGTTCTAAATTGGTAAATGACTCAATGGAAGTAAGATCATCATGTTCATTTTGGGCAAACGACTTTCTGTAACCATGCACCAACACATTTAAAATACTTGATGAAGTTTTCATCCCTTGTATTTTTCGAATTGATCGCTTCAATAAGGTATCTTCCAATTGTTGGATATGCTCTGTGCTTGCGGTTTCAACTGGACAATTGACTTGTTTGGCTATTTCTTTAAATTCAGAAGGATGATCGCTGTACCATGAATGAATCTTTGCCTTACTCTTCATCAGCGATTCATTAGAAATGAAAAAATCGGGATAAATTGAGCCCTCTTGATCTAAAAAAATTGCATCAACATTCATTTGCGGGGAACGTTCACCGTATAGCACATTGTCCTGAGCTAAGGTTATTTTTGCAACTACAAGCAAAATAACTGTACAAAAAAATGGATTTTGTTTAATCATCTTCATTCATCGATTTTGTTGGATTCATTTGGAATTTATACGCCACCAAGTCTCCAATCGTTTTCACTAAAACAAAAACACTTGCAAAAGCAATAATACCTGAATGATTACCCAATTTTTCACTAAAAAACTGAAAAGCAAATACCCCTAGTACTATCACAATGTGAATAACAACAATTCTACCTTCCAAAAAGGGGTGAAATTCCATCGGATCCGTTATTTTACGCTGATTTTTGTAGAAGTACACATATACTAATTCAATAAATTTCAAGGTGATAAAAAGCAAAATGGTTATACGAAAACCAGGTTGCAACAAGACTAAATACATCATGAAATTCACTCCTTCTTGCTTACCTGAAATCTGAACGCCAACAAAGACAACAATGAAAAGTAAGTAAAACAAAAGGATGAACGTACGAGCGAAAAGAAAACGAATAGCTTTTGCCATAAACGGTCCTTTCTCACTGCTTTTTTGAGCGAACACAATGCGAATTGCAGTTAAAAAACTCAAACCCAAGGTTTCCAACCAGAAAGCATACAGCAAGGCAAAAACACTCCAATCGTAATAAATAACTCCCAAAAGCGGAACACAATTCATTACAATTTGTAAGAGTCGGCTGTTCCCCATTGGAATAACAGGTATGTTTTCCATGGTGCAATTCTACAAAATAGTAAACAATGATGCATGTTTTTAAGCTAAAATGTTTCAAGACTTTAGTACCTTTGTCGCAAATTTGAAACATGAGCGAAAACAAAACGAACATCAGCGAATTAGGAGAATTTGGACTAATTGACCATTTAACTTCAAAATTTGAATTGAAAAACCGCAATTCATTGCTTGGTGTCGGAGATGATGCTGCAGTCATTGATATTTCTGAAGAAGAAGCCATGTTAGTTTCCACCGATTTATTAGTCGAAGGCATTCATTTTAACTTAATGTACATGCCGCTGAAACATTTGGGCTACAAAGCAGTTGCAGTGAATGTTTCTGATATTTGTGCGATGAATGGGACTGCAGAACAAATCACTGTTTCATTGGCTGTTTCAAGTCGTTTTCCGCTAGAAGCTTTGGAAGAATTGTACGAAGGAATTCATGCTGCTTGTGCATTTTACAATGTTGACCTTGTCGGTGGCGACACAACTTCCTCTGTGTCAGGTTTAGCGATTAATATCACAGTAATTGGTCGCGCAAAGAAAAATGAAATAACGTATCGTTCAGGGGCCAACGAATTTGATTTATTAGTTGTAACAGGAGATTTAGGAGCTGCTTACATGGGCTTGCAAGTACTGGAACGTGAAAAAGAAGTCTTCAAAGCGAATCCAAACATTCAACCAGATTTAGATGGTCACGATTATATAATTGAACGCCAATTAAAACCTGAAGCGCGAAAAGACGTGATAGGTTTCTTGAAAGAATTGGATGTTGTTCCAACCGCGATGATTGATATTTCTGACGGTTTAGCTTCTGAAATTTTACACATCTGCAAGGCAAGTAAAGTTGGCTGTTATGTCTATGATGAAAAAATTCCAATTGACGCAAAAACGTCCATGACTGCAATTGATTTCAATCTGGATCCTGGAACATGTGCATTGAACGGTGGTGAAGATTACGAATTACTTTTTACTGTGAAGCAAGCTGATTTTGATAAAATCAAAGGGAATCCACACATGACTGTAATTGGACACATCACGAATGAGCAAGACGGCGTTTATTTCATCGATAAAAATGGTTCTGCAATCACCTTGCGTGCGCAAGGATGGAATCATTTTGATTAATTCGCATGCTTTAAACGGTTCAATTCTTTTCGTTTAATCAATTCCACAAACGCTTGTTTTTTGAATTTAGATTCGGACCAGGTTCTAAAATCAAAATATTCAAGAGCAACACCTTCGAAAGTATCATCTTTGATGGACGATAATTCGGTATGAAGTTCTTCCCAAAGTATTTCAGCATCTAATTCATTGGTACATTTAATGCGTTTCGAAACAAAGTGAAGGAATGCTTTTTCAAAGGAATACAAGCGATTGCGCGATTTCAAGAAACGTTGCGTATTTTTTAATGCATAGGGCAACAATTGTTCATGTTTCATATCCAAATGAATCAGCAAATCCAATAAATGGGTAAACGAAAGAATGTCCTCACTTACATCAAGTTCTGAATCATTCAAAATACGATTGACATACTTTAAAGCGAGTGAGAAATTTCCAGATCCCAATTGAACCGTCGCCATTTTAAACACGATAAAAGCTCTTCGAACTGACGAAATTTTGTCACCAAACTTCAACAAACCATTTTCAATAATTGGAAACAATTGTTCCGCTTTTTTAAAATCGCCATTGTTTGTCAACAAGCTCAACTCGATTGAATAAGTACTCGCAAACAACTTTATTTCCATGTCTTCATTCATTACTGAATTAAATTTGGAAGGGATTGCTTTTAAATCTACCAACAATCGTTTCGATTCATTGATAAGACCAAGTTTCTCAGCGACATATATTCCATTTGTCAACAACGAAAAATAGGTGTTTAAGTTTTGCTGTATGGCTTGATCCGTTTTTTCAAAATTTGCAAGGTTCAATTTAATGTGCGAAAAACTACTGTGTAGGTTTCCGATCGAAAAATAATACGCGCTATAAATATGGTGATACAAATAGTAATTATCGAAAATTTCTTCAGAAACTATTAAATTTTGCGGAATTTGTTGAATAATTGCATCAAATGCAGCACATTCTTCTTGGTTGCGTGCTTTTCCTTTTCGTGATAAATGAACAAACAAATCGCTTTTCACTTTCCATAATAAGTTGTAGCAATTCACTTCTTGCCAAATAAACTCATCATTTTTTGCAATTGATTCAAAATCTTCGTGCGTAAATGTAGAATAAGCATTGTTTTCAACCAACCTTTTATTTTTTCGTGAAATTTCGGCCAGTAAGGTATATCGCTTATTTTTTTCTGCCAATTTCTCTGCACTTCTTAATACTCGCGCACATTGATCATAGAGTGATTTATTGAAAAGTATATCCGCACTGTGTAACATTTTAAACAACTGAGCATCCACCGAGTTTGTTGCATGAAAAGCATCCAATGCACTTAAGACATGATCGTACAAACGTTTTTTGGTAATTGAAAAGCGATGTAAAAATGCTTCATCTTTAAATTCAATGAAAATCGCGTCCTCATCATAAGCAGTTTGTTTGTCGATGAAATCAAACAATTTTACATAGTTATTTTCATCACCAATGGTGTGCCGAGAAGACAACAATTTAAAATAACGCTTTTCTGATTTAGAAAGTGATTTTATCAGCTCAAAAAGTGCTTCTTTAACCTTAGTAGACATGTATAAATAGTTTAATGTAGATTAGTTAAAAACTAAGGTAATAAAAGGGTTCTAATGAAATTTGATTATTATTTGAAGTGTATAAATAATTGAGTAAAGTGTAAATTATAGAAACAAAAAAAAGTCCCACAATTGCGGGACTTTAAATACTATTAAATCGTAAGCTTAATGTTTCTTACGGATGTTTTCGTCTTTGTCGCTATTTGGATCAGTAATCGCGCCGTCTGATGTAATGACATCATCTCCAGCATTTTCTTCTGTTGAAGTAGATGCCGCTGGTGCTGCAGATTTCCATACTGGTAAAGCCGTAGTTTCTTCTGAATTAGGCTTGATGTTTTGCTTAGAACAAGACACAGTAAACAACCCTGCTCCAACCAACGCTATGTAAATAACTTTTTTCATCTCTGTACCTTTAAGTAAACAAACTTATGACATTAATTCTAATTTTCCAAATTTTCTATCTGAAATTTGAGTGTAACGCGTGTTCCATTGATTAAACTGTCATTTTTTGCCACTTGATAGGGTCCAATCAATTCGAAATTTCGGTTAGAAAGTTTTTTCAATAACTCAATTCGTTTGGTGGTAATTTCCATTCCTTGCGAACGATGATCGCCGTCATAATTCGATTTACTTTGAATACTGTTATCGATACCTACTCCATTATCTTCGATATCAATCGTTAATAAATCTCCTGTCAATGAAATATGAACTGTTATCAATCCTTTTTTCGATTCATCAGGCAAAATACCATGAATAATACTATTCTCAATAAACGGCTGAAGCATCATTGCTGGAATGATCACTGATTCGGTATCGATTGACTCATCACAAACAATTTTATAATCAAATCGATCTTTGAAACGCATTGCTTCGAGTGACAAATACAACTCCAAACGCTCTAATTCTTGACTTAAAGGGACCAAATTTCCATCGTCTGAAGAATCTAAATTCTTGCGTATCAATTTGGCAAAATTCGTTAAAAACTTATTAGCAGCTAAACGATCTTGAGTATTGATAAAATATTGAATGGAGTTCAAAGAATTAAAGATGAAATGTCGATTCATACTAGCATTCAACGATTTTTGCTCGAGAGCCAACAAACGCGATTTAAATTCTAATTTCTCTTTTTCATTTTTCTCTCTTTCGCGTTTCAATCTGAATCTAAAAATGCGCAAGACAAAAAATCCTGACAGCAACAAAATTAACCCAATGAACCACCATGTTTTGTAGAATGCTTGTTTAATCGTAAAGGCAAAATGAATTTCCTTTGATATAGAACCTCTCGAATCAATACATCGCGCATGAAGAATATACGTACCAGCAGCTAAGCCACTAAATGTAATGGTTGTATTCGCATTAACCGGTGACCAACCTTCATCTTGACCTTCCAAGAAAAATTGAAATTTCATGCCTGGATAATTTGCCAATGAAATCCCATCCATTTCGAAGGTTACGTTGTTTTTCGTGTACGGTAAACGCAAGTTAATTGGCCAACCATTCGCTGACAAACCATCTGAGTATTTAGTAAAATCAATCGTTTGGTAGTTGATCAAAATATTCTTTAACACTAAATCAGGAGATGAAAATTGATCACCATTGTTTTCTGAACGGAAGCAAACCAAACCAGAAGCTGTTCCAAACCAAAGTTGTCCTTTTGCATCAAACAAACTCGAATTAATATTCGTCTCAAGGTTTACAACTCCTTCTGCGATTCCATAATTGATGATTTTTTTATCCTTTTTATCAAGATTGCTAATCACAAATAAACCATTGTTTGTTCCCACAAATAATTTCCCTTCCTTGAAATTCAGAAAATTAACGATATTAGAAGATGGCGTGTTTGAAATAGTAAGTTGGATAAATTGCGTTTCTTTCAAGTAATACAATCCTTCTTCTGTACCAATCCACAAATTTCCTAAGTGGTCTTTTTCCAGAGAGAAAATAGGCTTGTTGAATTTGCCAACGCGCTCCAAACGATTTCCTTCGATGCGGTACAAGCCACGATCTGATGCACAATAAATCACACCACTGACATCACAAAAATCACGAATGGTGGACAATTCATCCATTTTCAACTCACGAATTTTACCTTTATCGTACATTGAAACACCATCACTTCCTCCTACATAAAAACGTGAATTTGAAACGCGGTGCAATGCTGTAATCTTATCACCTGGCAAACCATCTTCCGTGTAAAATACCTTGGCAACTTTATAATTCTTTATTGCAACTAGTCCTGAACTTGTACCAAACCAATTAAACCCATCAACATTGAGCATCGTAGACCAAACCGTACTGTTATTTTCTAATTCAATGGAAACCACCGTTTTGTCCTTTTTTTGAACCATTACACCTTTATCATAGGTACCAATCCAATAATTTCCGGCGTAATCTTGATCAATGGAAACAATTAAATCTGAACTTAAGCCAGTTGATTCATTGTAATAAACGAATTGTTCACCTGGAAAACGTAATAATCCCTTTCCTTCGCTACCTAGCCAAATATCACCATGCTGATCTTCAAAAACACAGCGAATACTTTCCATCGGAAGACCATTCATGTGGTTTAAGTGAAGGTTGATTTTTCCATCCTTTAAACGATAAACTCCATCGCTTGTATTCACCCAAAGAAATCCATTGCCATCCACATTACAACCTCTCAAGGTCAACAAGGTGTCAATTCCAGGAATTTGTCGCACCGTTTGTTTCGTTAGATTATAATTCAACAATCCCTCACTGAAGGTCGAAATATAAAAGCTGTTTTTATGTTTGGCAATTCCCGAAACATTGTACAAATCAAGTTTTCTTACACGCGTAAAAATGATTAAATCCTTCGTTTTGATTACTCCGCCTCGCGTTCCAATATACAATAAACCATTGTCAACAAACAAATCGCGAATACGTAAATCATCTTCATTGGTAATCGTCACATTCGTTTTATTCGAAGAACCAATTTTTAGGGTATTCTTGCCTTCTGTCGAAATCGAAACGAGCTTGTTGTTTTTTAACTCAAACAATCCACCACCATTTGTTGCTATTAATATTCGATTATTAAATTTCAAGATTTCAGAAACGGCGGTAGTTTTATTCTCTTTTCCAAAGCTCCATTTAACAATTTTTCCTTTTACAATTTTTGAGACACCACCTTCATGTCCAACCCAAATGGCATTGTCAATCAAGCATAAAAATGATATCCGGTTATTGAGTAAACCGTTGTCAGTTGAAATCGTATGAAAATCTTTTCCATTAAACTTGGCTAAACCTCCAAGTGTTCCGACCCATAAATAACCGTCTTGATCTTGTGCAATGGCACGCACTTGCGATTGAGGTAAACCTTGTGCTGAATTATACGCCAAAAACGAATAACGTTGAGCACTCAACCCAAAACATAGAAGTGTCGTAAAAAAGTAAAGGATGTAACGAATCATTATACGTCTTTGAGCATTTTAACAAATTCAGCTACACGATTTCTTGCTACTGGAATACGCAAACCATTTTTCAGAATCGCAAAATGACCATCTTCATTGATGTATTCAGCCAATAAATCTAAATTAATGATATGAGATTTGTGTACTCGAAAGAATTTAATTGGATCTAAGATTATCTCATAGGTTTTCAACGTACGTGTATCCAAATAACGCGTTCCATCTTTGAAATAAATTGTTGTACAGTTACCACTTGCCTCTAGATGTGAAATGGTATCATCTTCAACAATTTTCAATCCTTTGGTGTGCGAAATGGCAATGCGATTATTCGGTTTGTTTCTCAACAATGTATCCGACAAATTGCGTAACGAATTAAAATAGGTATTGAAGTTTTGTGGTTCATTGTTGAAGATCTGCTTAGTTTCCTTCAATTTTTCCACCGCTGTTTGAAGCTCTTCAATATCAATTGGTTTCAATAAGTAATAAACAGCACTTGCGTTGAATGCTTTAATTGCATAGTCTTTAAACGCCGTCACAAAAACAACCAAAAAATCCTTTTCTTCTAGTTCATCCAACAACTCAAATCCTTCTGCACCAGATGGCATACGAATATCTAAAAAGACAACATCAGGTTTTGACGATTCAATAATTGCTTTCGCTTGACTTTTTCGGGAAGCTTCTCCAATCACTTCGATATCTGGACAATATTCTTCCAACAACATAACAAGGTTTTTTCTCGCAAATTCCTCGTCATCAACAACAATGGCTCTTAACTTCATATGTAGTAATTTTTGTCTGCAATGCACGCAAGGCAGGTAGTTTTTGTTCAGTTGATTTGACTTTTTACCAGCAAATTAAACTGTTTTCTGTTTTAGCTAACGTAGTATTTTCAACTACTTATTTCGAATATACATTATTATCCGAAAGTAACTTCCACATTTAACGAGTTTAAAGTTACAAATTGCTCACTTAACATTCAAATTACACCCGTTTAATAAATTGGAAATACACTTAGCATTTTAAAAAAAAATCAAAAGGAATCTTACAATACATTAGTGGTAGTTGATTGAATTAAAATTCTTGCTTATGATTCAAATTGTACTTTCTACCCGCCAGCAAAGCTGGATTTTTAATGATAACGGAAACTAAGGTTTCCGTTTTTTATGCTAAAAAGTGACGAAGTGCTTCAACTGCCGCTTCTGGGTTTTCGAATTGCGACATGTGACCAGTAGCATCAAGAACTACTAATTGCTCACTGAAATCTGCTAAATCCAACTGCATTTGTTCACATGAAATCAATGGATCATATTTTCCCTGAATGACAAAAATTTGCTTCGGAAAATTCTTAAATAGTTGAAAAGTGTCTTTTCGCTCGCGCATTGCCAAAGCTGCGTAGGCGATTGCTTGTCCTTCCATTTGTTTTGCTTCTGCAATCAACTGTTGTACCAACTCATGGTCTTTTTCAAATTGATAAAACAAGCCAGGAATTGCTTCTTGAATAAACAAATTTTTCGATTGTAGCGCCAAATCAGCAACTCGGATTCGGTCGCGTTTTTTTTGTTCAGCATCTTCTTTATAGGTTGAATTTAGCAAAACAACTTTCTCGCAATTCGCATCACTCTCCTTCAACACCATCGCAACATAACCTCCCATTGAATGTCCAACAACGTGGTATTTTTCTACACCCAAATATTGAAGAACATGTTGAACTTCGCTCGCCATGAAGTTAAGTGAAGGTACTTCGTTTGAATCCCAGAGGTCTGAATTCCCGTGCCCTGGCAAATCAATCACAATGCATTGAAAAGGAAAATTGCTCGATTCAATGAAATCCCACATGGAAATAGACTCCATGAAACCGTGTAAAAAAACAACAGGATGTCCGTTTCCAAACACCCTGTAATTCAATAATTCTTGTTGCATCTTATGCATTCATTAAATCCTCGATTTCTTCGGCTTCAAGTGGAATATCTTTCATCAAATTGAAAGGTGCGCCAGAAGATTGAACAACTAAGTCATCTTCCAAACGAATTCCTAAACCTTCTTCCGGAATGTAAATGCCCGGTTCACACGTAAACACCATTCCAGCTTGAATTGGTTCATGCCAAATACCTACATCATGCGTGTCCAATCCTAAGAAATGAGACGTTCCGTGCATGAAATATTTTTTATATGCTGGCCAATCTGGATTTTGATTTTTAATATCTGTTTGATCAATTAATCCGAGATTCAACAATTGTCCTTCCATAATTCGACCAACTTCCTTGTGGTATTCTGCCATGATCGTTCCTGGAACTAATAATTTCTCCGCTTCTTTTTTCACGTGAAGTACAGCATTGTATACTTGACGTTGGCGATCTGTAAAACGTCCACTAACAGGGATACAACGCGTTAAATCGGATGAATAATTTGCATATTCTGCACCAACATCCAATAAAATCACATCGCCCGCTTTACATTCTTGGTTGTTTTCTATGTAATGTAAAACACACGCGTTTTTACCAGAAGCGATAATTGGTGTATAAGCAAATCCTTTCGAACGGTTACGTAAAAATTCGTGAGCTAATTCTGCTTCGATTTCATATTCCCAAACTCCCGGTTTCACAAAACCAAGAACGCGGCGAACACCAGCTTCTGTAATTTTACAAGCACGTTGCATCAAATCCAATTCAATTTGATCTTTTACAGAACGAATGCGGTGCATGATTGGCGCACTTTTGCGCACTTGATGTGCTGGATAATCAACTTTCACTTGTTTAATGAAGCGATCCTCACGTGTTTCAACTTCCGTATTCGCGCGCAAATGCTCATTGGTGTTTAAATAAATCGCAGCAGCTTCTGCCATCATTTGTTTGAATATCACTGGAAATTGATTCAACCAATAAACCGTTTTGATCCCTGAAACTTCAAAAGCTTGTTCTTTCGTCAATTTCTCACCTTCCCAAACTGCAATCAAATCACTTGTTTCTTTCAAAAACAATACTTCACGGTGATTTTCATTTTTTGCATCCGGAAAAAGCACGAGGATACTCTCTTCTTGATCAACTCCTGATAAAAACAAGATATCGCGGTGCTGTGCAAAAGGCAACGTACTGTCTGCACTTACAGGATAAATATCATTTGAATTAAAAACTGCCAAGGCATTTGCCTCCATTTGAGCAGTAAAATTTTTACGGTTTTTTATATACAGTTGTTTATCAATTCGATCGTATTTCATGACAATAATATTAGGTGCTGAAATTACAATTTTTAATGGAGAATGTAATTTTTTCAATAAAAAAAGAAGAACGTAAGTAGTTTACGTTCTACTACCCAATCTTTGTATCATCAAATTTAAAAAACGGACAAATGGCAACTTCAATTTTAAACATCAAAGAAATCACTTTATTGACTTCTACAAATGAAATTACCTTGATTGCAGGAATGCAACGTGACAATTTAAGTTATGAAACAAAGATTGGATTGAGTTCAACACAATTAAATTTGATTATCAATCAACTTCAGAAATTAAATCCTGATTTTGAAGTAGCAGAATTGTTTGTTGAAGAGCAGGTTGATTACCAAACTTCGATGTACAGTTTACTTGGAAATAAGCTAGAAAACACGCTGATTCCAATGGATTGTTTTGAATTGAATTACCCATTAAAACAAATTCGAGCTTAGAAACAGCTGAATATCTTTTACCTCAGGCAACCTAATTTATTTTTTTTCGTATATTCGTTGTAACATTTTGTAGTAGATAACTGTTTAAGACTACTACACAGCACGTTGAAACTATGAAAAAAATTAAATTTACCATTGCCGCATTTGTAGCTTTATCTTTAGGACTGAGCTCTTGTATTGAACATGAAGTGATTCCAGCACCGGTGCCAATGGTTGATCTATCTTGCCATTTCCAAGGAACAATCAATGGAACAGACATTGAATTGACTGAAAACGTACTTGGTTATTATTGCAACACATCTAAAGCAAAAATCTTATTGCCGCCACCGAGTTTATCGAGTGCAGTATATTATTCAGAAATTCTTTCTGCTCAAACACCTATGTCTGTTAAAGTTGGTTTAGGAAGTGTTATGTGGGATATGTCAACAGCATCCGATCCAACATTAGCCTTGTTCAATGGTTTCCATACAGCAAATACAACTCCAGTTTTCTCAACAGCTGCAGCAAGTGGATTTGAAGTTACTTATAAAGATGCAACTGGAACTTCATGGGTTTCAAAACAAAATTCAACGAATTTTCAAGATGTAACGTTCTCAGCAATTTCTCAGGAATCAGATACAGCAGGTGATTACTCTAAATTCACTTGTAGTTTCGATTGTTATGTTTATCATACGAATCCGACAACATTGGTTGAAGATTCTGTCAGAATTCAAGCTGCAACATTTAAAGGTTGGTTTAAACGTTAAAAATAGTATTAGTCCCGCACTTGCGGGACTTTTTTATTTACCATAACCACGCGATGAGTCACGCAATCAAGATAGCTATCATTGGAGATTATAATTTCACGTATAACTCTCATCAAGCGACAAATCTTGCTATTGATCATTCTGGTCGCTTCCTAGAAATAGATATCAATTATTATTGGATTAAAATTACGGAGGCTGCCCAATACAAACCTCAACAATTTGAACAGTTTGATGGTATCTGGGTTGCTCCAGGTCCGTTCCAAAACATCTTCTTTTTAAACGGAATCATTCGCACCATTAGTTCACTTTCAATTCCTGTCCTAATGACTGGTGAAAGTTGTAAAAGCTTGATTGAAGTATTGATCAATTCCTATCAATTGAACCCAAATGGCGAAAAGCTAATTTCAGACAACTTGGTTGATGGAAACACCTTTGAACGTCTTCATATTTATCCGCATTCGAAAGAATTTATTCAACTTTATGAAAATCACAGTAACGTTGAATTAACTTCTTCACGTTACAGTTTGTATCCACAATTGATACAAGCCCTGACAAACGAAATAATTGATATTGAAGCGTACAATCAATTTGAAGAACCAGAGGTATTAAGTTTAAAAAACCATCCTTTCTTCGTTAGCTGTGGATATTGTCCCCAAATTTCATCAACGCGCGAAATACCGCATCCATTAATTTACACCTTCATAAAAGCTGCACATGCCATGGCAGCAATGGGCCGAGAAATCGCTTAAAGTAATTTTTCCTGTTCTTGATTCGCTTCAAATACCGCGTCAATCAAATGCGGTGGATTTTCTGCGGCTGTAACCGCCAATAAATCACAGCGCTCATTTTCTGGGTGACCAGCATGTCCTTTTACCCAATGAAAGGTTAAATTGAACTTTGGATGAAGTGCCAAATAACGCAACCAGAGATCCGCATTCTTTTTTCCTTTGAATCCTTTTGCTTTCCAACCAAAAACCCAACCCTTGTCAATCGCATCAATGACATACTTGGAATCTGAATAAACATCTACAGGAATTTTGTTTGTTTTTAAACTTTCCAAAGCAACGATTAAGGCTAACAATTCCATTCGATTATTTGTAGTCAATCGATAACCTTGAGACATTTCCTTCACTTGATCCTTGTATTTCAAGACAATACCATATCCACCAGGACCAGGATTACCTTTTGCAGAGCCGTCTGTATATATTCTTACTTTCAATTGTGAAGCTTTTCAACGAAGTTAAACATATTAAATAGGAATACCAAAAGCTCTCAAAAAACATCAGCTTACTGCAAGAATACCAGCAGTTTAGTCAAAAAATTAAAATAGCGTGAAATTTACTCACTTATTAAACCTGTTCTGCAATTACTTAATTATAAATAACTTACAAGAACTATATTCATCGACAATTTTGTTTTATTTGTCGAATAAATCATTTTTTATTTAATGTTAGGATTCCAAGCTTCAAACGAGTCGAAATTCTATGAATTTACATTTTTCACCCATGAATTATCAAAATAAGACAATGACTATAAAATAATACAATACTATGCAGGCACAGTAAGTTAGGGCATTCAAAGATTCACACTTTTTTAGTTTTGCAACAATTTAGAACTCGTCTAAATTTGTGTCATAAATAAGTCGGAAATAATATATCAATATATATAGAAGTCTTTTTCAGTGAATAGTGGTTAGGTTAGGTTAGAAAAACAGTTCGGTTCTCGAACTGTTTTTTTTTGCCTTCTATTTTCTACTCAATCTTAATGCTTTACACTAGACAACCAGCGATCCATTTCATCGAATGACAAACCTTTACGTTGAGAAATATCTTTTATTTGCTCTTCTGTAATTTTACCTAAACCGAAGTATTTAGCCTGTGGATGCGCGAAATACCAACCCGAAACAGCAGCAGTTGGATACATCGCTAAACTTTCTGTCAAGCTCACACCGCTCAGCTCTGTTGCATTTAAAATTCTAAACAAATCAATTTTCTCTGTGTGATCCGGACAAGCTGGATACCCCGGTGCCGGGCGAATTCCACGGTACGTTTCTTTGATCAATTCATCATTCGATAAGGCTTCATCTACTGCGTAGCCCCAAAGATCTTTTCGCACAACTTCGTGCATTTTTTCTGCAAATGCTTCTGCTAATCGATCTGCTAAGGCTTTCAACAAGATAGAATGGTAATCATCATGGTCTTTTTCGAAACGCTCGATGTGCGCTTCAATTCCGTGTCCTGTTGTTACAACAAAGCCTCCAATGTAATCTTTTATACCAGATGATTTCGGTGCCACAAAATCTGCCAATGCTAGATTTGGCTGACCATCAGCTTTGGTCGTTTGTTGACGCAAGGCATGTTGCACAGAAAGAACCGTTTTACGCGTTTCATCCGTGTAAATTTCAATATCATCTCCCACCGAATTTGCTGGGAACAAGCCAACAACTGCACGAGCTTCCAACCATTTTTCAGCAATGATTTGTTGTAACATTGCTTGTGCATCAGCATACAATTTTGTTGCTTCTACACCCACAACCTCATCGGTTAATATCGCAGGAAACTTGCCGTGCAACTCCCATGTTTGAAAGAAGGGCGTCCAATCAATGTAATCGACTAAATCTTGCAGAGGAAAATCCACAAATTGTTTCACTCCTAATTCATTTGGAACTGCGCAATCTTCTTGTTTAAAGTCAATTTTCAATGCATTCTTGCGAGCGTCCTCTAAACTTAACAATTGTTTAGCTCCACGGTGTTTTTCGTGATGTTCACGCACACGCGCATATTCTTGTTTCAAGTCAGATACAAACA
>JACCEA010232009.1_pt1 | contig 31100 bp, 37 predicted proteins | sample 7449851 | NCBI WGS metagenome assembly JACCEA01 (sample SAMN15323453, study PRJNA562643) | freshwater metagenome | isolation source: river surface water | place: USA:Blue River Watershed | collected 2017-08-18
CATTGGGAAAGTCACAAGCAACGGAAACGTCCTTGTAAAAAGGATCCTGTAGTGGCTCGTTTGGAATCCAAAGTCAAAACTCTTCAAGAACCCAAAGAAGTTGTGGAAGAACCCAAACGAATGCTAAGTTTGTTCAGCGGTGCGGGTGGAGATACGTGTGGCTTTGAAGCAGCTGGTTGGAAGGTGACCCACTTTTCGGAATTCAAAGACCCAGCGATTCAAACCCATTTGGCTGCGTTTCCATCCTCAACTCTTTTGAAAGGCAAAGATGATTCAAATGACATTTGTACGATTGCGGATGGAACGTTTGTGAATTTGCGTGGAGATATTGATTTGATTTTCGCGGGCTTCCCTTGCTTTGTCGCTGGAACCCAAGTTCTTACCGATACTGGTTACAAGGCTATTGAAACTGTAACACTGGAAAACAAACTTTTGACTCACAAAGGAAACTTCAAACCGATTGTTAATCTTCAACAAAAAACCTTTGACGGCTCATTGTATGATATTCGTATTAAATATCACCCATGTCCAATTACTGCAACTCCTGAACATCCTTTCTATGTACGTAAAAGAGAACGTAAATGGAATAATACGTTGCGAAAATACGAGTATTCATTCAACAAACCTGAGTGGAAAAAACTTGAAGAAATGACAAAGGATGACTTTTGTGGAATGGTTATGAATACTGATTCTATTACACCATCCTTTGAAATTCCTATTAAAAAAAATAAATCAACTGTTGAAAATATATCTATTGTGTTAAATTCAAAAGACGCATGGTACATGATGGGATACTTTATTGGAGATGGGTGGATTCAAGATTCAAAAAAGGTAGATGGTCGTCTAAAACATTGTATCTTCTTTGCGATCAACGACAATGATGTTGGCGAAGTAACAAAACGTATTCAAAGTGTTCTTCCAATTACTGAAAAAGGGGTTCGTAGCGGATTGAGTGCGAAGTGGGGTTGTTCAAATGCTGCGTGGTTTGAGATTCTAAAACAGTTTGGAAAATATGCGCATGGAAAACTAATTCCAGAATGGGTTCAATCAGCTCCTAAAGAATACATTGAAGAGTTTCTAAACGGATACATTAAAGCGGATGGGTGTCATAGAAAAAATAAAACGAATATAACAACAGTGTCATTTAATTTGGCAACAGGAGTTCAGCGTCTGTATTTGAAACTTGGCCACATAGCATCTATTCAAAAAACAAAACGTCCTCCCACATGTGTTATTGAAGGACGAACTGTAAATCAACGTGATACATACGAAGTATCAATTATCCAAAATAAAAAAAGACAAGTATCTGGGTTTATTGAAGATAACTACGCTTGGATGGCACCAGCTTACATTGAAAAACGTCATTCTGTACAAACAAAAGTCTATAACTTTGAAGTAGAAGAAGACAATAGTTACATTGTAGAAAATACAATTGTTCATAATTGCCAAGGCTTCTCCCACGCCGGCAAAAAGAAAACAGATGATCCACGCAATGAACTCGTCCATCAATTTGTCCGCGCAACCCGTTTGATGAAACCTGAATGGATTATTGGAGAAAATGTAAAAGGGTTGTTGTCACGTAAAGGTGTGTATCCCAAAGACACCCCACCACGGCCTGTCATTGATATCATTCGTGAAATATTTGAAGCAATTGGCTACAAAATTACCTATCGTGTTATCAATGTGACGGAAGTGGGTGTTCCTCAGGAACGAAAACGATTGATTCTAATTGGCCATAGAGGGAAAGAGTATCCTCACGCACCTTGGGAGTCTTTGAGTACAGAAACGATGCCGACAATTCGAAGTATTTTGACGGATACGTTGGAAGGGGCAGTTGAACTTCCTGATTTGTACAAACCAAGTGAAAAAGATCCAAAGTATTGGATTTCAACAAAAAGTTCCGTTCCAACTGGAACTCCCCATCCAAACTTGGTGCGACTTGTGGGAGGCATTCGTAATTTGAGTACAAAAGAAAAACAAGCGATGAACCGAGATGTCAAAGAAAAAATTCAACATGTGGAGAAAGAGGGGTTGATTAGTTTTGGAGTTCGTAAAGGTGGTTATCATGGCCAAGTTCTTGATCCTGACGCTCCTTCCAAAACGATTATTTGTGCCTACACACAGTGCCCACGACTCTTTGTGGGTCTTCACAATCCTGAAACAGGAAAGTACTATATCCGTTGTTTGACTGTTGAAGAGTGTGGGCAAATCCAAGGATTTCCAGCGAACTATCCTTGGCAAGGAACAGAAAAAGATAAGATTGTTCAAATTGGAAATGCCGTTCCACCTCCATTGGCTACCGCAATCGCGAATATGCTTCCACATATCACCTTCTCAGATACCCAACAGGTGTGTGACCAAAAAATTGGCAAAGGCGACGATGATGAAGATGAAGAGGAATAATCCTAAGTAAGAAAGGAAATTACATCTTGAAACTTTTCATTTGACCATTCATCGGTAAATTTTTTACAAGAGTAACGATTCGCAAACCGATGATAAATCATAAGTGACATATCTTCTTCACCTTTCACTTCTGCGTTAAGGAGTCGTTTCGCTTCCAAAATTTTCGCATACGCCTCTTTTTCTTTGTCGCTTGGAATATGTTGGCCAAGACCAATCATGGTCTTTGTAGTTTCTTTCTCAAAAGTCCAAGTTACAATGTATATGATATCTTGGAGAAACCAACCATCATTTAAATAAAACTGCTCTGTAGTGGTATGCTTCAAGTCATAGGTGATTGTTTTTTTGATGTTATGGTCTTGAACAAGAATTGTTTGGAAATCAAGTGATTGTTGAGAACCATTCACTTGATAAATGTAATAGAATCCATCCTCAAGTGTTGGGATGAGCTTGAGATGATCATTCTTTTTCTTTTTCAAGAGAAATTGAAATCTAAACATTTCAAGAACAGCCGCAAAGGATACTTCATGGTCTGTTTCTTGATTTCCAACACCTTGTGTTTCTTTTTTTGCTTGTTCCTGAAATTTTGTGAGAATGTCAGGAAAGTCCTTTGCCTCTTTCTTCAAAATCTTTGGATTTCGATAACAAATCTGAACAACATTCTTGTTCAGTCGCATAAATTCCTCTTCCATTTTCGTTTGCTTTTATAAAAGAAATACAATGAATCAATTTTTTGTTTAAACAGAAAACAAATAAACAAAAAGAATGCCTAATCATTGTGAAAACTGGGTGTGTATAACGGGTTCAAACGAAACGCTAGAAGCAGTTCGTGCGAAGCCATTTAGATTAATGGCGTGGATTCCTAGACCAACGGAAGAAGGTGGGGATACATCAGATTGGGTGTTAAAACACTGGGAAACACGTTAGATCGCTAGATTTAATACAACAGAAGAGAACTGGTATGTGGAGTTAAAGGTGGTGGATGGAGGATACACTCGCACCCAACATGGCTACGCCTAAAATCCCAGATAAATAGCAATTTATTCTATTAAGTCAATTTAAAAAATTGACTTTATTAAATTAAAATTTCCGAGTAAAAAAATGAGCTGGTATATTTGCGGACCAACGGTGTATGATCATGCCCATATTGGACATGCGCGCACGTACATTATGTTTGATTTGTTGCGAAGAGTAGAAGAGTATGTTACAAAGAAACCATTCAAGTGTGTAATGAATATAACAGATATTGATGATAAAATTATTAATAACTCTTCAGATGCTTCTTTCTTTGAAAAAGAATTCTTTAATGATATGGATATGCTTGATGTAAAACGGCCAACGCTTGTAACAAGAGTAACTGAATTTATTCCACAGATTCTTGAATTTATCCAACAAATCATGAAAAATGGATATGCCTACGAATCAAATGGATCCGTTTATTTTGATTTAACTGCTTACAAAGCCGCAGGATTTTCATATGAAACAAGTGAAACAGAAGAAGTAAAAGATATGGAAAAAAAATCAAGTTATGATTTTGCTCTTTGGAAAAAAACAACTTTTGGGAAGTCGTGGGATTCTCCTTGGGGAAAAGGAAGACCAGGATGGCATATTGAATGCTCTGTAATGGCATCCCATGCGTTTAATTTTCAAAGTATAGATGTTCATGGTGGTGGGATAGATTTGTGCTTTCCTCATCATCAAAATGAAGTTGCGCAAATCAATGCGTATCACAACAAAGATATTCAATGGGTAAAAAAGTTTATTCATACAGGCCATTTACATATTGATGGAAAGAAAATGTCCAAATCGTTAAAAAACTTTGTAACAATCAAAGATTTGTTAAAAAATATTTCTGGACGACAAGCGAGACTTCTCTTTTACAGAAGAAAGTATAATGAATCTATGACCTTTAATGAAACTTTATATTCTGATGTGATTCGCTTAGATAGAAAAATAGCAGAATACTTATTTACGCCCGCGAAAGCAAAGATTGAGTCTGAAAAAGAGGAACTTATGGTAACTTTTATGAAATATGTAAAAGAGGATTATAATATTCCTGAATTAATAAATGTAATTCATACTATAACACAAGGTGTTCCAATATTTGAAATACAAGAAACTTTAAAAGAAATCTTGGCAATCATTGGACTTGAATACACTATACAAGCAAACCCTGTTGTAAATAACTTAATATCTATACGAGATTCTGTAAAGGAATCTGCTAAAAAATATAAAGATAAAAGCTTATTTGAGTTATCTGATAAGATTCGTAATTTATTAAAAGAAAACTTTAAGGTTGAAATTATTGATACAAAAGATGGAACAACTATACAAATTTCGTAGATGTAAAGAATCTTCACATAAAATACATAGGATGACCCCAGACGAACTCACAAGAAACACTTGGTACGTTGTGTATTTGAAAGGAACGAAAAAAGTTATAGGGGAGATTGTTTTTTCCTCTTACAACCAGAAAAAAGATAGTATTGTGGTGAGCCATGTGATTCCTCTCGCACTTCGTAAGATGTGTGTTGAAAGTGTCTTACAGGGGGCTTCCAAGTATGAATTTCGTCGCGTGGAGGATTTGCGATATCCAAAAGGGCATGTACATGCGACGAGTCCTTACTATTTGAGGAGTTGGGATGGGATTTGATATAAATAAAAAATACGAATAAAAGGTATGGAAATATATATGAATTGTAAAAATTATGATTTGTGTAAAGGAGAAGCACTTTGTAATGGACTCTGTATGAATTGTGGTTCCTGGTTCAAAGTAGGAGGATTTGGTTGGGATGAACTAAACTTTTTTTCTTGTAATGAAGAATGTATAATTTGTTCTGAAGTATGTAGTAAAAAAATGATGTTTCCAACAAATTGTGGCCATTCATTTTGTATTTCTTGTTCAAAAGGAATCTTATTTTTTGACGAATCTAGATACTGGCTTTCACCCGTAAAATACGGTTGCCTTCCGTGTCCAAAAGGTTGTATTAATCCTGAAAAAGGAAAGCAATGTGATTGTATTGAATACGATGATGTTATTGAAAGATGGAGTATACAAAATACACGTCAATATGAAAGATGGAACAAAGAACAAGAAAAATCTATTCAAATTGGTAATCCTAATTCAGTCAACGGTCGCGCACAATGTCCTTTATGTAGAAGAAAATATATAAGAAATGGTAATTAAAAAATTGAAATATATTTTATTCTAATTTAAATAATAAAAATGTCATCAACAATCTATGTCCTTCAACTTAAAGGAGGAAAATATTATGTTGGAAAAACGCAAAATGTTCAACGAAGATTTGTGAAACATTTAAATGGAGAAGGTTCTTCTTGGACAAAGCTTCATAAACCAATTAAAGTACTTCAAACTATTTCCAATGCTTCTGCTTTTGACGAAGACAAGACAGTAAAAGAATATATGGCAAGGTATGGGATTAAGAATGTAAGAGGGGGTTCTTATTGCCAAGAAGATCTTGATGATGTTCAATATGAGGCAATACAAAGAGAACTGCGTGGTGCTTCAGATTGTTGTACGCGTTGTGGTCGCAAAGGTCATTTTATAAAAGACTGTTATGCTTCAAAGGATGTAAAAGGAAATGTTCTAGATGATGAATCAGAGTCTGAGTCTGAATCCGAAGATGAAAATAATTTAAAATATTCGTATTCAAATAAAAGAATTACATGCTATCGTTGTGGTCGTGAAGGACACTACTCCTCTAACTGTTATGCGCGTACAACTGTAAAAGGAGGTTATTTTGATTCTGACGATGATGATTACGATTCAGATGATTAAAATTGACATCCTTTTTTCACAAATCCAAAAGCAAAAAAAATGTCTTCTTCTGAAAGTGACTCAGACTCTGATTGGAGTTTTCTTCCAACAAAAAAACCCAAAAAAGTTCATATTTGTATGCTTTGTAAAAAACAAGAGCCAACAGTGAAAACAATTTGTTGCGATTGTTCTGTGGAATGGTGTAAAAGGTGTATAGATGAAAATGAATTTTGTAAGTGTTATGGTGAGTGTGATTCTTGTGGTAAAGACGTGAATCGTGGAGAAAACGGTTGGCCTTGTAGCGATTGTAAGAAGTGGTTATGTGATGATTGTCGTGAGCAAAAGGGGTGTGAGGAATGTAAATAAACACCGAAACTATTTGTTTTGTCAAACAAGATTTTTACATAATTTTATTAAACTCATATACTAAAAGCAATCCAACCCATATGAAATGGAAATATTCATTCACCTCTCTTAGATGAAACATATTTTTTAAAGAATCTAACCATTGTTCTTCGGGATAACCACATTCTCTGTTCATCCATACAGTCGCTATACATTTATTACCGTAAGATATCCAATGAACAAATACTATGAATACAAAAAGAATGTGAATCAAATATTCTATTTTTGTTCGAAGAAAAAAGATTGACCAAAATAAAAATACATCGAGTGCGTGATGAGTGAAATAGAGAAAATACGAATATAGCGATTTATTTTCACATGTATTGTAAAAAGTTGGAAATGTTAAAAATATTTGTAAAGTATAAAAAAACAAAAAGATTGGAATATTCATCTATTCATAATATTGTAAAAAAATTGATACACTTTTTTCATATATCTAAGTAACAACAAATGGCACTATTTACTCTTCATGATGGAACAACGATGCGCATAATGAGTGTAAAAGAGTTGATCCATATTCCAATTTGGAAAGGCAATCGTATTATTGACACAGAACATTGTACAAAGTTAAAGGAATCGATTGGACAAGATGTGAAAAAGTTAGATTTTGGGTATCGTATTGCCGTCTTCGATGAAGAGGATGCTAGTGGAAAGTTGATTCAGCAAAAGGCAATTATTGATGGTCAGCATCGTGTGAAAGTGTTACAGGATTGGTTTATGGAAAATTTGTTTCAAGAAGATTTTCAAGTGGTTGTTATGGAACGGTATTTTGATTCTGAAGGTGAAGTCGCAGAGCATTTTGAAGAAATCAATAATGCAAAGCCAATCCAATTTATGGAACCCGAGATGATTGTAAATAAGTACATTCGTCTTCTCGAATCCACCTTTAACAAGAACCCAAAAGAGTTAATGATTCGTCCTAAAACAACCCGTCGTCCTTACCTATCCGCTGAAACTCTTCGTGAAGTTTTGCTGAAATATCCCTCTAAACTCACAATGAACAAAACAAAACAAGAAGAGTTTGTAACAAAAGTCAAAGAGTGGAACAAAAAGCAAGTTGAAATATACAGTAACGATTTAACGGAACTGTATAGTTCAAATGTGAGCGAACTTCACAAAAAAGCTGCCAAAGTAGGATTCATGTTAGCTGTTGATCCTAAGTTAAAGTGGATTGGGGAATGTTTGTAAAAAAAAATTTATTTTGTCTGTCATATCAATTTATTTACTTTCCTTTGGCTTTGTCTTTAATTTTTCTGCGCATCGTGGAGAACATGATGAGGATTCTGTGTGAGTATCAGTAGCGAAGACTTTATTACAGACCGCGCAAAACTCTTTTTCTATAGTGGCGCAAGTGTCACAGAATGTGTGACCTTTAGAGGGAACATATGGAGCTGGTTCTTCATGGCAAAAGGTACACCAGACATACCCGTCGAGTCTGCGAATATCCCTATATGTATGCTTACAATGTAAAGAGCAAAATGGCCATTTATCTTTTGGTATTGTTTGAGCAAAGCACTCGGCACAAAAGTCATCGTCTGGGTCAAAATACTTTTCCCAACAGGCATCTAAACACTCCTTTGAACAGCAAGGATAATTTGACCAAGTTGATTCATTCTCACACATAGAGCATTGAAGGCGTAAAAGAGTAGGCATTTTTACTTATAAATTAAAAGGTTACATTTAAAATTGGTAGGTGAAAAATCAATTTTTTTTCAAACAAAATTGAAAAATAGTAATACGGTGTTTATAAAGACAAATATTCTTTGTTTGTTAGTTTCACTTTGTTTAAAAGTTCTTGATTTTGGGAAGTATTTGTAAAGAAAACTATTTTTTTAATCACCATCATAATGTGTTGAGAAAGTCATGTAACGGTAACCTGTTGATGAGTTTGAGGAAGTATATTTGATAGTCATGGGAGTTTTGAAGACCCATGATGTGTAATACTTGTTTAAAACATCACCACCAACATATTGGTCAGAAGTAGGAGGTTGATCATTTACACCATACACATTTTCAAAAGTGAGTCCTTGAACATTACCTGGTTGCGCCAATTGAACTTTTGTAACAGTTGGTTTAATATACAAAATGATATCGCCCAAGTATTCACCGGAAATACCTTCATAACTTTCAATACGTTTGCGAAGATATGTTGTTAAGTTTTGACCTAAACTTTGAACAAGACGCATACCACCGCAAAATTTAGCTTGGAACTCTGTATCATCATCTGGTGAAGTTCCATTATTTACAAAATCTTGAACGGAAGAGTTTGTAATATTGATGTCAAGAACACCATTTGAATATGTAAAAGGAATAGGTACATCGTAATCAAGATCAGAATCAAAATAACAAGGAGTACTGATGTTATCAAACTTGTTTGTATTTTTTCCAACCGGAACGGCAAACGAACGCAAGAGAGAACTCATTTTATATTCTTTGTTAATAAAATATTTTTAAAAATTTATTTCTTATTTTTTCTTGTTTTTGTTGTTTCAATCTTCTCCTTTTTCTCAAATGTGGGGACTGGATATTCATCAATTTCATCTTTGAACCTAGTTAAATGGAGACCGTCTAACATTTCTGATTCGGTTGTAAAAGAGAGTGTATTAAAATTTGGAAGAACATCAAATAAAAACATATCGTTTTTATTGCCTTGGATCTTATAGGCACTCGCTAACAGTTGAAAGAGTTTGGATTGAAGAAAAATAGATTCCTTCTTGCTGGGTTCAAGAACATAATACGGACCTTCAGTAACTCCATATTCACCTTTCGTATCCATGAATACGTATGGAACTCCTAAACCGTTGATAATGGCTTTCTTTGTGGTCTGGTACCTGTGTTCCACTTTGGATTTGAAAATACGTATTCCATCTTTGTTTATATAATGGACTAACTTGTGACTTCCTTTTGTAATACGTCGTTGATCAAGACTGGAATCGCGACCTACAGTAGCTTCAAAATCTCCTTTTTGTTTCAGTAAGAGGGATATGATATGAAACCCAAAATTTGGAACAACTTTGTATTTGGAAATATCAAAATGATTTGTTATCATATTGTGTTTGTCTAACACAACTCCTTCTTTCTGATTGGCTTTGTTTTGTAGCACGTAATAATCAACGGGAATTTGTACATCAAAATACGCTCTTGTTTCAGGAATGATACGGAGAAAAAGGAGGTTGTGTTGGTGGAATATTGAGCTGATATGTTCATCTTTTTGAATACGATGAAAGTTGGGTGGATGGACATAGACTAGACAGCCGTTTTTTTCTAGCAAGTCAAATCCATACGATATGAATTTTTTATATACAGCCTTTTCACCTTCGGTTTTGGTTCCACCTTCATTAAAAGGAGGATTGCCCATCACGATTGTAAAACGATTCACTTTGAATTCATCTTTGAGTTTTTCGTCAGTCATGGTGAGGGAATCCACACAAAGTAGATTAGGGGTTGCTCCAGGTACAAGTTTATCAAAGAGTTTCTTGGCTGTTGTTACATTCTTTTGACTCAATTCCAACATAAACAACATCTTTTCAACAATATGTTTGTGTCGTTTGGATTCGTTAGGGATTTTTTTGGATAAAGTGAAATCTAAAATGGAGAAGACGGCGATAGGGAAGTTGCCAATACCACATGCGGGATCTAAAAAGGTACTTTCGGGGTGGCGAAGAATGGCAAGTGGAACACCTCCAATGCGGTCATCAGGGTTGTCATAAAAAAATGAATGGTCTTCCTTCATTCCCCAGATTGTCAAATCAGATTTACGAACGCCAAGAATCATTTCATATACAAGTGTTAAAGGGGTAAAGACTTCTCCTCTCGCTTCTTTTGCTTTAGTATTAGGAACCAATCGTTCTTCGATTTTATGTAAGACATTTGTGTGGGATGCTAACATCCTTCTAAAATACGTTTTGAATAATTTATTCAATATGTATTTTTTGTTAAGAAAGTTATTTACCTTTGCGTTTATGAGTTTTTCTTTTTTTTCTACGCCCTCCTTCAGGAGTATTTGGTGATAGAAGCAAGCTTTCATCAATTTCTTTTTGGTTATTTCCATTGTTTGCGAATAAATTTGTTTGAATAGCTCCAAAGTTTGGACTTTGAGGACTTTCACCAAATACATTTGATTGAATTGCGCCCAAATTGGTATTTGCGTTATTCAGATATATTGGTTCATCTGTAACCATAGGTCTAAGTCCATGTTTATATTTAATTTTTGCTTCCACAACATTTTTTTGAATATTTTCCTTTGTACATAAGGCATGAATAGCAGGTAATATTGTTTTAAATATGTCTCTTGCTTCAATTGCTGATAGACGCAAGTTAAAATCAATATCTGTCATATTTTTAACAAGATTGAATAATGGTTTTGAAATTTGTTGAATAACTTGTATATGCCAGTTTTTAACTTCTTGCGTTACAGCCTCGTTAAATTCAACCTTTAAATTATTTGGATCAACTTGAGGCCAATAATGTCCAAATATACGATGAAGAATTATTGCCAAAGAAATGCCGAGGCCAAATACATCTGAGTAACTTCCAAGCTTTTGTCGTGTAGTGATATTTTGAACTATTTTGTACATTATTATTGCGGCTGGACGAATACCAGGAGAGGAATAAAAATACTTTGTGTATTTTTCTGAAGGGGGGCGAAGATACTTATAAAAAGATTCTTGTGTATTTTTCCAAAAAGTTAAATGTTCTTTCATCGCGTTATCATCAAGATGACTGTTATACAAAAACATTGTTTCAGGAGACCAAAACTTATAATGAGAAGAATAAACATCTTCTGCTGCTTTTCCAGGAAACAAAGATAGTCCAAAATCAATAAACCGAGTGTGAAATTTACCATCCGGAAGTTTTTTTGAAACCATATTGGGTGGTTTTACATCCATGTGAAAAATGGATTTTTTATGTGCTTTATCAAGACCGTCAAATAAATTTTCAAGACTTTCAAAAAATGGAATGACATCGGAAGGAATAATTGTTATTTGTTCAAGATCTCTTCCACCTTCAGGCATTTGAATTAAATAGGGGTCCATTATTTCAACTTCCTTTCCTGGTGGAGGAAACATTAATGAACATTTCTCTTTTTCATTTGTTACTTGAAAGTTTGCTGGATTAAATTCACAACGCTCTGTTGAACTTAAAAAGTATTTCTTTTCAGGATCCAGTATGCGAAATTGTTCATTTACAACTTCTTCTTCGTCCGCAGTTTCCTGTTGAACTAATTTAGACAATGTATTATAAGGTCTTTCACGATTTTTACATGGCAAGGCAGGACTTTTAAATCCACAACCATAAGTTCCTTGACCAACATACTTACCACCCTTTTGCTTTTTTGAACGTTTTGTTTTTGCCATTCTATTTATTACCGTCTTTTTTTCCAGCATGAAAAGCTTTTTGAATATTTTCAACGGTCCATTCGGAACGGCAATCATCGCAACGCTGACATGTTAAACGGGTTAATGGATCGCGCATTAAATTCGTATTGTAACTGAGACATGTGCGACATTTGACATATCGTTCCACATATTTTTTCAAAATACTTTCCATTTGATTTGTTCGAAACCGTCCTTTAATCACCAAAATACCATCTTTCGCATGACTTACGGTAGTCCCAAGTTCATTTTCTATAAATGTAGAAAGATGTTGGGGATCGCGTTTGAGTAATTCAGCCGTTGTCTCAAAGTTGCTCCAACCTGTTCGTTTGCTTCCAATTAGAGAAAGTTTTGGAGGTTGAATGCGAACACGTTTTGACGCAGAATTTGGTTCCATTTGCGCATACAAACGTGCCAACATCTCTTCATACGAAAGTTCTTCATCGTCCTTGTCTTCAAAATGAGTCTCTTTTGTAGTTACTTCCACAACCTTTTTTTCTTTACGTTTCTTTTTATTCTTAAACAAGGCCGCAATATCTTGTTCATCGTTGTCCATACTCTAAACTATCCATGTTTTATGGCTTTACGTCAAAGTAAGTTATTGCTTACTTTGATATTTAAGGTTCTATAGAGAACCTTACGTCAAAGTAAATAATGCTTAGTTTGATATTTAAGGTTCTATAGAGAACCTTACGTCTATCAATGGTAAAAAACGGCGCGTTTTTGTTTCATCGAACCCGTTTTCAGGTGTAAAAAGATAATTATATGTATCAACAGGTCCAGAACGAGCTAACACAAAACACTTGTCTGTTTCTAAAGGAAGATTGATGGCCAAACAAAATATACAACTATCTGTAACCAAAATCTCTTTGGCATGAATAAGAGTATCTTTGTAAAAGGCCACCTGTTTTAAAACAAATTCTTGCGCTATCGTGTAAAAGGGGTGGGTTTCTTTGTACATATTCTCATCCGTATTCAATACAAGAGTTGTATGTTTATCAATGTTTCGTTTTTGGAGCATTTCTTCTGCGCGACTTTGTTTGGTTGTGCTTGTGGAAGCGTGAAGAACGACATATTCATATTCTTTTACTTTATTGTATAACTCTTTACTTTCTTGTGTGTCTGCTATACGAAAAAAATCCCAAAAATGTCGTGGTGTTAATCCAACATCCGTATAAAATACAAATGGTATGTGATATAATTTACGAAAATTTTCCCAATACTGCCCACAACGTATGTAGTCATATTGTTCATTATGAATTGTCACAGATTTAGTTGTTTTGTCATACGGAAATTGTAAGGCAATAAGTATATCTTCTGTTTTTATTTTTTTCATGGGAAGAACAATATACGCAATGCGAGAATCATCGCGAAAAAATTCGACAAGATTTTTATGTAAAAAATCTTTACACACCACTAAAAGTTGGTCATACTTTTCAGCAAAGTAACGAACCATTCCAATGGCGGTAATATGATCACCAAGACCCAAGTGAGTAAGCAAAACAGCTTTTTTGTTTTGTTTGTTTGCAGAATGAAAATAAAACGATGCGTCTTGTACAGAACAGATTGTACGTATAATTTCAATGTTATCTTCAAGAATCGTTGTAACGACTATACTAGGATCATCAGCATATGTTTCTTGAAGTTCTTTTTTCTTATCTTCAGTCGTATATACAAAGACTTTATCATAGAGAGTTGCGTAAAAACGAACTGTACCAACGGCTTGAATTAGATTTGGCGATTCTTCATGCGCAAGTAGGACTGCCTTGCGACGAACATATCCCTTTTGCTCCTTTAACGCAGACTGTAAGAGGGAATTGATTTTGTGTTTGACAAGAAAACGGCGGTCATTTTCTTTAATAATTTCAACACACAAAACATTTCGTTTAGCGCTGTCTTGGCAATCGCGAAACTCATCTTGTTGGTCCCAAATGGTTTGATTTATATGTTTTAAAATTTTATAGTGATATTCAATGTGACGTGTAAAAAGAGGTTGAAGTTGTTTATAAATTAAGTTATATTCTTTTTGTACATCATGAACACGTTCATCTTTGATTTTTTGAAGCTTGATATCTAAAATAGAGAGTTTATCAAAGGCTTCTCCAAAACTCACAGGTAAAGTAATTATTCCATCCTTTTTCACTTGATATTCCATTTTTATACAACATTCGCTTCGACTTATTTCATAAAACCCCATTTTCAAATACAGTTGAATGGCAATTGTATTTTTGAGATCAACCGCTAAATGTAAAAGAGGAATATGAAGTTCTTCCGCTTTTTGAAATATGTGTTGGATTAGTTTTTTTCCATACCCTTTTCCTTCATGGCCATTGGCAATACAAAGTCCAAGCCAGTATTTGTCTTCAAAATCAATATGCGCATATCCAACAAGCTCGTTTTTGATTTTTAATAGAACAGTGTATTTGTGTTGCGCAATAATGTCAAAGGGGCGTGATTTAAAATAACGAAAGGTTGTAAATGTATTCAATGAAAAAAAAGTTTGGAGTAAAAAAAGATTGTCTTTGTTAATTTGTATAAATTCCATCTTACATTTGTTATAGAAGCATTTTTAGGTCTAAGCTTTTAAAAAATAAATAAACAGATGTCATTATCAATTTCTCCTGCTCTTGGATTAGGAGATTTACTTTTATGGAAACTTTATTTGGAAGCAACAGAAAAAAATGTTGAAAAATTGTATTTTAACAATGATATTTTACAACGTTTCCGTTGTAATCCAAATGGGTATCGTGATTTTCTTTTACAGTTCATATCCAAATTATTTCCAGGTGTAAATATAATTCAATGTCTTCAGAATCAAATTGAGCATCCTCCACAACCCTTTCCTAGAGAAAAATTAACATCATTATCTTTGTATGAAAAGTTTCCTTTTAGCTTTCCAAAACCAGAGATTCCTTCCAAACCATATATTGTGATTCACATGAAAGCACGTTTTGATATGTGTTCGCAAGATTTTAATACGAATGATTTACCTGTTATAAGGGAGTTTTGTAAAACATTAAAAAGCAAATACACGTTAATGTTTATGGGTGATCGAAATCCTGAACAAAATCTTGAGAACCAAATTCATAATGTTCGTTCTATTTATGAATGTTTTCAACTTTGTAAAGAGGATAATGAAATTATTGACCGTACGCAAGAAAACATGTGTAGCGGAACAAACATCCAAGACTTTGAAGAGGATATTCATTTGATGAACGGAGCTATTTGTAATATAGTGTTTGGATATGGGGGTCCATGTTCTTTATCCAACGTTTTTACAAAACAAACTATATGCTATGTAAAAACATTATCGCATTGGGGATTGGATCTATATGATTCGTTTAATCATTCTATGGTTCGTGATTTAAATACGTTTTTAAGAATGATGAATGATTTGTAAAAAATTCTTTGATCATATTACAAATATATTCTTGTTGCGCAAAGGTAAGTTCTGGAAAAGAAGGAAGCATAACTCCAATCTGTGTTACATGTTTGGCAAATGTAGAATCATGTGGATTGTGTAGGTTTTGTAAATGAGTATGTGTATGAATATCGTAAAAGAAGGGACGAATTTCAACCATTTTATCTTTCAAAAAAGCTTCAATGGTTTCAAATGTTGTTTTGGGCATCAAACAACAGTACATCCACTGCGATTCAACAGTATAGTCTTCTTTTTCCAGTTTTACAATTGTGCCATCGCGAATTAAACTCTGTAGCATGATCTCATAGTTCTCAAATATCTTTTTCTTACAGTCCAAAATATGGTCAATATCTTTGAGTTGATCGTATAAAAAAGCGGCTTGAATATTTGTCATACGAAAATTTGTTCCAAGTCTATTATGAACATACCGTTTCGCGGACATACCATGACTGTATATGTTCGCGATGAACGCATAAAGTTCTGGATCATTCGTAAAAAAAGCTCCTCCTTCACCCGTTGTAATTGTCTTGTTTCCGTAAAAGGAAACCGCAGAACAAAGTGAAGCAGTTCCTGCGTACTTACCTTCGTATCTTCCAAATAACCCTTCACAGTTGTCTTCTACAAATACCAAATCAGGTCGTATGCGTTTTAATCGCGGAACGTTAATAATATTGCCATAATTATGGACTACGCATACGGCCGAATTAGGTTCAAGACTCTTGATATACTCTTCGCTCGTATCCATATTGAGCGTATGTTCATTAAGTCGCATGACTTCAATAGATATGTCTGGAAACTCCATGAGTGCGCAGTTCCAAGGAGCTACAAAGACGCTGTTAGGAACGTATATTTTTTGAATATGTGGATATTTGAATTTTATGGCTTTGAATAAACACTGTGTCGCCGAAGTTCCATTGTTCATCAAAATACAGTGTTTGATACCCAAAATTTCCTTTAACTTTTCACTCGCGAGATTGACATAGATTCCATGATTACTGATCCATTCGCTTTCAATCGCTTGAATCGCGCTATGTTTGTATTTGGATAAATACGGTTTGTATATGGGAATCATCTGGAAATTGGAATAATTTGGCTTTAACACGACGTACTATGAATAAAAAGAATGATTGCAAGTGCGGAAGATCTACGAAGTGCCACTGAATTTCATCAAGCAAAGCTGGATGAAAAATCAAATAAAGAAAAATTAGAAGAGTGGAAAGACAAGTTTGAACATAATGCCGAAAAGGCGATAAAGGCGGCTACGCGTCAAGGTTTGTATAGTTGTTCTCTCACACTCCCTTTTCAACCTGGCGTAGATAAACAAGCTTACTGTCGAGCAGTCAAAATGGATGGAAAGGATATTCGTGTGTGGGTCAAAGAGCGTTTGTCTGGATGTCAAGTGGAATTTAGCGAAGAAGCCATGGCAGGTGTAAGAGGAGGTTATTTTACATTGGAAGTATCATGGGCAGAATAAGCTTCCAAGAAAGGTTCAAAGTTGATACCTAAAATTGCAAACGAGACGTGTTTCACGACTCCTTTGTGTGAATCAACAACTTCACGAAAAAGTTCGGCGGTGTGTTCAACAGGACAACGGAAGGCACCACATCCCCATGCAGATAATACAAGAGAGTCATTGCCATTTAATGAGGCAACGTGAAACAGCATACGAATTTTTTCTTTCATCGTTTGAATATGTTGTTCATGTTTATAACGTTTGCGGTCGGGAGTTATAGGGGGGGCCTCTAAGGCTGGAGCTGCCACACAATCAATATACACAGGTTTGTCCATCCACTTATATCCTTGTAAAAGCCCATGTCTTGAAAATTCCACTTTGGGTGACAGGATAGTTGTAAAAGTTTGTAATGGATAGTATTTTTGATGAAGACTCTTGTGATAATTGGAACGACGAAAGAGTTCTTCTTCTTGTGCTTTGGAACCAACTTCTACGCAACCCCCTGCGCGAAACCAATCGGCCATATTGAGTAAAAGGGGATTGTAGCCGGCGTTGCGCAAACGAACAGCTTCATTGATACAATCCTCTTTTACAAATTCCACTCGTGTATCTGGAAATCGTTTTGGAAGATTTTCTGTAGGTAGTGAATGATAAATAACAGATTCAATATCAGGAAACGTTGCGTAGTGTGCTTTGGTTTGTCTCCAAACAGTGATGCGATCCACATATTCTTCGTTTGTATCAATCGTATGAATGTTGAACATTATACTTAAAATTGAGTATAAAGGCTCTAAGTATAAAACGCAATAGAACGAATGGATTCAGAATCAAACGATGATGTTTTGCGTGAAGCCGAAGAACGTCAATTGAATTATTCGGATAGCGAGGCCGTTTTCCATCATATGCCACGTTTGCAAACATTTGAAGAAATGATTCAATCCGATGCGTATATCAAGAAAGAAATTCGCAAGATGTTTGCTGAATACGGAATTTCAAAAGTCCATACAATGTTTCACCAAGTATTACAAGAAGACTTTGAAGCTCTTCAAGCAATTCTTATACTAAGTGTCAAAGAAGAAGTCAAAATCAAAAAAGAAGTGAAAGTCAAACAAGAAAAAGTCAAAGAGTTTATTCCAGTTGTCCCAGAAGTTGTTGTAGCAAAACCTCTTAAAAAAGAAAAAGAAAAGCCAAAGAAGGTGAAAAAAGTGGAAGAAAAGAAAGTGGAAATTATGGAAGACGATTTTATTGATGGACTTGTTGCGGCTCCTCACCGCATTACCAACAACACCCAAGTTGTTGTAACAAAGTTAAAAGAAGGTGAAGAAGATAATGTCCCACCCAATTTGACAACCAAAGAACTTCGCGAATGGCAAAAAGAGCAAGAAGACAAGAAAAAAGCAGAACTGATTGGTCAAGGAATTGATCCTGCGAGTCTTTTAACGGTTGAAAATTTGAAAACATGGGTGGAAGACGAAAAGAAATCGTATTCGTATATTGCTCGTCGATTGGTAGGTCTTCCTGAAGCACAAGTCTCTGCGGAAGCAAAGAAGCATAATATAGTCAGTGAAATCGCAAAGAGACGTTTGGCAGTCATTGCGGCGCGTAAAGGAGGCAAGTAAAAAGGTAAAGATCAATAATTTTTTTCCTGCGTCTGATAAATCGGGCTCGGAAAAAAATTGATTCCCCCGCGACTTCTCCCAGGAAGCAACCAAAAGTATGGCAGCGATTCAGATGGCTGCGCCCCAGTGTTGTCCTCATGAGGGTGTGCCCTCGAGCCAAAGTATTCCCAATCTAATTTCATCCTTTCTGGATGATCCACGTACGACCAAACTTCACGAAAACCACAACACCAGTGTTCATCTGGCGGTGTTGGTTCGTCGTGGCAAAGTTATCGCGACTGCGTCCAACCGTGTTGGAACGCGCAGTCGCGGTTCAGGTTTCAACAACATGACCATTCACGCTGAGGTCAATGTCATCAAGAGTGTGGGTGACATTACCATGATTAAGGGGTGTGATTTGTATGTCATGCGGATTCCTAAGAACACCTGTAAGGGGTTTATGGGAAGCAAGCCTTGTCACTCATGTGAGGTTTTCCTCACAAAGTGTATGAAGGAGTACGGCCTTAACAATGTGTATTATACTTCTTAGAAAATGTGGCACAAAGTCAAAGTGTTAGAGGGGGTTGGATTTAACGCCTCTTTTTTTTGGACAGGCAGTTCGTATGTGGGAACATATCGTGAGCAAACGTTATTACGAGAAAATAAGGAAAAGCATTTGTATCCTGAAATTCATAATATGTTACACTTTTTTACAATGAATTCAATGTTTGAAACCAGTGTAAAAGGGGAAATTAAGGATATGGGACGTGTTCATCATAAGAGCTGGACAAGTGGATTTGAAGATGCGCGTCTTCTTGATGAAAATTCATGTCTTGTTGTTACATGTGATACAAACCCTCACTGGAAATCAGATATATCGTATTTAGAATTTAACCAAGATTTACAAATAACTTGTTTGAGGCCCTTAGAAATTCAAGGATTTAATCGTGCGAGTCGTATGGAAAAAAACTGGTTGGTTTTACAACGTTGGAAAACAACAGAAACAGATGAAGTTCATATACTTCACAGTTGTTCTCCATTGCGTGTTTTGCGTTGTGATTTAAAAACAGGAAAAGGAAATGTAATTTTTGAAAAAGAAAATCCACACATTCCAACACCATTTCACAATGGAGCAGTGCTTCGTTGTGAAGAAGGCTTTCTTGTAACAGGACGTGTCAAAGATAGTTTTCGTTACAAACATTCCCTATGGCTCCTTTTGGATCATGAATATAACGTAAAAGCTGTTTCAAAACCTTTTCTCTTTGGAGAAAATGAAAACTATGAAATGTGTATGTCGTTACGCCAAGTTGGGAACTTCGTGTATGCTTGTGTTGGTTTGAGCGACACTTTTTCGGCAGTGTTTTGTACGTCGATGGACAAAATTAAAGAATCTTTGATGTATCTGTAGAGATTCATTTTCGTCAATTGGACGAGGTACGAGCCCAATTGACATATCGAAAAAACCAAAAATTATTTTGGTTTTTGAAGATTCATCTTCATCGTGGCTGTGAGATCCGCCACCACCACCTCCACTGTAAAAGCCAGGAGTAAGAGGGGAGTGGAGGCAGGGGCAATGACTTGATTTATGATCGCGTTCGCCGCATACACCGCACATAGAAGCACCAGGAAGCATATTGACTAATAAAAAAACGTGTGTCTTGTTTAATCCACTCTATCCACATCAATTTCGGTGAGTGACTTAGGCAAGCCTGAGTCAGAACCTTCGGTGTCAGAAGGATATTCAGAACTGGGTTCTGTGCGTCGTCCTTCTGTGGTTCCTCTTGATTTGGGAAGAGAAGGAAGCTTGTTAAACTTATCAAGAGCCTCTTGTATTTTCTTACGACGACTTGCTTCTTTGACAGCGTCCATGTATTTCGCTTTAGGATTCGTTTTTTTCATTTCGGCAAATACTTGTTGAATAAAGTTTTGCCAACCTGATTTTTTACGTGGTTTTTTTTCTTTCTTGTGTTGCTTGATATATGTTTGACAGGCTTCATACACAGAATCTTCGCCAAAACCTACAGCGAGTTCTTTGAAAATAGTGACGATGGATTTTGACATTTTGACTTGTTTTTGCGTTTAAATTCAGTAAAACGAAAAATCAGTTTTTTTGTATTTTTTTGCTTATACAAAAAAACTTTGTCAGTCTAACTTATACGTTCAAGCTCATTACGAAGCAAATTCAATCGTTTGTGTGTGGGGATAATGTGCGGTCTTACAGCTGTTTTGAGAGCCTGAAGAGTTTGTTCAATCTTTAGTTCAAGAAACTTTTTCCGTAACATTGGCAAAGGGAGATTGCCAAATTCTTTCCGCAACGTATCCATGTAAAAGGGAGATTCTGCTGCGGGAGTATTTTTGTGGGTATCACAATCAAACCAACCATACCACGTCGTATCTTTTTTACGTTGTGTGATCCAGCGATTCAGACATGAACCACATAAATACATCCGGGCATCAAGGTCATCCACCCAAACAAAGCGAATTGTCGGGTTTTTACATTCTTCAGTGTCAAAGAGGGTAGTGTCTCCCACTTGATAAGGTGTTGTGAGAACGCGCGCATTACAAGGGTGCGTTTGAGGTTGGGACATTCTTGGTTATTTTTCCCGGGCTGGCTTAATTTCTTCAATTTTTAGTAGAATGGATAACTTGGCGTATCGTTTAGCAAGAATGCGAGGTGGTCCTCGTAACAACAACAATAACAACAATAACAACAACAATAGTCATAACTCAAATGCGAGTTTTCAGGAACGTATGGAAGAACATCGTGAAGAAGTTCTTGATATTCTTGACGAAATTGTTGAAATTCTTAAACAAAATTATTATGATCCGATTCAAATACAAAATGTATTAACAGTTCTTCATGGAATTGTTGGAAATGAAGAGCCAGAAGAAGATATGTATAATGTATTACCTCCACAAATTCGTAATTTAGCAGAAGATATCTATGGTTATTGGTATCTTCTCCAACCTGTTGGAGGAAGTTCTGAAGTACAACGAATAATTGAAGAATACAGAGATAATTTGACGCCACAAAATGATCCGTCCAATGAACCATCCAATCCAAATAACAGCAGTTCAAACAATGGAAACAATCCATCCAATACTAGCACAGTGTATTCAAACGTTGGAAATTTCTTAGAAGAAGGTGGCAAACGCAAAAAGAGAAAGACGCGTAAAACAAAGAAAACAAAAAAGACAAAGAAAAGTAAAAGTAAAAAAACAAAACGCTCTAAGAAACATTAGATGCTTGTAAAGATTGTACAATCTTCCACAAACGTTCAATTCGTTTCTTCCGCGTCTCTTCTTTGTCGTAATTGAAAGCTTGTTTTGCGAAGAGTTCAAACTCTTCAAACTTTTTGTAATAGAGATAGGAGATTTTCACTACCTCTATTTCATTGGACGAACACAAGTCTTCCCATGAAGATGGTTTAGGGATTTTGATGCCCTGGAGAAATCCTGTGGTGAAGACTTCAGGTTCGTTAATCATCAACTCATAGGCAACACGAGTCTTTTTTGGGAGAGGATTCAAAGGATTGAATGGAATCCAACTGGAACGACGCGACATTTTCATGAATGTAAAAGAGGTTGCTTTTTTTTAAACTCATTTAGGATTTTCAATTTTTATTAACAGCGTTCTAGAAAGTCTTTTACATTTAAGTCTTTAACATTAAAATTTTCAAAAATGTTCGCAAGGATTTTTGTCACTTCTTCCTTTGTTTTTCCTTCATCAAGTTGTCTTTTTATTACAGTATGTATGGCAAAGGAAACTGCTTCTTCCTCTGTTTTATTGAAGAGTGTTATCGCACTTGAATACGCTGCTTGAAATTGCCATTCTGGATTCGCACGTCGTTTTCGCTTTTCATAAGCATCTTTGTACCAATAGCAATCGGCACAATGATCCCATACACGTTCATCCCAAGTCATAGTCGCAGGTCTTTCTTTACAAACCACACAAGAAATTCCTTCTGGAGGATGACCCATAAAACAAGTTTCGCATGTGGGAGGATACCCAACATATTCAAAAGGCTTTTGAAAACATTTTCCACACATCAGATCCGTTCTTTCATTATTAAAATCACGATCCCAATAGCATTTTTGGCAACTAAAGAAATCAAAGGTTGAGTAAGCCAACGTGGCCGATTCAGTTTTACACCAATCACAAATTGTGCTTTCGGGGATTTTTTCCATTTTTTTGCGTAAAAAATAACTTTGACGAAAATCAATTTTATTGAATAAATCTCAACACAAACTTTGAATCCTTTGTCTTTCTAATGTGAAGCACAGCGTCCTTGTGAAGCATAATCTTCTGAAGGACATTAACTTCCACGTATTCTTGAATCTTCTGAAGGCGGAGCAAGAGGTATTGGATAGCTTTGTTAGAGGGGAAGATGTGAAGACCGCGGATACAAAACTCCTTCCAGAACAAGGCCGAAGCAGGGAACTTATCCACAACAATGTCTCCCTTTGAGGCAATCCATGTATCAACAGAGGTCTTCATGATCGCATAGAGCTCTTGGGTGACGCTCGCGAGTTCGAGAAGACCATCGACGCTCTTTGGGTGCCACTGTAAAAGAGTGGGTACAACAGAGTCGCGAATCTTGCCCCTCTGGCACCAACTCACAGTACTGTCATAGAGGTGTGGAATGGAACGGACTTTGGCGTAGGCGTAGATGTTAGCTTTGGGAATGGAGAGGAGTGGGCGACCAAAGCGAATTCCATCGGTTTTTGAGGAGAACCAGTGAGTCATGCCAAAGAGGTTGTCGTACTTGCTTTGGAAGGTGGCATTGGTCATCACATTTTCAAAACAGTCGTCGCGGTTGTGTCCAAGAAGTACAATGGGTTCGCCAGTCTGTCCAAGAAGTCTCCACACTGTCTTGTAGGTTCCAAAGCGAACGTTCTTGGTGTAAGACTCATAGACAGCCCGCATCCCATGCTCCATAGCATCCGCTCGCTTAATTTCGTCAATGCGACGAACAACAAGGAGAACATTGACATCTGGTCGCATACAGTAGTTCCTGACCATGGCTTCTTCCGCTAGTGCCGTATCGCGGTTGGCATAGTTAATATGAACCGCCACAACCTGTTTGTACCTAGAACGTGCGATGTCAAGCATGACCATCGAATCCACACCACCTGACAGACTCACAAGAACTGTGTCGTGCTTTTCCCACACACCCTTTGACACATCCAGTTTTCCAAGTTGAGGAGGCTCACCTTTCGCAAGAACAGAGTAAAAGGGGGTTCCATCTGCGCCAAGGGGATCAAGGAAATCCACTTGGTCTTCTGTGGGGCAATTGAGGTACGTTGCCCGCACAAACTTGCGAATCCACTCACCCCCCTCTTGCTTTCCGTGAGACTTCAACCGCTCCCAACCCTTCTTCATGACACAATGGATGAGTTCTGGATCTTTGGTGTGGCGTATAGGGAGCCAAAAGAAGATCCACTCCACGTTGTTCAGGTCGTTGGAAAGCAACTCGCGCCCTTCCACTTCCTTCAACGCCATCCAGAGAAAGTCGTTGATGATGACATCCTTCTTAGGGTCATTGCGATACACGTGCCTTGGCAACTGATCCCACAGAACAATGCGTTGGATGTAGGTGGAGTTGGAATCGTCCCACGTCTGCTGTAAGAGGTGTTGGTAGGTGTTGGTGATGTAGGTGTCATAGGTGGGGGTCTTGGAAAACCACCAGTCAGGATTGGCGAACCACTCTTTCGTAAAGGTATCCATTGTGATCAAAAATTGGGGAGATTGCCTTGGAAAAAAGATAATATTTGTTCAATTTTTTTGCGAGCCAAAAGCAAAAAATGGCAAAGGCAATTTTTTTACACACAGCAAAAAGCAAAAAAAGGTCTTTGTCTTTTGTCTTTTGTCTTTATGGTAAGCGAATCATAATGGATGTTTCATGGTCTTTCATCTCACCCTTCCAGTCTGTAAATTCAGACAAATTGGGTAAAGAAAGAAGTAAGTCACGTTTTTCGTCTGTTAAATGAACGCGAATCGTCACCATGGGGCTGCCTTCGTAGAACAGCTTCGTCGTGAATTTATTCGCGTTGATCCAGTCGTCTTTGAGGAACCAGTTATCTGGTGTTTCATCTCCTTTGTAAAAGTGAATCTTCAAACTGTGGCATGCCTTAATGAATTCGTTCAAATGCGCGACCATTTTATTCGAACGAATCTTGCGGGCTTTTGAAGGCTTTTCAGGAGGAAAGTAGTAAGCTTCATCATGTTCTTCCGTTGAAATCTTTTGCTCTTCTTCTTTCAAAATTTGAAAGCACGTATTGAGATTGCCTCTGACATTAACACGATAATCAACAAGGTCGTTACAGTATTCGCTAAAAGACATCTTCGAACTCGTGGAGTCAAAATCGTTGCGCTGTCGATACCATCCATGGAGAGTTTGAACCCATTCATTGATATTGTAACTAGTCCATTCCACTTCCTTAATCATGTCAAGCAAGATTTTCATGTGGTCTTCATCCTCCAAATCGTTTTGTAGGGAAGATAGGTGAAAGCGAGCTTTTTGAATCCAATCCACAGTGTATTTAAACTTTGGAGTGAAATCCGCTTCTTTGTCTTCAGCAAGAATGATCTTTGGTTGAGGTTGGACTTTGACTCTGGCTTTGGGTTTGGGCTCATGGACTTCAATGGGTTGAACTTTGGTGTTGGCATTTAGAGCCTGAATGCGAGCAGAGCGGCGTGATTGAGCGGACATTGTAAAATGAATTAGAACTATGATTGGATTTAAATTGGGAAATAAATTAATTCAATTTTTTTCTGAGCTAAGCGCAAGAAAAAAATGGCAAAGGCAATTTTTTTCCGAATCAATTTGTTTCAAAAAAAACGAACCTTTTTCACAGGTTCTCTTTGTCTTTTTAAGGGTCGCAACGTTCGCAGGAACAATGGATTGTCAAAGGCGTCTTTGAGAAAGTCAAAGAGGGTATTAAAATGCGTATCGAGAATACGGAATTCATCATCATACGATGGGAGAAAAAGGAAGCGTTTGAGTTGTCCCGCTTGGCTAGTGGAAGACATATACGTATCGCAATTCACAATATGGGTAAAGTGGTTCATATACGAGGAGTCAGGACTTGGCAAAGCCAAGTCCGAGCAAACCGATTTATCGGTTTTGTCATAGGTGGTGCCAGCGGGTCCGAAGAAGATGCGTGGTACAACTTCGCAAGCGTATTCAGATTCCATATTGTACATTCATTAATCCCCTTTAGAATAAAAGAGCCTAACCAATGACTTAAAGTAAAACTTAAATTGAAAGGATGTCTTTGAATTTGGACTCTTTGGGAATCAAATTTATTTTGCGTGAGCAAAATAAAATTATTGAGCTTGGCGAAGCCAAGTGAAACAATTTTTCTAAGACTCAAAAAAAGATCTTTGTCTTTACTCGGAATCCACCACACCAAAGTATTTCTTACCAGACTTATTGAGCTTCACTGTATTCTTCTCTTCATTGAACTTGCCAACCACCACAAAGTCATCCACTTTGCCATTGGGAATCACATAGGCAAGATTCTGTTCATCGACGTAGTAGGTTTGACTATCGATAACCTTCTTGGTTGCCTGGAGCTTTTCCATGACTTGTGTTGAAGGAGAAAAGAGTGAAAGAGGTTGAGGTAAAATGATTTCATCAGGGAGACTAGTATTGTTCGCAGTTGTCTCTTCAACCTTCTTTGACTTCTTACTACGTTTGTTCTTGAGTTCTGCTATCTTGGCTTCAGCTTCAGCGCGAGTAAGCCCATCGCGCGTCATCCAATTAGAGATGCTGACTTCAATTTGGGCTTTTTCGTACGGAACATCGGGATGCGCAAGAACGTACTCTTTGACTTGCTTGTTGTAGGCCGCCGGACCTGTTGGATTGTTGCCCTTCTTCTTTGGTTCTGCCACAGGAAATGTATTTATGGGTGGAGGCAAAGAAGAACCGGACTTCAACGCAGCATTTTCGGCGCGGAGCACAACGACTTCAGATTCGACTTTGGAAAGGCGAGTCTCAAGTTCGGCAAGAATCTTGTAAAGAGAAGCTAGAGTGACGCTAGACATTTTGAAAGGTTCTAAAATTTGAAAGGATGCCTTTGAAAGAGGGACTTTGGAGAATCAATTTTTTTGTGAGCTTGGCTTTAGCCAACACAAAAAAACTTTGTCTTTCTCATTTGTCAGTAAGCTAACAACGCGCAAACCGATTTATCGGTTTGTCTTCACGCATTGTGGTGTTCGTGAATCCAAGCACCAATCACAGGAATAATAACATCCGCAGGAATGTCTGTTTTGCGACTCAAGATTTTCGCACAGTGCCATTCAAAACGCTCTTCTGCGGTCATTGCGTTTTCGCTTCCATCCTCTTCAGCTTCATCTTGAAAAGCGCTGAACCACTTGTTATATTCGCTGTAAATCATCTTGTTTAGCATTCGTTGGCCTTGCTTGAATTCAGAGTCGTCATTGGTTTCAACAAGAGCAGCGTTACTATTGCTTCGACTTTGAATCCGTTGGCTGCGACGAGGAGAAGTCACAGGGGCTTGAACGACACGGGTACGACGAGGTTTGACTTCTTCTTCATCTTCTTCCGCTTCGTGTTCAGATGAAGTAATGGACGCACTTTCATTGTCATCCCATTCATCTTCAGACTTGTCGTCGTGACCTTCTTCGTACTCTATTTTATCGGTTACGAAGCCATCGCGTTCGTAACTGTCATTGGAATCAACAGAGTTTTCTTCATCGCCAACGGATTCGCTTTCGTTCTGCTTTTCAGCTTCATTCAAGAAGGCAAAATACACAGTTGGAAAGGTAGCAGAATAACCATACTTGCGACGGAAAGCAAGAGTAGCTTGACGAGCCCAGTCTTTGTCAGAGTCAAATTCGTCAAACTTGTCAAAAGCTTTGGCAAAGAAACTTATGAAGTTTTTGGAACGACGAATATCATCAACAGATTGAGCTTGTTGAGCAGCGTTAGAGGAACTTTTACGGGAAGACATTTTACTCAAGAAAGTTTTTTGCTGAGTAAAATGGGTTTGATAGAAATCAATTTTTTATTCGCGTTATTTTTTGTTTTTTTTCGCTTTAAACTTGTGGCCTTTTTTTTGTTGTGTCAAAGGGGGTTGCTTAATTTCTTCTTTGGGTTTGGGATATTCTTCAAAAACGTTTAACAAAATGCTGTCGAACGCAGCATTTACATCTTCTGTTTTGTCTTTTGTTTCTTGAATGGGTTTTTCAAGAAGCCAGTCTAAATCATCTTGGACAGCCTCAGGAACGATTGGAGATCATTTTCTAATTTGAAGTACAAAAAAAGCTTTGAGCCTTTGTCCATTCTTGTAATTTTAACCTTGTTGTGTGTATCGTTTAATAATGATCCGTTCAGTGTCGTAACCTTCGCGAGAAGTCTGGTAACAAACGGAGAGTTCGGAGGAACCATTCACACCCAGCTGTGCGATTTGTCGTAGAGCCTCATCCCGCATCATGACATGCCAACGATTTCCTTCCACGGGCATCAGAGCTTCAGGAGGAATTGCCATATCGTATGCGGTACCTGCGCGAATATTCGTCACTGTGTAGGTACGCTGATTATTAACGTACCAATGAATGATGTAACGGGGTTCAAAGGAAGCAGGGTAAGCAAGAGTCTCCATTTCTTGACTGACACACTCTCCTTGTTGGTTGTAATAGGAGATCACGTGGGCGCTTTCATGTACAAAGTTCTGAGCCATTTTTGTTGTCAATTGGAAAAGGGGGTGGGAAATATCAATTTTTTTCTTGAGGTAAAATCGCAAGAAAAAAACTTTCTCAATTTGTCAGTTTTAAGCAAGCTTAAAACGAGCAAACCGATTTATCGGTTTGTCATTGAAGTCAAAGAGCCAATTTAAGCTTTGGTTTCTTTCTTAGCTTTTTTGACTTCGGCTTTGGGAGCTTCTTTCTTGGCTTCTACTTTGGCAGCTACAGGGGCTGGAGCAGTAGTAGCAGGAGCAGCGCCATGAGAGGCTTTGAATTTGGCTACAAAACCATCGTATTCAGCTTGGTGAGCTTCTTTGTATTGTTTGGCGATGGACATGCGGTCAGAAGGCTTTTTGGCGTTGGCAAATTGGGCAGGGTGAGCTGCGGCAATGTTATCAACAAAGGCTTTCCAGGCTTGGAGACCAACACTCACTGGTTTTTTAGGAGCGTTGGGGTCGCGAACCTTTTTGGGTTTCTTGACGGCAGATTTGGCTTCTTTCTTGATCAAGGTGGCAACAGTCAAGTTCAAGCTAACCATGTCAGTGAAGGAGAGAGCGCGAATTTGTTCAACAATGGATTCAACAGGAGATTGGGCTTGGGCGGCGGACATCTTGATATAATAAGTTTCTGCCTGTGTTGTTTAAGCCAACTAAAATCAATTTTATCGTGTAAAACGTGCGGTTTTTTCAAAATTTATCAAATTCCGGTTTTTTATTTTGAAGCGATCGTTTTTAAAGTCATCTAAACTCAATTTCCAATTTCATTGTATTATGGAAAACGTTTTGGGCGCCCTTGGTTCTCGCTTTGGAACGGATAAGATCACCACAAATAATTTTCACTTGTTTTATCACGATGTTCTTCATCACTTGCGCGACAAGCCCTTTAACATGTTAGAGGTGGGTGTTGAGCATTTCAAGTCAATCGACATGTGGAAAGCCTACTTCCCTTTGGCAAAAATTTACGGCATTGACATTAACAAGGAGTACAGAGACGACCGCATTTGTGTATTCAAGGCAGATCAGAGCAGCCGCGAACAACTCAACAAGGTGGTTTCCCAAATGAAAATCCGTTGCGATTTCATCAACGACGACGGCTCCCACATTCCAGAACATCAGCTCTTGACCTTTGACATCTTTTTCACAGAAGTGTTGAACTATGGTGGGGTATATATCATCGAAGGCATTGACACTTCCTATTGGAAACGTGGTGGAAGCTACGGGTACGAAACACGTTATGGGTATCGTCATCCCCAATCTATCGTTGAAAAATTCAAACACGTGTGCGACTACATCAACAAACGCTTTCTTGGACCCAATGAGTTAGCTGTATTAAAGGAAAAGGTGGGATATTTGTCACCTGCGACCTTGGACGCCATTTCCTCAATCACTTTTGCCCAAAACTGTATCATCATCAAAAAGAAACTCCCTGCGGAATTCATGCGCAAACCTCCCTATAACTTCGCGGACAATGTTCAATAGTGTGTAAAAAAAGACCTATGTCAAGTGTTGGCAAGCCAACACTGCGCAGATGAATTTATTCATCTGTCTAATGACACTGGATCTCCAAAAACCTCAAGGGTTTTTGACTTTGACACAGAAGTAAGAATTTTATTTGGTTTTGGGTTTATGGTTTTACATTAAGGACATTAGCAGACACATTAAGGACATTAGCAGACATCACCCCACAAGAAGACACCTTCGAATGGATTGGACAGATAGTGTGGGTGAAAGGTGGTGTTGTCTGAAGGAGCAACGGTGGTTACAGGAGCAACAGTGGTTACAACAGGCTTGTTCTTGGCATCAAAGGCAGCTTGGAGCACTTCAATACAGTCCAACACGGCTTCGTTGATGTCAGCAAAGCACATGTTGAGCTGGATGATGTCTTGTTCAGACATGGCTTCAACAAGCATACCAGTGATCTTGCCCGCAGTGATAGTAGGAGCAGTCCAACCAGCTTCCGCCAACGCCTTTTGAGCTTCAGGGTCATTCAAGCGGTCGTTGATGTAGCTGTAGAGTTGTTCAGCAGGAGTTGGAGGGGTGTAGGTGACCACTTGGTAAGTTGGGGCCATGAGCTGGGCTTCGAGCTCAGAGCTGGTCATGATGGTGGGAGCCACAGCCACGTTGGGAACGTAGTTATCATCGTCATCACCCCAAGTAACTTCCAGAGCAGGGTCGAGCTCTTCTACAGGGACTGGCTTCACTACAGCCTTGGGCATAGGCCAACCCATGCGTTCGCACCACTGAGGCCAGGTCATACGAAGACGGGTGCGTTCGTAGAAGCCAACCTTGAGGAGGCGACCATCCACCGTCATGTCACTGAACAAGCGGACCTTGTCAGATTCACGAGGGTTACGGGCAGGGAAGATCTTGCGACCAAAGCCCTCTTCACCAGGATGAACACGGCGGCAGAAGTCATCCATCCACTTGCCATTGGCGCCCATCTTACCGTGATAGTAGCAGTTGCTACCATGTTGGCAAGGGATGGGGGAGTCCAAGCGGGGGTTGTTGAGGACCGCATCGGACCAGTCAAAGTTGTAGCCTGTTGCGTAGGCAAAACGAGTAGCAAAGTTGTTTGAGTTCATTTTTATCAAAGTGCGAAAACTGAAAGTATGCTTTTCAAAAGAGTCTTTGAAAAATCAATTTTTTTTTGCTTTTTCAAAAAAAACAACAAAGTTCCTTTTTTTAAAACAGAAGATGAGCTATTCAAAGGGTATGTCTAAGGGGGGTGCTTAAGGGGATATCTAGGCTATGCCTAGGAGTATCAAAGTATCAAAGGGAGTATCTAGGTGTATTCTAGGGGGTTTCTAGGTGTGTTCTAGGGGGTATCTAGATGTGTTCTAGGGGGTATCTAGGTTATGCCTAGGAGTATCAAAGGGGTATCTAGGTTATGCCTAGGAGTATCAAAGGGGTATCTAGGTTATGCCTAGGAGTATCAAAGGGGTATCTAGGTTATGCCTAG
>JACCEA010843512.1_pt1 | contig 31085 bp, 30 predicted proteins | sample 7449851 | NCBI WGS metagenome assembly JACCEA01 (sample SAMN15323453, study PRJNA562643) | freshwater metagenome | isolation source: river surface water | place: USA:Blue River Watershed | collected 2017-08-18
CCGTTCGACTTGCATGTGTAAGGCATGCCGCCAGCGTTCAATCTGAGCCAGGATCAAACTCTTCAGTTTAATTCCTGTGATGCATTACTGCATCGTCGCTCACTCATTCAGAATCGACTCCAGTCTTACGACCGGAACCAAATTTACTGTTTTGTGAGTACTGCTTATATCTGTCCCGAAGGACTGGATGTCTTTTCTCAGTACCCACATTTATCGGTTGACTACTTTTTAAAGAAGGCTGTTTGCTTTTTGTTAATTTCAAATCGCATTCAGCAGAGAAATGAGACTATGCCTGACCTGAAACAACATGTCAACACCTTTTGCAGAAATATTTACTAATTTCCTCAAAAAAAATTAATTTATTAGTAATTTCAGAAACATTTTCCTTTAAAAACATATGGATATAAAAATATTAGGGTAAACCCTTAAATTTCACTAGTTTTTCCTAGATACTGCGCCTAAAATTAGTACTGCACCGCAACACATAAGGGGCAATATGTTTGAAATCGCTAAATCACTTAAATTACCTAATATCCTGGTCAGGGAGTTACATCCAGGGCACAGGGAAAAGATTCGTCTACATCTTTTGGGGCTATCTGACGCAGATAGAAGCCTTAGATTTGGTTTGCACACGAGCGATGAAGTCATTAATAACTATGTTGCACACATCGACTTTTCAAATGATTCAGTTTTTGGCGTATTTGATAAACAGCTCAATTTAATAGCCTGCGCGCACTTAGCTTACCCAGCCTTTAAGCAAGTAAACAAAAGAACTGCCGAATTTGGCGTATCCGTGAGCACAGAAGGGCGGGGCATGGGAATTGGTTCAGCTCTATTTAAACGCGCCGCAACACATGCACGAAACACCAATATTGAAATTCTCTATGTTCACTGCCTATCTAGAAATAAAGTGATGATGCATATCGCTGAAAAGGCAGGCATGGCAATTGAATTTTCATACGGTGAAGCGGATGCGTACCTAAAGTTATCTAAACCAAACAACAGCAGCATTGTTGCTGAAGCAGTTCATGCACAAGCTGCTGACATTGATTACGCTGTCAAAAAAAATATTCAGCAGTCAAAATTTTTAATTTCGCAAATCAGATCATTTGCACTATCTACCAAATAAAAAAGCTCAGAAATTTCTGAGCTTTTTTTCTTTGTATTTCTTTTATTTCAATGACACATCAAACTTTATTTATTTGCGCCATCTAAGCGTCGCTTATCCGCTTCAGAAATCAAATCAAATACTTTTGTTACTTGCTTAACTCCTGGAACCTCTCTAGCAATGTTCACTGCCACATTAGCCTCAGCCTCAGTAACAATACCCATCAAATAAACTTTGCCAGCTTCAGTAACAACTTTCATTGAATTCGATGGCACATTTTTATCTGCCAAAAAAGCGCCTTTAATTCTTGTTGTTAAATAAGCATCATTCGTGCGCGCACTAAGTCCGCTCAACGGTGCAGCAACTAACTCATTAAAAACATCAGAGACATTTTTCATGGCTTTAACGCTGCTTGCCACTTCTGACTTTAATTGCTCAGTTCTTGTTTCACCTGTTAACAACACTCGACGATTAAAGACACTAACGTTCACATGAACGTTGTCGCCATATTTTTTAATTAAAAAGCTTTCTGCTTCCAATTGAATGCCTCGATCAATCGATTGAGTGCCTGGATTTCTTCTGTCCGCAATAACTAATGCACCCCCTGCCATGCCTCCAGCAACAAGAGGGAAGCAGCTAGCCAATGTGGTAACGCTCAAAGATATGGCCATCAACTTCAACATTTGACGCCTTAAATTGTTATTCATCTCTTCCTCTTTTTAATCAAGCATTAAATGATCGATGCCATCACACAAACAATGTAACAAAAGTAAGTGGGTTTCTTGTATGCGAGCAGTTCTATCTGCAGGAACGCATAAGTGAACATCGCCGTCTTTTAAAAGGCGGCCTATTTTTCCACCGTCTTTACCAGTAAATGCAACCACTTTCATACCTTTAGCGTGCGCGCTTTCAATGGCAGCAATAACATTTCCTGAATTTCCCGAAGTAGATATGCCCAACAATACATCGCCAGTCTGACCTAAGGCATTCACCTGTTTACTAAAAATTACATCGTAGCTGTAATCATTACCAATAGCGGTCAATATAGACGAGTCTGTTGTTAATGCAATGGCAGGGAGCTCACGTCTTTCACGCTCAAATCGGCCCACTAGCTCTGCGGCGAAATGCTGGGCATCAGCAGCCGAGCCCCCGTTGCCACAGGCCAAAATTTTCTTGCCTGACATTAATGCTGAATACATCAAATTGATTGCATCAATAATTTTTGAAGGCAACACTTCAGCCGATTTTTGCTTTGTAGCAATGCTATCTTCGAAGTGATTTTGTATGCGTTGCCCTAATTTATTTTTGATATCCATATTCATGCCTAGATTATGCCTCCAAGATGAGGCAGATATGCGATATCTTACGTCAAGATGCCATGAAAATTGCAAGCCTACGACGTTTGATGCATCATCAGTTTACTTAATTACTTTGGCCCAATAAAACGGGTAGCAGAATGGATCTCTTTAAATACGCACAAGGACAAACCTTTCCACCCGGAACCTTATATCTTGTTGCCACCCCGATTGGAAATTTAGCTGACATAACTATTCGCGCTTTACACATTCTTATGCAAGTGGATGGCATCGCTTGCGAAGATAAACGCCATAGCAGCTCCCTGTTAAATGCCTATGGAATTTCTAAGCCTCTGTATGCTGTTCACGAACACAACGAGAAGTCAGCTAGCCAATACATTATTGAAAAACTCGCCCAAGGCGAACGGTGGGCTTACATTTCTGATGCAGGAACTCCTGGAATATCAGATCCTGGCGCAACTCTTTGTAATGAGGTGCGGTTAGCAGGATTCTCAACTGTGCCGTTGCCGGGCTCGAGCGCGGTTGTTACCGCGATATCTGCTGCCGGTGATTTTTTAAACAATAGCCATGGTCAGTTTCAATTTTTGGGATTTTTACCAACCAAAGCGACACAACGTGATGCAATGATTAACCTTGCGATCAACTCTCATGTTGCTAGCTTTTTTTATGAAGCGCCGCACAGAATTGAAGCCACGCTCAAAGCTCTTGCCACTAATGTTGTATCTAATCAGCGAATTTTTGTTGCAAAAGAACTCACAAAAATTTTTGAAGAAATCACCATTTTGCATCCCAACGAAATCAATCAATGGTTAACTGAAGTTAAATCATGGCAGGGCGAATATGTTCTTGGAATTGAAGCGGCGCCCAATAAACCAACTGAATCAACTTTTGATGAAATGACTTTGGCCTGGATTAAAGCTATTGATACAGAAATAGGGCACAAAGATTTATCGGAAATAATTTCTAAAGTAACTGGCATGCCGAAAAAGGATGCCTATAAATATTTGTTGGACTTAAAACAATCATAAAAAAACCCCCGAATTCGGGGGTTTTTATTAATGCAAAAAGACTTATTTCTTTTCTTCAGCAGCCTTAGGTAATTCTGGTGCCTTAGGTTCAGCGAATTTGCCACCAGCAGATGCCGCTAGATAAACAACAGCTCTACCCAACTCATAATCAGAAATATCATCAGGATTTGTGCCTCCACGAGCTGGCATTGCACCTTTACCCTTAACCAAAGAGCTTAGCAAGCCATCGTAGCCTCGGCCTAACCGAGCAGACCAACCGCCTGCATCACCAAACTTAGGGGCTCCAGCTGCGCCAGAGGCGTGGCATGAGGCACAAGCTTGTTTATAAACTTCTTCGCCAGTTTTAAATACTTTCGGGCCAGATGCATCTTTAAAATCTAATAGAGCAACAGGCTTGATCAATTGATTTGCCGCTTCAGCCGCAGCATCGGGATTAGAACCTGGCTTTTTACCGCTACCAACGTAAACCATTAATAAAGCAATAATGATTAATGGCACGAAAAAGCTCGCAAAAACCATTACAACCAATTGTTTAGGAGATTTAATTAAATTTCCGTGTTCTTCACTCATTTCGGGTTTCCCTTTTTATCTAGCTGGCGACATTATAGCGAGGATAATCATTGTCAGCCTTACAATCTTACATATTGCGACCGTAGTTCAATGGATAGAATTAGAGTTTCCGAAGCTCTCGATACAGGTTCGATTCCTGTCGGTCGCACCATGACCTAGCTCAATAAATACCCATCAAACAAGGCAAACTTGCCTAAAAACCCTTAAAATGGCGCTATCTTGAATTCCGCGCTATAAAAGGTCGCCATGTCATCAAATACAGCTGAATTAAATATTGATCAACCAATACCAGTTGGTCAGCCTATTCCACACAGAAAAGTGATTAGGTCTTGGCTTACGCCGCTAACCGAAAGAGTTGTTCTTAAGGCAATTGCCCTACAGTTGCTCGACACGGTTATTTTGACTGCTGGCATTGTTGGCACGGTTTATTTCGAATCTTTGTTAGTGAAGCTTTTCTTGGCACTATTCTCAGGATTCATGATTGGTCGCATCTTTATTCTTGGCCATGACGCATGCCACCAAAGCTTTACACCTCATAGGGGCTTAAACAAATTATTAGGCCGCCTAGCATTTTTACCATCCCTTACCCCTTATAGCTTGTGGGAAGTTGGTCACAACGTGGTTCATCATGGCCAAACAAATCTAAAAGGATTCGATTTTGTATGGGCACCGTTGTCACTTGAGGAGTACAACAACCTGACCGATGGTCAAAAAGCCCTCGAGCGTCACTACAGAAGCGGTTGGGGTCCAGCTCTTTATTACTTCCTAGAAATTTGGTGGAAAAAAATGTTTTTCCCAAACAAGAAAAACATGCCTGCATCTCGCCCAGCATTCTTGTGGGATAACGTTTTAGTATCAGTATTTGCAGTTATCTGGAATGCGGCTTTAATTTATGCGGCATTAGCCACCGATCAATCTGTTTTACTCACCATCGTGATGGGATTTGTCATTCCTTTCATTTTTTGGAATGCCATGATTGGTTTTGTTGTGTATGTACACCACACTCATCCTAGCGTTTCTTGGTATTCAGATAAGTCTGAGTGGTTACGTGCTCAGCCATTTGTATCAACAACGGTGCATTTAGTTTTTCCATTCAAGTGGGGCGCATGGATGCACCACATCATGGAACATACTGCTCATCACGTTGATATGAGTGTGCCGCTTTATCAATTGAAGCAAGCCCAGGCAAAGCTAGAAACCATGTTGCCTGGCAGGATTATTGTGCAAAAGTTCTCTTGGGCTTGGTACTTTGAAACAGCTAAGCTTTGTAAGCTTTACGATACAGAAAACAAGTGCTGGCTTGATTTTGAAGGCAATAAAACAGCAGATTCAATAAAAGTAGTTTTAAGTTAAATAGAGACAAAAAGGCGCCCGAAAGGGCGTTTTTCAAAAAGCCGTTAAAATAGACGGCTAATACTAAAAGAGAAGTTCATATGTCTACGCCACCAACCACCTTGGAAAGCAATACAAGAGTCATGAAATTTTGCTCTTCTTGCAGCAGAGAAAAACCCCTTGAAGGTGGTACGTGGATACCTACAAGCAATCGTAAGCAACGCTGGATTTGCGCTAGCTGCTTGTACAACAGAACACATCGTACAGGCTCTGCTAAAGCTTAATACGCGCCATCCCCAACGTAAGGGTTGTTCTTTCTTTCATCGCCAAAAGTGGACATTGGTCCATGCCCAGGGACAAAGGCTACATCATCACCCAACGGGAACAATTTCGTTCTAATTGCGCCCACTAAATCTGCATGGTTCCCGCGTGGAAAGTCTGTGCGCCCAATTGAACCAGCAAACAATACATCTCCAACAATCGCCAAATGATCGTTTGGGCTATAAAAAACCACATGCCCTGGGGTGTGCCCCGGACAATGTTTAACTTTTAGCGAAACATTACCCAGAGTCACAACATCATCATCATCCAACCATTTATTTGGCGTAAAGGCATCAGCCTTAGGAAATCCGAAGCGCTGACTTTGAAGTGGCAGTTGATCTAACCAAAATGCCTCATCTTTGTGAGGCCCCTCGATTTCTATATTTAATTGCTGAGCCAAAGCAACCGCGCCAGCACAATGATCAATATGACCATGCGTTAATAAAATTTTTTCTGGGGTCGCGCCTGACTTGTTTAATGCATCCAATATTTTCGGAATGTCGCCACCGGGGTCAACAATCGCGGCACGATTGGTTTCTTCGCAAATCAAGATTGAGCAGTTTTGCTCAAAGGGTGTCACCGGAACTATGAGTACTTTTAAAGTCATAGTTCCGATTATCCAAATAAATTAAAAAATTACCAGTTAGATTCGCGATCAGGTGTAGCTGTAATTCTATGAATCGCTAAGTCAGCACCATCAAACTCTTCTTCCTGACTCAGACGTAAACCTAGGACGGTCTTAAGCACTCCATAAACCACTAAGCCCGCTACTGCAGCAAAAGCTACCCCAGTAAGGGTTCCGATCATTTGCGCTGAGAAGCTAACTCCTCCCAAACCACCCAATTCTTTTTGTCCAAATATACCTGCAGCTATACCGCCTAAGGCGCCACATAGACCATGCAATGGCCAAACGCCTAGTACATCGTCAATCTTCCAACGGTTTTGCACTAGAGTAAACATCACAACAAACAAACCGCCTGCTGCACCGCCAACAATCAATGCGCCCATAGGATGCATCAAATCTGAACCAGCACAAACTGCTACCAAGCCTGCCAAAGGTCCGTTATAGCTAAATCCGGGGTCATTTTTACCCAGCAGCCACGCAACCAAGGTTCCACCAACCATGGCCATCAATGAGTTCATTGCTACTAAGCCACTAAGCTTATCAACCGTTTGTGCGCTCATGACATTAAAGCCAAACCAACCTACCGCCAACACCCAGGCGCCAAGAGCTAAAAACGGAATATTTGATGGTGGGTGCGCTGAAATTCGACCATCTTTTGTATAGCGGCCATGACGTGCGCCCAACAAAATCACTGCTGGCAAAGCAATCCAACCGCCCACAGCATGAACCACAACAGATCCAGCAAAGTCATGGAACTCTTCACCTGTTAATGCCTTAATCCAAGCCTGATAACCAAATTGTTGATTCCAAACCATGCCCTCAAAGATTGGGTATACAAAACCTACCAAAATAAATGTGGCAATTAATTGTGGATTGAATTTTGCTCGCTCAGCTATACCGCCCGAAATAATGGCTGGGATTGCTGCAGCAAAGGTTAGCAAAAAGAAAAATTTAACTAATTCAAAACCATTTTTCTGCGCCAAGACCTCAGCGCTTGCAAAGAAATTAACGCCGTAGGCAATGCTGTAGCCAATAAAAAAATATGCAATCGTAGACACAGCAAAATCGATCAAAATTTTTACCAACGCATTTACTTGGTTTTTTTTACGAACTGTTCCAAGTTCTAAAAATGCAAACCCAGCGTGCATAGCAAGCACCATAATGGCGCCAGTCATAATAAAAAGGGCGTCTACACCAGTTTTAAAATTTTCCATAAAGCTTCTCCATGTAAGGCTTTAACAAACGTATGGATTATGAATTGCTCAAGTTCATCAATTTGGGACTTTTTGCACCAATAATGTGCAAAAAAGGATTTTTGGAGGATAGCTAGACCTTAGGTACAATGTTGCATCGATGGGAGAGTTTGGTTTACCCAACGCCGAAGGCGCAATGCCCATGAACGCTCAGGCAAATGGACCGTCGATATTTACACTCTGGAGAGCGGCATTTAGTTGCCCACCGAAGGGGCTAAAGGTACACAAAAAGGTTTGCGTACCTCAATCTCTCAGGTAACAGGACAGGGGGGCATCAATTCCTTTAAGGAGTTTGGATGTCGGCTGTCCCTACAAATCTAAAACGCACAATTCTTTTTGAAACACACAAAAAAGCGGGCGCCAAGCTTGTTGACTTTGGTGGCTGGGAAATGCCAGTTAACTATGGTTCGCAAATCGAAGAGCATCTTGCAACACGTACAAATTGTGGCATTTTTGACGTATCGCATATGGCTGCGGTAGATGTCATTGGCAAAGACGCCAAAGCTTTCTTGGAAAAAGTAGTAGCAAACAATGTCAACAAACTAAAAAATAATGGCCAAGCCTTATATGGCTGCTTATTAAATGAACAAGCCGGCGTTATTGATGACCTGATTGTCTATCGCTTAGACCCAAATTACAGAATAGTCATTAACGCTGCTACCGCTCATACAGATCTTGAGTGGTTAACAAAACAAGCGAGCGCCTTTAATGACATCACATTGATTCCTCGCAGAGCTGATTTAAAGAATAGTCAAAATGCTCAAGGCATGATTGCGGTACAAGGACCGAATGCACTGTCTTTAATTAAACAAGCTATTCCTGAACTAGCCAATGCCGCTAACGACTTAAAAGTTTTTCATGCTGCCTGCGTCAAGACTTCACTAGGCGAAATAATGATTGCTAGAACGGGTTACACCGGTGAAGACGGCGCAGAGTTATTAATACCTCTTGAAAACACTGCTACAGCATGGGATTTGCTGGTCAATGCTGGCGCACAACCTGCTGGCTTAGGAGCCAGAGATACATTAAGGTTAGAGGCTGGAATGAATTTATATGGTCAAGATATGAATGATCAAACAAGCCCATTAGATGTTGGCCTATCTTGGACAATTGATAGATCCACAGAAAGAGACTTCATCGGCAGAGCAGCGCTTGAAAAAACTCCTCAGCAGTTTGTGTTTATGGGGTTAATTCTGCAAGACAAAGGAGTGTTGCGAGCCCATCAAATTGTTAAATCAACCAAAGGGCAGGGTGAAGTCACTAGTGGCACATTTAGCCCGTCCCTACAAAAATCTATTGCTTTAGCAAAGTTGCCAATTAATAGCGAAGTTGGCGATGTTGTCCAAGTGGTCATTCGAGACAAAGAACTTAACGCTATTGTTGTAAAAGCCCCTTTCGTACGCCATGGCAAAGCCTTGGTTTAATTTTTGGAGAAACCTATGAATATCCCTCAAAACCTACATTACACAGAATCACATGAATGGGTTCGCAAAGAAGCCGATGGCACCATCACAGTTGGCATCACAGATCATGCTCAAGAAGCTTTGGGCGACATTGTTTTCTTGGAACTTCCAGAAGTAGGCAAAACTTTTAATGCTGGCGACGCTTGTGCAGTTGTTGAATCTGTAAAAGCTGCTAGTGATATTTATGCGCCTGTTGCAGGAGAAGTTATTGCCACCAATGAAGCTGCGACTGCAACTCCAGAAGCTGTTAACTCTGACGCATACGATGCTTGGTTGTTCAAAATCAAACCTGCTGACATTAGCAAAGTTGATGCTTTGCTAACTGCAGAAGCTTATGGCAAAAATATTGGTGCGTAAATAATGAAAAGCTCCTTGACCACTCTAGAAAACCACGATGCTTTTTTAGGGCGCCACATCGGCCCTTCATCAAATGATGAAGCATCAATGTTGAAATTTTTGGGATTTAATCAACGTGAAGATTTAATTAATTCTGTTATTCCCAATAAAATTCGTAGCAAAGATAAGCTACCACTTGGCGACTATTCTGACGCCAAAAGCGAAACTGAAGCCCTAGAGTTATTGGCAAGCATTGCCAATCAAAATAAAGTTTTTAAATCTTTTATTGGTCAGGGTTACTACAACAACATTACTCCGGGCGTGATTCAAAGAAACATTCTTGAAAATCCAGCCTGGTACACCGCATACACACCATATCAACCTGAAATTTCTCAGGGGCGTCTAGAGGCTATTGTTAACTTTCAACAAATGTTGATTGATTTAACGGGCATGGATATCGCCAATGCCTCAATGTTAGATGAAGGTATAGCGCCAGCTGAAGCAATGACTTTGGCATTAAGAACTTGCAAATCAAAATCAACGACATTCTTTGTTGCTAATGATGTACTCCCGCAAACTCTTGCGGTCATCAAAACACGTGCAAAGCCATTAAACATCAACATAGAAGTTGGCGGTCTTCATGACGCCCTAACAACTGATGCTTTCGCAGTTCTTCTTCAGTATCCAGGCGTAAATGGTTCTATCGAAGGTAAAGAAAAGTATTCAGAAATCGCCGAAGCCATTCATTCGAAGGGTGGTTTATTAATTGCGGCAGCTGACTTATTAGCACTAACACTTTTAACCCCACCAGGTGAGTGGGGGGCAGACGTTGCAATTGGTAGTGCGCAACGCTTTGGCGTGCCATTAGGTTTTGGTGGGCCATCTGCTGGATATTTAGCAACAAAGGATGCGCTTAAAAGAAGCATGCCTGGCCGTTTGGTTGGCGTAACTGTTGATGCACAAGGTCAACCAGCCTATCGTCTAGCTCTTCAAACCAGAGAGCAACACATCCGTCGCGAAAAAGCCACCTCAAATATTTGTACAGCTCAAGTATTACTTGCGGTGATGGCAAGTATGTATGCCGTGTATCACGGCCCCATTGGTTTAAAAAAGATTGCGCTTAAAGTTCATCGTCAAACAAGCATTATTGCTCTAGCCCTTAAAAATCTTGGCTTTGAAGTTGTTAATCAACACTGGTTTGATACGCTCACAGTTAAAACCAATGATGCTGCAAAAATTCATCGTGCAGCACAGGCTCTAGAGTGCAATTTAAGATTCATCGATGAGCAACATGTTGGCATTTCTGTTGATGAAACTACTGGTCGCAACGAACTTAATTTATTGTGGAATATTTTTGGCGGTCAGGGCGCATTAGACATTGATGCTATTGATGCAACCATTACCAATGCGGTTCCAAACTCATTAATTAGAACTAGCGAATATTTAACTCACCCAACATTTAATCGTTATCACTCAGAACACGAGATGCTTCGCTATCTTCGCAGCCTGGCAGATAAAGATTTAGCTCTAGACAGAACAATGATTCCACTAGGCTCTTGCACTATGAAGCTAAATGCTACGAGTGAAATGATGCCTGTGACATGGCCTAGCTTTTCTCAAATACATCCTTTAGCGCCAGAGTCTCAATGGGCCGGTTACGCGAAGCTAATTGAAGATACTGAGCGCATGATGTGTGCCGCCACTGGTTACGATGCGGTTTCATTGCAACCAAATGCAGGATCTCAAGGTGAGTATGCAGGCTTATTAGTCATACATGCTTATCATGAGTCTCGTGGGGAAGGTCATAGAAATATTTGCCTCATACCATCGTCAGCTCATGGAACAAATCCAGCATCTGCACAAATGGCAGGCATGCAAGTTGTGGTTGTTAACTGTGACGCTAATGGTAACGTTGACTTAGTTGACCTAAAAGCTAAAGCAGAACAACATTCCAATAACTTAGCAGCAATCATGATTACCTACCCAAGTACACATGGTGTATTTGAAGAGGGTGTTCAAGAGTTGTGCGACATTATTCACCATCATGGCGGTCAAGTTTATATTGATGGTGCGAATATGAATGCTCTTGTTGGCACTGCAGCCCCAGGTCATTTTGGTGGTGATGTTAGCCACCTAAATTTACATAAAACATTTTGTATTCCACACGGTGGTGGCGGACCAGGCGTGGGCCCGGTGGCTGTTCGCTCTCATTTGGCGAAATTTTTACCTTGCTCATTTACAGCAGGTACAGCTTCAAAATGGAATGATTTAGATTGGATGCGTATTAGTGCTGCGCCATTTGGTTCAGCCTCTATTCTGCCAATCTCTTGGATGTACGTTGCCATGATGGGTTCGGCTGGCCTTGCTAAGGCAACAGAAACCGCGATTCTTTCTGCTAACTATGTTGCCAAAAAACTAGAAACTTATTTCCCGGTTTTATATAAAGGCAATGACGGTCTAGTGGCTCATGAATGTATCCTTGATCTTCGCCCACAACAAAAAGAATCGGGTATTAGCAATGAAGATGTGGCTAAACGATTAATGGATTTTGGTTTCCATGCACCCACAATGAGCTTCCCTGTACCGGGCACTCTAATGATTGAACCAACTGAAAGTGAATCTAAATATGAATTAGATCGCTTCATCGAAGCCATGGTTACTATTGCAGAAGAAATCAAAAAGGTTGTTAATGGCATTTATGACAAAGAAGATAATCCTTTGAAAAATGCTCCTCACACAGCCGAGGTGGTTTTATCTAACAGCTGGAATCACTCATACAGTCGTGAAGAAGCTGCTTACCCAGTTGGGCGCCTAAGAAAGAATAAATACTGGCCACCAGTTGGTAGAGCGGATAACGTTTACGGCGATAGAAATCTTTTCTGTACATGCGTTCCAATTGCTGAATACGCATAATTAAGATTTGATTAAATCATGATGGGGTCGCGCTCGATATACCAGCCGACCCCTTTTCTTTTTGTATTTTGCTCTGTTAGATAGTGTTGCATCACTTGAATTGCGTGTTGCAATGACTGACGATTACTGCTTTCAATTAAAACTTGTGCGCGCTCTTTGCCAGCCACTCGCACCATCGCTCTAGGTATTACATCACTTAATGAAACGGTTAATGGCCAATTTTCATCTGCCCTTGAAAATTTAACCGCATCTTTCAACATATCAATCGCGGCTAATAAAGTTTTGTGTTCCGCATGAACAAGAGCTTGATATGAAAATGGTGGCAACCCAACTAGCTCTCTTTCACTCTTTAGCTCCTCTAGGAAACCATCCACATCATTTGTCTTTAAATATGTGTAAGGCGCAGCATTCGGATATCGTGTTTGGATAATCACTTTTGACTGCCCAGTTTTTTCACTACGGCCCGCACGACCTGCCACTTGCATCAGTTGAGCAAATAAACGCTCGCTGGCTCGATAGTCTTGTGAAAACAAACTAGCATCAGCATCAATGACTCCCACCAAAGATACTGCCTTGTAGTCATGCCCCTTGGTAATCATTTGGGTTCCAACGATGATGTCAGCCTCCCCATCATGTACTGCGCCAAATAGATTATCGGCACTACCTTTTTTTCGTGTGGTATCGGCATCTATACGCAGTATCTTTGCTTGCGGGAAAGTTTTAACCAAAAACTCTTCAATCTTTTGAGTACCTTTGCCTACAGGTTGTAAATCTGCATTTCCGCACTCTGGACATGTTTTAGGTATTTGCTTGATGAGCCCACAATGGTGACAACATAAGTTTTTTTTGTAATCAGAAATCTTATGCAAAACCATGTGTGCAGAGCATTTTTGACAACCGGAAACCCATCCGCAGGCCTCACAAGATATAACAGGCGAATAACCTCTTCTATTAATATATACAAGGCTTTGCAAACTAAGGTCTAAGTTTTTTTGCAAACTATCTAATAAATATGCGCTAAAACCATGATCGTTTTGGTTAGCTGTTTTTTTGTCTTGCTTCATATCCACCAACTCAATGATTGGCGGTTCAGAGTCTTTAGCGGCGCGATTTGAAAGAGTTAATTTTTGATATCTTGCTTCTTGTGCATGAAACCAAGTTTCTAAACTTGGTGTTGCTGATACCAGCAATACAGGTATGCCTATTTTTTTTGCGCGCCAGACGGCAAGATCTCTAGCAGAGTACCTAACACCTTCTTGTTGCTTATATGACAGATCATGCTCTTCATCAACAACAATTGCCTTTAGATTAGGCATGGATGCCATGATGGCCATGCGTGTACCTAGAATAATGCTTGCCTCACCAGTATGGGCGCTCAGCCAATGGTCAGCCCTGCTCCTGTCAGTCAATCCACTGTGCAGAACAGCCACTTTTTTATCTGGAAATGCAGCCTGTATAGCACTCTCCATTTGTGGTGTTAAGTTAATTTCGGGAACCATGATCAACGCTTGCGCACCAGGGACCTCTAAAACCTTATCCAACCATCGTAAATAGGTTAGTGTTTTACCGCTGCCCGTTACGCCTTGTAGTAAGTTGCATGAGTATTTTTGATTAACAGTTCTATCCACTAACTCATTAACGATTTCTTGCTGCTCTGAATTTAAAACAATTTCTTTTGTGGGAGCATCTTTTACTTTAAGAGTTTTTTTGTTTTTTCTTTCTTTACTAAGTAATTCCCACTTATTTTTTTGACGCCACTGTTTCGGTATTGCAGGCAACAAAACTTCGCCTAGCGGGCGCTGATAATAGACAGCTGCAAATTCAGACATAGCCAATAAGTCTTCTCCCAAAGGATTAATGGGAGCAATACTTTGTACGTCTTTTAATTTATTGAGATCATGCTCGGTCTCATCATTGATATTGATAACCACACCAACACAATCTTTTCGAGCAAAATTTACTGCTACAACCTGGCCTCGTTGAGGTCTTCCCTTTAGCTCTAACTCATTCCACCTGTAATCAAATAATTTGTTAACCGGGCTATCAATAGCCACCTGAACAATTATTTTTTTTTCAGAATTGTGCAAAAAGCTCATGTTTTACTTTAAGTCTATGATGAAGAGCATTGGGTGAAATGACTTTTTTCTTTGAGTATTTTATCTGTGGAAAACCTTGTGGATAACTGCTTAATTATTACAGTTTTTTATTTGTTTAAGCTTTTTTATTGTACTGAACACTTTTGCCAGCTAGGATTTATATTCAAATAAATCAATGGCTTATAAAATAGTAAAAGGGCTTGGGGGCTTTTTTTGATGACCAAGGATTGCTTCGCTGCACAATATAAAGCCTGTGCATAAGTTACTGCTCACATGCTCAAATTTATTGATTTCTAAGTGTTTTTGAGTAGCTAACAACTGTTTCGGTCAAAGCCGTGACATGTTCTGGATTGGTAAATTGAGAGATACCATGCCCCAAATTAAACACATGGCCATCCAATGAGTGAAGACCAGAACCCAATGATGGCGACTGCGCCAACTCATCCAGAATTCTTTTTGCTTCTTGGCTAATTTGTTCTGGACTTGAGAATAACGCCAAAGGATCAAAGTTACCTTGTAACGCTAACGGTTTATTTACCGCTAGTAAGCGCTTACGTGACTTAGCTACTGAAGCAGTCCAATCCAAACCAATGACATCAGCACCTGAAGAAGCAATGTCCTCTAACCAAATGCCGCCGCCCTTAGTAAAAACTAAGATCGGAATTCTTTGGCCGTCTTTTTCACGAGGCAATAAATCTATTACCGCCTTCATGCTAGCCAATGAAGTTTTTTGATACCAACCATCTGGTAGCAATCCACCCCAAGTATCAAATATCATCAGCGCTTGTGCGCCAGCATCCACTTGAGCTTTTAAATAAGCTGCTACAGATTGAATATTTGCATCTAGAATTTTTTTCATTAAATCAGGACGCTGATAAAGCATGGTTTTAGTATGCTTAAAATCGTCCGAGCCCGAACCTTCAACCATATAACAAGCCAAAGTCCACGGGCTACCAGAAAATCCTATTAGTGGAACTCTTTGTTGTCCGTCTTGTATTAAAGCTTTTCTGATTTCTGAAACTGCATCAAAAACATATTTCAGCTCATTAAGATCAGCAACTCTTAATTTGTTAACAGCTTCTTCATCCCTTAAGGGCTTGCTAAAACGCGGGCCTTCACCAGCCTCAAAAGTTAAACCCAAACCCATTGCATCAGGTATTGTCAAAATATCTGAAAACAAAATGGCCGCATCCAATGGATATCTATCCAATGGTTGCAAAGTAACTTCTGTTGCTAATTGAGGATTTTTTGCAAGCGCTAAGAAGCTTCCAGCTACTGCACGCGTTGCGTTGTATTCAGGCAAATAACGACCTGCCTGGCGCATCAACCAGATAGGGGTTCTATCTGTTGACTGCTTTAAGCATGCGCGCAGGAATCGATCGTTAATTAAAGCCAATTATCTTTTTTGACGTAACTTAGCGATAGCGGCTAATTGAGCAGCAGCCATTGCAAACTCTGACTGAGCATGAGCAAAATCGATATCTGTACTACGATTTTGCATAGCTTCTTCAGCAGCTTTTTTCGCTTCTAGTGCCTTAGCTTCATCAAGGTCATGACCACGAATAGCAGTATCAGCAAGCACTGTTACTTTATTTGGTTGAACCTCTAAAATACCGCCGGCAACGAAAACAAACTCTTCATCACCATCAGCTTTTTCAATACGTACAGCGCCTGGACGAATTCTTGTGATTAGCGGGGTGTGTCCTGGAAGGATACCCAACTCACCACTTTCGCCTGGCAAAGCTACAAACTTAGCTTCGCCAGCGAAAATAGATTGTTCAGCGCTCACTACATCAACGTGGATGTTAGACATGTGCGTTCCTTGGTATTACTGCAACTTCTTAGCTTTTTCGATAGCTTCGTCGATGCCACCAACCATATAGAATGCCTGTTCTGGCAAGTGGTCAAGTTCACCTTCAACAATCATCTTGAAGCCGCGGATTGTTTCTTTCAATGGAACATATTTACCTGGAGAACCAGTAAACACTTCCGCAACGTGGAACGGTTGTGACAAGAAACGTTGAATCTTACGAGCACGTGCAACAGCTTGCTTGTCTTCTGGTGACAATTCGTCCATACCCAAAATAGCAATAATGTCGCGCAACTCTTTATAACGTTGCAATGTTGTTTGTACACCGCGAGCAACAGCATAGTGCTCTTCACCAACCACTTGTGGATCCAACTGACGGCTTGTTGAGTCTAGTGGGTCAACCGCTGGGTAGATACCTAAAGCAGCAATATCACGAGACAACACAACTGTTGAGTCTAAGTGCAAGAATGTTGTAGCAGGAGATGGGTCTGTTAAGTCATCCGCAGGAACGTAAACGGCCTGAATAGATGTAATAGAACCAGTCTTAGTTGAAGTAATACGCTCTTGTAGACGACCCATTTCTTCAGCCAATGTAGGTTGGTAACCCACGGCTGATGGCATACGACCCAACAAGGCAGACACTTCAGTACCAGCCAATGTATAACGATAAATATTGTCAACGAAGAACAAAATGTCACGGCCTTCGTCACGGAAACGCTCAGCCATTGTCAAACCTGTCAACGCAACACGTAGACGGTTACCAGGTGGCTCGTTCATCTGACCGAACACCATCGCAACTTTATCCAAAACGTTTGAATCTTTCATCTCGTGATAGAAGTCATTACCTTCACGAGTACGCTCACCCACACCAGCGAACACTGACAAACCTGAGTGCTGCTTAGCGATGTTGTTAATCAATTCCATCATGTTAACGGTCTTACCTACACCCGCACCACCGAATAGACCAACTTTACCGCCCTTAGCAAATGGGCAAACCAAGTCAATAACCTTAATGCCTGTTTCCAACAAATCAACAGAAGGAGATAGCTCATCAAACTTAGGAGCAGACTGGTGAATCGCGCGACGCTCATCTGTACCAATTGGGCCAGCTTGGTCGATAGGGCGACCCAACACGTCCATAATACGGCCCAATGTTGCAGGGCCTACAGGTACAGAAATACCTTTACCTGTATTTGAAACTGCCATGCCACGACGCAAGCCATCGCTTGAGCCTAGAGCAATCGTACGGACAACGCCGTCACCTAATTGCTGCTGCACTTCAAAAGTTAAACCTTTTTCAGCAAATGATGCTTCTGTGCTTTCTTCCAACACCAATGCATCATAAACTTTAGGCATGTTGTCACGTGGGAACTGAATGTCCACCACCGCACCAATGCACTGAACGATATTTCCGTTGCTCATCGTATTTCTCCGATCACTAATTTTTTACAATATTCGTTATCAAACTGCCGCAGCGCCGCCGACGATCTCGGACAACTCTTTGGTAATGGCTGCTTGACGTGTTTTGTTGTAAACCAACTGCAACTCACCAATCACGTTTTTCGCATTATCAGAAGCAGCCTTCATGGCAACCATACGAGCAGATTGCTCAGATGCCATATTTTCTGCGACTGCTTGGTAAATCAATGCTTCAACATAACGTTTCAACAATTCGTCAACAACTGACTGAGGATCTGGTTCGTATAAATAATCCCAACCATACTCACGAGACTCTTCAGCTGTTTGTTCTAAGCGCTCACTAGATAAAGGCAATAGTTTTTCAACTACTGGCTCTTGTCTCATTGTGTTGATGAACTTTGTATATGCCAAATAAACAGCATCTACTTCACCATTCTCATATGCATCTAGTTGAACTTTGATAGCACCAATGAGTTTCTCTAGGTGAGGCGTATCTCCCATTTGAGTTACATGAGAAACAAGCTTCGCTTTAATTCGATTCAAGAACTGGAAGCCCTTCATACCGATTGCTGTACATGACAACTCAACACCCTGACCATCAAGGTCTTTCATTGTGTTTGTCAAAGCTCTCAATACGTTGGTATTTAAACCACCGCAAAGACCCTTGTCTGTCGTTACAACAATCACGCCTGCTCTTTTAACTTCACGTTCTACTAAATAAGCAGGGCGGTACTCTGGATTGGCCTTACCCAAGTTTGCTGCAATGTTCCTTACTTTTTCAGAGTAAGGACGGGCATTGCGCATGCGCTCTTGAGCACGCCGCATCTTAGATGCGGCGACCATTTCCATCGCCTTAGTGATCTTGCGCGTATTTTGTACGCTCTTGATCTTTGTCCGTATCTCTTTTGTTCCGGCCATCTCGGCTCTCCTCGCTTCTTAGAAAGAAGCTGAACGTTTAAAGTCCTCGATTGCAGCACGCAATGCGGCTTCGTCTTCTTTCGAGAGATCCTTAGTATCTTCAATACGGCCAACTAAATCAGCAAACTTGCTCTTAAGATGGTCATGCAAACCTTTTTCGAAGGCCAATACATGTTTCACATCTAAGTCATCCAAGAAGCCATTGTTAGCAGCAAACAATGAAGCAGACAATTGCCAAACTTGTTGCGGTTGGTATTGTGCTTGCTTCAACAGTTCTGTAACGCGACGACCGCGCTCTAACTGCTTACGTGTAGCCTCGTCCAAGTCAGAAGCAAACTGCGCAAAAGCAGCCAATTCACGATACTGCGCCAAGTCAGTACGAATACCGCCTGACAATTTCTTAATAACTTTAGTTTGAGCGGCACCACCCACACGAGAAACTGAAATACCCGCGTTAATCGCTGGACGTACACCCGCGTTAAACAAGTCTGTTTCCAAGAAGATTTGACCGTCAGTAATAGAAATTACGTTTGTTGGAACGAATGCAGAAACGTCACCAGCTTGAGTTTCAATAACAGGCAATGCTGTCAATGAACCTGTTTTACCTTTTACGGCGCCGTTAGTAAATTTCTCTACATATGTTTCGTTAACACGAGCTGCGCGCTCTAGCAAACGTGAGTGCAAATAGAAAACGTCACCAGGGTACGCTTCACGTCCTGGTGGGCGACGTAACAACAATGAAACTTGACGATATGCCCAAGCTTGTTTTGTTAAGTCGTCATAAACAATCAATGCGTCTTCACCGCGATCGCGGAAGTATTCACCCATTGTGCAACCAGCGTATGCTGATAAGTATTGCATCGCTGCAGACTCAGAAGCTGAAGCAGCAACAATCACTGTGTACTCCATTGCGCCGTGCTCTTCTAACTTACGCAACACGTTTGCAATTGTTGAAGCTTTTTGACCGATCGCAACGTAAACGCAATATACGCCTTTACCTTTTTGGTTAATGATCGCATCAACCGCTACAGCTGTTTTACCTGTTTGACGGTCGCCAATGATCAATTCACGTTGACCGCGGCCAATAGGCACCATCGCATCAATAGATTTCAAACCAGTTTGTACTGGTTGGCTAACTGATTGACGATCAATAACACCTGGCGCAACTTTTTCAATCACGTCTGTTAACTTAGCGTTAATTGGACCTTTACCATCAATTGGCTGACCCAAAGCATTAACAACGCGACCCAACAATTCTGGACCAACTGGAACCTCAAGAATGCGACCTGTACATTTAACTGGGTCACCTTCACTGATGTGCTCATATTCACCCAAAATAACCGCACCAACAGAATCACGCTCTAAGTTAAGCGCAAGACCTAATGTGTTATTTGGGAACTCAAGCATTTCACCTTGCATAACGCCTGAAAGGCCATGCACGCGGCAAATACCGTCTGTTACGGAAATTACTGTGCCTTGGTTACGGACTTCGGCGCCTACGCCTACACCGCTAATTCGGCTCTTGATCAGTTCACTGATCTCTGATGGGTTGAGTTGCATTTGCTTACTCCTGGGATCTTATTCGGTTATGCGCTAAGAGCGGCTTGCATTGAAACTAAGCGGGCTTTCACTGAAGTATCTAAAACTTCATCGCCCACCTTTACGCAAACGCCGCCAATCAATTCTGGATCTACACTAACTGTAGGACGTAGCTCTTTTCCACCAAAGCGCTTCTTCAATGTTGATAACAAAGTATTCAATTCTTCGCCGTTCAGCGGGAATGCACTTGTAATCAGAACTTCTGCAGCACCTTCTTGAGCATTCTTCAAAGCTGTAAATTGGGCAGAAATTTCTGGCAAAGCTAATAGACGATGATTTTGCGTCAACACTTCAACAAAATTTTTAACTACGTCTGAAGGCTTAGCTTTGATGCTGCCTAACAAAATTTGCAGCAAATCTGCTGAAGACAACTTTGGATTATTAGCTACGGCTAACAAATCTGCATTACCAGCAACCTGAGCCAACTCTTCTAACTGCTCCGCCCATGCAGATAAATCTGCAGGCTTTGCGCTACGGAAAAGTGCCTCAGCATAAGGGCGGGCTATGGTGGCTAAATCTGCCATATTAGAGCTCTGCCTTTAACTGATCTAACAAGCTTGCGTGCACTTTTGCATCTACTTCACGACGCAAAATTTGCTCAGCACCCTTAACAGCTAATGTAGCCACTTCAGTTCTAAGCGCATCTCTTGCACGAGATACTTGTTGCTCTGCTTCAGCTTTAGCTTGGGCAATAATGCGCGCAGCTTCAGCTTGTGCGTTAGCTTTAATTTCTTCCGCTGATTGTTGAGCGCGCTTCTCTGCATCAGCAATACGCTGAGTACCTTCGTTACGTGCTTCTGATAATGCTTGCTCAGCGCGTTTTTTTGCAGACTCAAGGTCAGCCTTGCCGCGCTCTGCGGCTGCTAAACCATCTGCCACTTTTGTGGCTCGCTCGTCCAATGCTTTTACTAGTGGAGGCCAAACAAATTTAGCAACTACCCACCATAAAATAAAAAAGACGACCATCTGCGCGAATAGCGTCGCGTTTAGGTTCACGTTTAGTTCCTTTCGGTCACGATGACAAATATCCACGGGCGCTCAAATTGCGCCCGTCAATAACTACGCTAATTACTTAATTACAGCTAACAATGGGTTTGCGAATGCAAACAACATTGCAACACCAACACCGATCAAGAACGCAGCGTCGATCAAACCTGCCAACAAGAACATCTTAGTTTGTAGTGGCTCCATCAATTCTGGTTGACGTGCACAAGCTTCAATGTACTTACCACCCATCAATGCGATACCTAAACAGGCGCCGATAGCACCCAAACCGATGATGATGCCGATACCGATTGCTGTTAAACCTTGAATTTGCGCTAGAAATGCTTGCATGTTGACTCCTAAGTAAAAAAACAGTTAATAAAAAATCAGTGGTGACTATGTGCCTGGCCGATATAAACCAAAGTCAACATCATGAAGATGAAGGCTTGCAACAAAATCACCAAAATATGGAAAATTGCCCAGGCTGAACCAGCAATTACATGGCCGACAAAACCTAGAACAGACAAGTCGACACCAAAATGCCAGATGCCGCCTAACAGAGCGATTAGCAAGAAAACCAATTCGCCTGCATACATGTTGCCAAACAACCGCATACCCAACGAAACGGCCTTAGCAATAAATTCAATAATGTTTAACACTAGGTTAAATGGTGCCAAGTACCACTTAGCGCCAAACGGGGCAGAAAGCAATTCATGCACAAAACCGCCCACACCTTTAGCTTTGAAGCTATAGAAAATCATTAGAACTAAAACAGACATTGATAAACCCAATGTACCGTTTAAATCAGTTGTTGGAACTAGCTTGTGGTGTGGCACATGCACATGGCCAAAAATTCCCAAGAAACCATTAATGCCATGAACCCAATCAACTGGAACCAAGTCCAATGTGTTCAACAAGATAATCCAACAGAAAACAAATAGCGCTAAGGGAGCAATGAAAGAACGATCACCATGAACAATGCTCTTAGATTGTGACTCAACCATTTCTACTAGCATCTCAACCAATGCTTGGAAACGACCTGGTACGCCTGATGTTGCGCGACGAGCTGCCAACAGCAAAAAGCCCACAACCAATAAACCCATTAACAATGACCAGAAAACTGTGTCTAAGTTAATAACTGAAAAATCAACAATAGCCTCTTGCTTTGCATGCAAAGTATTTAAGTTTTGCAAATGCTCAGCAATGTACTCCGTAGGCGTTAACGCCTTTCCAGTCGCTTCTGTTGCCATCGTTTACTTCCCTCTATCCTTGTATGCCCTTATTTTCTTAGTATCCAGGCTAACCAATAACACTTTAGCGCCAGCACATAAGTCAATAACAGCGGTAACCAATCCAACTTTGGATACAAAACTATTATCAAAACGAACATTGCTACGGTGGCAATGATCTTTATTAATTCTCCTGTTACTAGCGCAAAAACCGAGGCGCCCATAACATTTGCTCTACTACCTAGTACCTTTGCACGCATCGCAAATAGTGTTGCCGGAACAATTGCCGCCAAACCACCTAACAATGCAGATATGGCGGCAGAGTCTAAGCCAAACGGCTTACCCTTTGCTGACCATGCTGCCCACGACAGCAGAGTAACCAAGCCCTGAAGAAACAACAAACGCTTTACTGTTATCTTGCTCGGTCTTAAGGCATTTGATCCCAAAAGGGCCTCTAATTCAGCCTTACTCAGTGGCGGCGGAAGCTCTTCCGAGTCTTCTAACTCACTGTCCCAATTAGCATTTCTAACAGATCGAGCTTTTTGCTCATCTCCAGACATAAAGCCCGCAGATTTTACAGAATCTACAGGCTTGGGGTCAATGTAATTCATAAAGATTAGCGCTATTCAATGCCTAAACGCTTGAATAAACTATCTAACTCATCAAATTGACTAAATTTGATACATATTTCACCGCCACGACGCTTTTGCTTAATTTCGACGGCTAAATTAATCTGATCTGAGAGCTTATCTTGAATCATCTTCAGATCTGGGTCCACCTTGATAGCCGGCTTTGTCTTACTAGGCCCTTTTTTCGCTAAAACAGCTTGGGTTGCCAATTTTTCAGCTTCACGAACAGATAACTGTTGAATAGCAATTTTTTGAGCCAAGCTAACCTGTTGTGCACCCTCTAATGGCAACAGGGCGCGGGCGTGCCCCATGTCAATCTCGCCCTTGATTAGCATTGTTTGAACTGGTTTAGCCAGCTGAACCAAGCGCAAAAGATTGGTCACTGCGCTACGGGACTTTCCAACAGCCTGCGCCGCCTTGTCGTGGGTATAACCAAACTCATCAATCAACCTTAAAAGACCATTTGCCTCTTCAATGGCATTTAGATCCTCACGCTGCATGTTCTCTATCAAAGCCATTGCTGCTGTCGCTTGGTCATCAGCTTGCTTGATAAGTACGGGCACTTCAGCCAATCCCGCTATCGTAGCCGCGCGATAACGACGCTCACCGGCAATGATTTCATATTTACCATCCGCAATAGGTCTTACCAATAATGGCTGCATAACCCCTTGCTCTTTAATGCTTTGAGCCAGCTCTTGCAATGGCCCGTCGACCATATTTTTGCGTGGTTGATATTTGCCCGCCTGCAACTGTGTCAACTTCAGCATTGCAACGCCTTGATTTGATGTGGCAGGCTTATCGCTTGCACCCAACAGCGCCTCTAAGCCTCTACCCAAACCTTTTTTCTTAATTGCAGTCATTTTTATCCATTACATAGTTTTAATGCGCTGAATCATTTCAGCGCCAAATTGCATATAAGCCTGCGCACCGCGTGAGCTCTTATCAAAATTTACACCTGGCATTCCGTAAGAGGGCGCCTCAGCCAACCTAACGTTTCTTGGAATGATGGTATTAAAAACTTTATCTCCAAAATGAGCCATTAATTGGTCAGAAACCTGTTGCTGCAAGGTTGTTCGCGGATCAAACATGACTCGCAATAAACCTATGATGGTCAAACTTGGGTTCAAATTCGCATGAACTTGCTTAATTGTGTTGACCAAGTCAGACAAGCCCTCTAGAGCGAAATACTCGCACTGCATTGGCACAATTACTCCGTTGGCGGCACACAAACCATTCAACGTTAGGAGTGACAAGGCAGGGGGGCAATCAATCAATACAAAGTCATAGTCCAACAAAACTGGCGCCAACGCATTTTTTAACAATTCCTCGCGCTGCTCTAACTCAACCAACTCAACTTCTGCACCGGCTAAATCTCTATTGGCTGGCAAGACGTCATAACCGCCTGTTTCAGATTTAATTCTGGCACTCGCAACATCTGACATACCAATTAGTACGTGATAGACGCTTTGCTCAAGCCCCATTTTATCTATGCCAGAACCCATACTGGCGTTACCTTGAGGGTCGAGATCAACCACCAAAACACGTTGGTTTTGCGCAGCCAAACTCGCAGCCAAATTAACTGTAGTTGTGGTTTTTCCTACGCCACCTTTTTGATTTGCTACACAAAAAATCTTTGCCATGAAAATCTTTATTTAGTTATTAACTCAAGCACTCAATTCTCTCACGCGCCCCAACTCAAACAACCTTCTTTCAGCTGTTAGACCAGGCACGAATAAGAGGTGATTTTTCTTAATTTCCCAATCTGCAGGAATAGTTTTTAAATCCTCTTCCAATAACTTCGCCTTCATCGCCCAAGCTAAACCACCCGGCTTTAACATAGGGGCGGACAAGGTTAAAAACTTGCCAAAATCGGAAAAAGCTCTTGAAATACAACAACTTATCTGATTTTTAAGGCTCGGTGAACTGACCTCAATTCTGGCAGCATGCACCTTAACATTTGCCAATGACAGCTTATTAACAATATGCTGCAAGAATACCGCCTTCTTTTGCACGGCCTCCATTAGATGCAGCTGCCAATGTGGGCGACAAATTGCCAATGGGATGCCCGGCAAACCGCCGCCAGTGCCGAGGTCAGCCAAGCTAAAGGATGATGGATCATCCAAAGCTGCAACATAAGCATCTAAGTAGCCCAAAACTGATAAAGAATCGATTAAATGCAAGACCAACGAGTCCTTAAGATCATGAATTGCCGACAAGTTATGCGTCTTATTCCAACGCTGGAACTCAAGCAAATAGTCTATTAACGTCTCGACCTGACCCTGACTAACATCAATATTTAGTTTATGAATACCCGCCTTTAGGTCTATCAAAAGGGCTTCTTTAGTTGAGTCATCCGACATTAATGGGTCATTGGGCGACGACCCAATCCTTTTTTAAGGTGGATTAACAAAAGTGAAATCGCTGCCGGCGTAACCCCAGAAACTCTTGAGGCCTGCCCCAAAGTGCTTGGTTTATGTAAATTGAGCTTTTGTTGCACTTCTTTTGATAGGCCAAGAACGCTAGCGTAATCAATATCGCCCGGCAAAACCATTTCTTCATGAAACGAGTGGCGCGCAATCTCCGCAGCCTGCCTATCAATATATCCTTGATATTTAACGCCTATTTCAACTTGTTCTGCAATTTGATCTCTCAAAACAACGTCTTGATCAAGGGGTTCTGCTGCCCAGCGCCCATCAAAAGCTGTTGTGAGGGCCTCATAAGTAATGCCAGGTCGCTTCAACAACTCAGCCAAAGAGTATTCATGTGTGATGACCTGCCCAAGCAAAAACTCTGACTCCTCAGAGCTAATTAATTTGGGGCTAATCCAAGTTGATTTGAGCCGCTGTGTTTCACGTGAAACAGCCTCTTTTTTACGACAGAAGAACTCCCACCGACGATCATCTACTAGGCCCAATGTTCGCCCAATCTCCGTCAAGCGGTCATCCGCATTATCTTCCCGAAGACTCAAACGATATTCAGCTCGACTGGTAAACATTCGATAGGGCTCTTGAACACCCTTGGTAATTAAATCATCAACTAATACGCCCAAATAGGCTTGATCGCGCTTTGGATACCAAGCCTCTTTGCCCTGGGCGCTGAGCGCTGCGTTAATACCAGCCAATAGACCCTGGGCAGCAGCCTCTTCATAGCCCGTGGTTCCATTGATTTGACCTGCAAAAAATAAACCCTTGATTCCTTTGGTTTCCAGGCTTGGCATAAGCCCTCGCGGATCAAAATAGTCATACTCAATCGCATAACCAGGGCGAACAATCATTGCGTTCTCTAGACCGCGGATACTTCTAACCAAATCCCACTGAACATCAAACGGCAAACTTGTTGAAATACCATTCGGATAAAACTCATGTGTCGTGAGACCCTCAGGCTCCAAAAAAATTTGGTGGCTATCTTTGCTTGAAAAGCGATGAATCTTGTCTTCAATAGATGGGCAATATCTAGGGCCCACGCCCTCAATAACACCGGTATACATTGGGGAACGATCTAAGCCGCCACGAATAATGTCGTGAGTTTTTTGATTTGTATGGGTAATCCAGCAGGGGAGTTGCTTAGGATGGAACTCTGGTCGCCCCAAATAAGAAAAAACCGGTAGCGGATCTAAATCTCCAGGCTGTTCCTGCATCACTGAAAAATTAATGGTGCGCCCATCAATCCTTGGTGGGGTTCCTGTTTTCAGTCTACCCTGGGGCAGCTTAAGCTCTTTTAGCCTGCTTGATAACCTAATTGCGGCTGGATCACCTGCACGTCCGCCAGAGTGGTTATCAAGCCCCACGTGGATTTTGCCATCCAAAAAAGTTCCTGCAGTTAAAACAACCTTTGAGGCATAAAAACTTAACCCCAACTGGGTTATTGCGCCACAGACCTCGTCACCGTTAACAATTAAGTCATCAACAGCTGCCTGAAAGATTGTTAAATTCTTTTGATTCTCTAGCTTACTGCGCATAGCAGTTTTATATAAGGCACGATCAGCTTGTGCGCGGGTGGCCCTAACTGCTGGGCCCTTGCTGGAGTTCAGCATTCTGAACTGAATGCCCGCCAAATCAGTCACCTCAGCCATCGCGCCGCCCAAGGCATCAATCTCCTTAACTAAGTGGCCTTTACCGATACCGCCAATGGAGGGGTTGCAACTCATCGCGCCCAAGGTTTCTATGCTGTGCGTCAATAATAGTGTGCGGCAACCCATTCTGGCAGAAGCCAAAGCAGCCTCTGAGCCAGCATGCCCACCGCCAATAACGATCACATCAAATTTAACTGAAAAGTCCATAGAAAATCACCAAGCTAGGGCGGCGATGATATCACCCTAAGCAAAAGCTCTCAATCATTAAAGCTACAATTTGTTTCACGTGAAACAATAATTTAGCTACAGATTAAGAGCGCCAACGGCATCAAAAGCGGTTTTAATGATGAGCAAGGCAACCACTAACATAAATAAAGCCCTGATATAGCCATTACCATAACGCAGGGCGTAGTGCGACCCAGCATAGCCGCCAACCATATTAGCAGCCATCATCGCCAAGCCCAAAAAGATTGCTATATGCCCAAAGGCTCCAAACAAAATAATGGCTGCCAAATTAGTGGCAGCATTTACCAGCTTGCTTGCCGCCGAGGCATGCAAGAAATCAAATCCAAAAATCCGAATAAAGCCCATCAATAGAAAACTGCCCGTGCCGGGCCCAAAAAAACCATCATAAAAACCGATAGCCCCACCCATCGCTACAGCCTGCAAAAGCTTTCTTCCCCCAAGAGTTGATGGCGCATGCGTTAATCCAATGGTGGGCCTTAAAAGTGTATATACAAACAAAGCCAATAAAATGATTGGTAATGCAACCCTAAACTGGCTTGAGGCAATCCCCCTAACCACATAAGCGCCCCCAAATGACCCCACAAAAGCAGCGGCAATGCACGGAATTATAATAAGATAGGGTAATTTAACTGATTTTAGATACTTTTTAGAAGCAATTAATGTTCCGCCAATGGAAGCCAATTTATTGGTGCCGAGCAAAGTAGCAGGCACGGCTTGGGGAAAGGCAGAAAATAAGGCGGGCACCTGAATAAGCCCGCCGCCACCTGCCGCCGCATCAATAAAGCCTGCGCACCCAGCTGCCAATAAAAGAAGTAGGGCGCTCCAGTTAAAAAAATCAATTTCCATTTGCTTGTTTATCTAGAAGCAACTGGGAAATTTTTTCTGCAATCATCATTGTTGGTGCCGCAGTGTTTCCAGAGGTAATTGTTGGCATAACACTGGCGTCAACTACTCGTAATCCAGTTAGGCCAATCACCTTTAACTCAGAGTCAACCACTGACATGGGGTCGCTTAGTTTGCCCATTTTGCATGTACCAATTGGGTGAAAAATAGTGGTTCCAATCTCACCTACCTGCTTTAGCAAATCTTCATCAGCATCGAACTGTTTGCCCGGCTTTAACTCTACCGGTGAATATTGATCAAACGCTGGCTGCGCAACAATTTGTCTTGTAAACCTCACCGCATCAATCGCCACTTTTTTATCTTGATCAGCACTCAGATAGTTTGGATTAATCAGCGGAGGAGCATCAAGCTCTTTTGAGGTGATGTGTATCGAACCTCTTGAAGATGGTCTTAAATTACAAACACTAGCTGTAAAAGCATTAAAGGTGTGCAGAGGTTCGCCAAATTTTTCTAATGACAATGGCTGAACGTGGTATTGAATATTAGGTCGCGCATGATCCTCAGATGAGTTGGCAAACAAACCCAATTGTGACGGGGCCATAGACATGGGGCCAGACCTTGTTAACAAATACTGCAGGCCGATTAAAAATTTCCCCCACCAATTTGCTGCAAGTGTATTTAAAGTTTTAAGCCGATTAATTTTGTAAACCATCCTAATTTGCAGATGATCTTGTAGATTTTCCCCAACCCCTGGTAAATCATGAATTGTTTTAATGTTTAATGCTTTCAAATGCTGTGCATTTCCAATACCGGATCGCTCTAATATTTGTACCGAACCAATCGCTCCAGCAGATAATAAAATTTCTTTTGAGGCTTTTGCTACAACTGTACGACCAGCATGAATAAATTTGATGCCTGAACAATGCTTGGCGTCCATCACCAAATGCTCAACCAATGCATTAGTCAGAATAGTTAAATTTGTCCTAGATTTAATCGGATTTAAAAATGCTTTAGATGCATTCAAGCGCCATCCATTTTTTTGGGTGACATCAAAATACGACGACCCGAAATTATTACCCCGATTAAAGTCATCAACCGCCGGTATTCCAGCCTGCGAGGCTGCTAATCGAAAAACATCTAAAACTTTCCACTTCAATCTTTGTTTATCTACACGCCACGGGCCGCCAGCCCCATGAAATTCATTGGCGCCACCATGATAATCTTCCATCTTCTTAAAAAATGGCAACACAGCATCCCATCGCCAAGATAAGTCGCCTGTCATTTCTGCCCAAACGTTATAGTCTTCAGCTTGACCGCGCATGTAGATCATCCCATTGATAGAGGAAGACCCTCCGAGCACTTTGCCCCTGGGGTAAATAAGACTTCGATTATTTAAGCCTGATTGATTTGATGTTTTAAATAACCAATCTGTTTTAGGATTATTAATGCAATACAAATAACCCACTGGTATATGTATCCAAGGATAGGTGTCCTTAGATCCTGCATCTATCAAGAGTACTCGAAGATTTGGGTTACTTGAAAGCCTGTTAGCCAAAACACAGCCGGCGCTGCCTGCACCGACAATGATGTAATCAAATGGTTGATCAAATATTTGATCGTGCTTATTGGTCCGCACCATGGTGATCTCGATTTTGCAAATATTCGCCCCACGCCAACTTTGCGTTGTCGCTTAAAGCCTCAATAGGTAAACGCTGCGCCCCCTGAATAATCATCAGTGCATAGGGTTTCGCTAGCGCTGACGCTTGGGGACAAAGTTGAAGAGCTTCACCCTGCGAAGGTGATTTATTGCGCCAAAAATTAATGGCAAATTCAAGATCTTGTATAGAAATGAACAGCATCGCTGTTTTATTTTGTAGCCAACATGGTGCCGCGACAGTGCTTAGCGCCGCAACGACACTCGTAATCTTTTTTAAGCTGCTTTGTCATTTTTTCATCAACAACTAAGCCGTAGTCATAAAAAAGCTCTTCGCCTTTTTTAATTTTTTTCTTGGCGTATAAAAAAACTCTAGTGGTTTTACCAAAGTCTTCTTCTAATGCTTGACAGTTAGGCTTGCAAGAGTGGTTAATCCACATAGCCTCATTGCCACCATATTTAGCATCAATGGTAGATCCATCTTCTAGACCGAAATAAAAGGTATGGTTTGGTTGCTTTGGGTCATGTGGATGACGCTCTTCTGCCACCTTCCAGGAAATTCTTTCGCCCGTATATTCAATAATCTTTGTATTTTTAGGAATATCCGTCACGGCAAAAACACCTTTGCCGTGAACCTCGGATTGTTTTACTTTGATTAACTGTTCAAGCTTATCTTTTTTAGACATCAATATTTCTTGCAATTAAAGCGTTGGTCTCGATAAAGGCTCTTCTTGGCTCAACCTCATCACCCATTAGGGTTGTGAATACTTGGTCAGCAGCAATAGCATCCTCAATTTGTACCTTTAACAAAGTTCTGGTGTTGGTATCCATCGTGGTTTCCCACAGCTGCTCTGGATTCATTTCACCAAGACCTTTGTATCGTTGACGACTAACGCCTCTCTCCGCCTCAGCCAACAACCATTCCATTGCCTCTCTGAAATCTTTAACTGCTGATTCCTTGATTGACTTATCTGGATCACCGCGCTTAACTGTTGCGCCAGCGCCCAAGACATTTGTTAGGGCTGCAGAAGCTTTAGCTAAAGCTTCATAATCCGCACCATGCACAAAGTCAGAATCAATAATAGACAACTTTGTATTGCCATGAACTCTGCGAGATAGCATCAAACGATAACGCTCTGTACGCTCATCTTTTTGAACAATAATTTGTGGCTTGGCTGATCGATCATCAAGTCCCAAGAAATAATTATTTAATTCCTCGGCAGACTTATTGGCTTGTTCTTCAGTATCTAAATTAAGGCGCACACCATTGGCAATAGCACGTAGCGCACCCTCATCCATGGTTCTAGATAAACGATCAACA
>JACCEA011065812.1_pt1 | contig 31076 bp, 20 predicted proteins | sample 7449851 | NCBI WGS metagenome assembly JACCEA01 (sample SAMN15323453, study PRJNA562643) | freshwater metagenome | isolation source: river surface water | place: USA:Blue River Watershed | collected 2017-08-18
CTGTGGTGTCGACCAAATAATTGGCGTTGTCGGTTGCAGCAGAAAAGTTCAGTGTGGGTGTGTTGCCGGCTGTGTCGGTTAAGACTTTGCCATTCAAGCTGAGGCTGTTGGCATTGATGGCAATGCCATTGACATCGTTTTGGCCAGTCAGAATGGTGTAGTTAAAAACCAGTTGTGCGGTGCCAGCGCCCGAAACATATTGCGCGCTGACTGCACTGCTGCCAATGGTCAGATCAATGCTGGGCGTACCTACGTTGGCATCCAAAAACACAGCCTCCGTGAAATTGACAGCCACCGACACCACGTCGCCTGAGTTCAATAAATTATTTTGAATGCCCGTGGCACTGAGTAAGGCCACACTGGCAACGGTGGTGGTTGTGGTGTTGACACTGATGTTTGCAGATTTATCAGTCACACCAGCCGATGCCTCTTGACCGATGTTGCCAGCAGCGTCGGTATAGCTGTTGAGTGCAATGGCCACGTTGGCGGTACCAGCACTCACGCCAGAAGTGGGCGTGAGAAGCGCGGTGCGGGTTAGCGGATTTCCCGTGGTGCTTAGCGCGCCCAAGGTGCCTCCTGAAACCACCACGTCGCCGCTGGTGCCATTCCATACAAAGCTGCTGCCGGGATCTTCACTGAAGGTGAAGGTGATCGTCGCGGTTTGACCGGAAATTAAGGCGTTGGTGCTGGTGGTGACGGTGGCCGTTGGGCGGGTTGTGTCCACCAAATACTTGGCGTTGTCTGCTACTGCCAATGCGGTGATGCTGCTGATGTTGCCCGAGGCATCCGTCAAAGTACCGCCATTCAGGCTGATTGCATCTGCACCGATGGCCACACCGTTGCTGTCGTTGTGTCCGCTGACCACGGTGGCCGTAAAGACCAAGGCATTGCTGCCAGAACCCGACACGTATGTGGCTTGGACCGAACTGCCACCCACATTCAGTGTCAAGGTGGGTGTGCCGCCGGAGGTGTTGACTGTGATCAGATCATTGAAAGTGACGGTGGCACTGAGCGTATCGCCAGCGTTTAAATTGTTGACAGTGGCATCTGATGCGCTGACCACACCGCCTGTGGAACTGCTAAGTGCCAAGCTTGAGAGGGTGGGTGCGAGGGTGTCTAAATTGAGCGTGGGTGTGGTGCCTGCAGTGCCATTGTTGCCTGCTGCATCTTGGTAGCTGTTGCCTAAGACGGTGATGCTGGCTGAACCATTGCCTTGGTTTGCGGTCGGTGTGAAGACGGCGGTGCGTGTCAGCCCTGTGCCACTGATGGCGCCCAAACTGCCACCGGAAACCACGACATCGCCAGCTGCGCCGTTCCATGAAAAACTGCTGCCTGGCGCTTCAGAAAAAGTGAAGGTGATGGTGGCAGTGTCTGTTGCCAGCAAGTTTGACTTGTTGGATGTGATGAGCACGCTAGGTGCTGTGGTGTCCACTGAATAATTGAGGTTGCTACTGACAAATGAAGACAAAGTGTTGCTGGCATTGCCATTGGCATCTATGAGGGTGGCACCGTTCAATGTAATTGCATTGGCCGGTATGGCGACGCCATCGGCATCGGTTTGGCCACTGACGATGATGGTGCTGAACACCAAAGCGTTGGTCCCCGAACCCGACACGTAGGTGGCTTGTACCGTGCTGCTGCCAATCTCCAATGCCAAAGTGGGCGCGCCCCCGTCTGTGTTGAGGGTTACGACATCGCTGAAGGTTGCAGTCACAGACAAGCTATCGCCGGCATTCAGGGTGTTGTTGAGTTGACCCGTTGCGCCGCTCAATGCCACGGCGCTGATGCTGGGGGCCAAGGTGTCAATGCTGATGCTGGGTGTGGTGCCAGCGGTACCCAAGTTGCCTGCTACATCGTGATAGCTTGAATCGGCCACGGTGATGCTGGCTGTGCCACTGCCCAGATTGACCGTGGGTGTGAACGTGCTGCGCCGTACGGTACCCAAGCCTGTGAGTGCGCTCAGGGTGCCCCCCGTCACCGTCACATCCGACACAGAAAAGCTTGTATCGGGGTCTTCTGAAAATGTGAAGTAAATCAAACTGGTTTCGCCACTCTTCAAGCTTGCCGCAGAAGACGTGATGCCGACGCTGGGTGCTGTGGTGTCCACAGGGTACAAGAGGTTGTCGGCCACGATGGCATTGCCCAAAGTGACGGCATTGCCAGGCACACTTCTGAGTGTGCTGCCATTGAGGGTGATGGCAGCTGCGGGAATGGCAATGCCATTGGCGTCATTTTGGCCAGACAAAAGGGTGTAACTGAACACAAAGTCGGTGCTGCCACTGCCAGACACATATGCCGCTTGAACCAAGGTGTTGCCCACCATCAACCCCAGTGTGGGTGAGCCACCCGTGGTGTCCAAGGCGATGGCTTCGCTGAAAACCACCGTGGCAAACACCACATCGCCTGCATTCAACAGATTGTTCACAGCGCCCGTGGCGCTGCTCAGGCCGACTTGACTGACAGTTGGGGTGGACGTTGAAAACGTGAGCAAAGGTGTGCCGGCGGCACCGCCGGTGTTGCCCGCCGCATCGGTGTAGATGCCCGCATTGACGGCAATGCTGGCGGTACCCGACACCACATTGACCGTAGGTGTGAAGGTGGCGGTGCGCGTTAATCCGCTGCCACTGAGGTTGCTCAAAGTGCCATCACTTACAAGCACATCGCCCGCATTGGATGCCCAAACAAAACTGCTGCCAGGGTCTTCGCTGAATGTAAAGCTGATGGCTGCGGTCTCTCCAATTTTCAAAGTGGCAACATCCGAGCTGATGCTGAGCGTGGGGGCTGTGGTGTCCACCAGGTACTGTGCATTGTTGGCAATTGCAATCGACGTGATGGCGCTGCTGTTGCCTGTCGCATCTTTGAGGGTGGCACCATTCAGGCTGAGTGCATTCAGGGCGATGGCGACGCCATCGGTGTCGGTTTGTCCGTTGACGAGGGTGCTCGTGAAAACCAAGGTGTTGGTGCCAGAGCCCGACGCATACGTGGCCTGCACAGTGCTGCTGCCAACGATCAGCGCCAATGTGGGTGAACCTGCCGTGGTGTTGAGCGTGACGGCTTCGCTGAAGCTGACTGTGGCGCTGAGCGTGTCGGTGGCGTTGAGAAGTTTGACTGTGGCATCGGCGGGATTTAGGACGTAGCCTGTGGCGCTGCTCAATGCCACACTGGCCACGCTGGGTGCCAGGGTGTCCAAATTAAGTGTGGCCGAACTGCCAGCACTGCCGTTGTTGTCGGCCAAGTCTTGATAGGTGCCCGCATTGACTGCAATGCTGGCCGTGCCGGTTGCCAAGTTGGCCGTGGGTGTCAACACGGCTGTTCGCGTCAGCCCCGTGCCACTGATGGCACTCAAGGTGCCACCGGTGACGAGCAAGTCACCAGCGCTGCCGTCCCATGCAAAGCTGCTGCCCGGGTCTTCAGAAAATGTGAAAGTGATGTTGGCGGTGTCACCGGCTTTGAGGCTTGCCAGATTGGAGGTGACTGCCACCGTGGGCGTTGTGGTGTCAACCAAGTAGTCTGAATTGCTGCTGACAGCACTGGCGCTGTTGATGCTGCTGTTACCGGCGATGTCTTTCAGTGTGGCGCCATTCAGGCTAAGCGCATTCAAGTCAATGGCCACACCATCGGTGTCGGTTTGTCCGTTGACAATGGTGGTCGTGAAAACCAAGGCATTGGTGCCAGAGCCCGATGCATAAGCGGCCTGCACAGTGCTGCTGCCCACCAACAGGGCCAGAGTGGGAGAACCACCCGACGTGTTCAAAGTCACTGCATCGTTAAAGTTGAGCGTGGTACTGAGCGTATCGCCCGCATTCAGAAGGTGGTTCATATCGCCCGTAGCACCACTCAAGGCCACCGAAGTGACGGTGGGCGCTAAGGTGTCGATGCTGATACTGGGTGAAAGACCCGCGGTGCCAAGGGTGCCGGCCGCGTTTTGGTAGGCATTGGCCGCCACGGTGATGCTGGCACTGCCACTGGCCAAATTGGCCGTGGGTGTGAAGACGGCTGTGCGTGAAGTTCCCGTGCCACTGATGGCACCCAAGCTTCCGCCGGTCACGGCGATGTCACCGGTGCTGCCATCCCATGCAAAGCTGCTTCCTGGGTCTTCAGAAAATGTGAAGGTGATGGTGGCGGTTTCTCCGACCTTGAGTGCAATGGCACTGCTGGTGATGTTGACGCCGGGCGACAAGGTGTTAATGGTGAGAAGGGGGGTGGTGCCTGCGCTGCCATCGTTGCCCGCTGCATCTTGGTAGCTGTTGGCGGCCACTGTGATGCTGCCGCTGGTGTTGCCTAAGTTGGCTGCGGGCGTGAATGTTGCCGTGCGTGTCAAACCATTGCCACTGATGGCGCTCAGTGTTCCGCCGCTCACAACAATGTCGCCTGCCGTGCCATCCCACGCAAAGCTGCTGCTGGGATCTTCGGAAAAAGTGAAGGTGATGTTGGCAGTTTCGCCAGTGCTGAGTGTGGCGACGTTAGAACTGATGACGACACTGGGCGCCAGGGTGTCTAGGCTGATGCTAGGGGAAATGCCCGCTGTGCCATTGTTACCCGCAGCATCTTGGTAGGTGTTGGCGGCAATGCTGATGCTGGCGCTACCGCTGGCCACGTTGGGTGTAGGTGTGAAGGTGGCTGTGCGTGTGAAGCCACTGCCGCTGATGGCGCCCAGAGTGCCGCCCGAAACCAGGATGTCACCTACAGTGCCGTCCCAGCCGAAGCTGCTGCCCGGGTCTTCAGAAAATGTGAAGGTGATGCTTGCAGTTTGCCCAACTTTGAGCGCAGTCACATTGGCCGTGATGAGCACGCTGGGGGCTGTTGTATCTGCTGGAGGAGGAGGAGTTGGAGGAGGTGGAGGAGCTGGAGGAGGTGGAGGTGGAGGTGGAGGTGGAGGAGTAGGATTTTCAGTCACCACCAAGGATTCAGAGCTGAGCACGGACACATTGCCAGCCAAGTCAACACTGTAGAGTTGATAAATGGCCGCAGGCAAGCCACTCACTGAAATCGGTGTGTTGGTTTGAACAGCCTCGATGGCCACATGCTTGGCGAAGAGCGGGCTGAGATTTTCCAAGTCAGTCAAACTTGCAATCGGACTGGTGCTGGGCACCAAGTAGGCTTTGCCAAGTTCGTTGCTCTGAACCAAGACCGAGGCTGTCAAGGTTTGCGCCAGTGTAAGTATTCCGGCTTCCAGTGTGGCAATGGGAGGCGTGGTGTCAACCATGTGCAAGGGGTTGCTGATGACTGCACTGGCGGTGTTCACGGTGGGGTTGCCCAACCCGTCTTTGAGTGTGGCCCCGTTCAATTGAAGTGCGTTGCTGGCAATGGCCACACCATCAAGGTCTGTTAGACCACTGGCGATGGTGGTGACAAAGACCAAGGCTTGGGTGCCAGAGCCTGAAACATACAAGGCCTGAATGCTTTGGGAACCTATCAGCAAAGTGAGCGTAGGACTGCCACTGCTTGTGTCGAGTTCAACTGCGCCACTGAAGGATACGGTGGCGGTGAGGGTGTCGCCTGCATTGAGGCGTTGGTTCATCTCACCTGTGGCACTGGTGAGGGCCATGGCTGTGATGAGGGTGCTGGCAGGCGGAGGAACGGGTGGTGGAGGAACGGGCGGTGGAGGAACGGGCGGTGGAGGTGCCGGCGGCGGCGTTACAGGCGTGACCGGTGTGTCAGAGCCGCCACCACTTAGCGCAATCACACCGAGCACCGCACCAGTCACATCGCCTAAACCAATGCCTGCTGCGACGGGTGCTGCAGGCAAAAATGCCAAAGCATTGCCAGGGTTGAGCAGTGCCACTTTGCAATCGAGTGCACCATCACGTTCAGTCCACACCAAACTTTCGGGGACCTCAAATGCCTCCTTGGGTAAATGGGAGGTGACTTGCACTTCTTCACACGACTGATCTTCGAGTTTGTAAACAGCAGCGTTGGGCAACGGAGAAGCGCTGGCCACAAAATAGTCTTGCAGTTCAAGTGAAAGGACATCGTTGACCAAAACGTGCAGATTTTTTTTCGAGCGGAGCAGTTTCTGACCTTTTACGTGGCCGCCTGCATCGGGGTCAATCAGCTTGTATTGAAATCCCACTTGGGCTTTGACAACGAGGGTGCGCGTGTTTGGCGCTGAAGCGACTTGGGCGTCACTCAATTTGTCTAGTTGAATAACCTGTACGCGACCTTCAGGTGTGGTGGCGTGAAATTGGATGTCATTGAATGTCATGAAATATTAGCGCTCGTGCAATGCGCCCGAAAAAGCTTTTTGAACTGGTTTGACGAGGTACTGAAGAACCGACCTGGCGCGTGTTTGGATGTCGAGGGTGGCTGTCATGCCCGGCTTGAGGTCACTCAAGCGCAAACTGTTGGAGGTGTGCTTGGGTGCGCGATCAGCTTCGGCATTTGCATGGATTTGAACTTGCACCCGGTAATAGGTTTGTGCGGCACCCGAGGGGCTGCTTTCTGTCAGGGTGTCTGAACTGATGTAACTCAGTGTGCCATTCAGCATGCCGTAAACACTGTAGTCAAATGCATCAAACTTCAAGCTCACAGGCAAGCCAACGCGCAATTCACCAATGTCGCTTGGATGAATTTTGGCTTCAAGCACGTGGCCACCTGTGCTAGGTGAAATGTGCATGAGTTCATCGCCAGAGCGCAACACGCCGCCAACCGTGTTGATGCGCAAAATCTTGACAATGCCATCCACGGGCGTGGTGAGCACGCTGTGATCGAGCAAGCTTTGACGTTCATGCAGTTTGAACTGATTGGCCGAAATCTCTTCTTCTAATCGAACCACATCTTGCTTGGCGTCTTGCAAGTACTTATTTTTCAAGCTGGCCATTCGCCCTTGCGTTTCTTGTACTTGACGTTGCGCGCGCATCATTTCCAGCTGACTCACATCGCCTGTTTTGAAAAGCGTTTGGCTGATGTGCAACTCTTCTTCCGAGAGCTTCAAGCCTGCCTGCAGCATTTTCAAATCATCTTCTAAGCTTTGTCTTTTTTGCGCGTAGGCTAGTTGCTGCCCTGACCTGAACACACTGTTTTGGGTGCTGCGGGTGTCAAAAATCAAAGCTTTGCCAGAGGACTCTGCGGAGGCCCTTGCCAAGGCGACTTGCAAGGCGTTCAGTTTGGTTTGAATTTCTTGAAATGCTGCTTTGGAGCGAGTGGTTTCCAGGTGCGCCACGACTTGGCCTGCATGAACATGCTGACCTTCCGATACCAATATTTGTGTCAGTACACCGCCGTCAGCGGCTTGGATGATTTGGTTGCGCGCAATGGCAATTATTTGACCGTTGCTGCGCACGGTTTGCGCCATGTCGGACATGCTGGCCCATGCAAAAAAACTCAGCAGGCCCAATAACAACAAGCGTGTACCTGTGAGTTGTTTAATGAGACGGTGCATCCCTCTTTGTGGGGTGATTGGCGGCGGCCAATGGGGGTCTGTGTTCATGCTTGAAGTTGTTTGAGCACTTGGTCTTTGGGGCCATCCAACACAATCTCGTGTTTCGCGATGACCACCAGTCGATCGACCAGTGCCAACATTTCCGGTTTGTGGGTGACCAAGATCAAGGTGTCTTGCGGGCGAAGGGCTTGTGCGAGTGCTTGCGTCACATGATCGGCCAATTGCCTGTCCATGGCCGCTGTGGGTTCATCCATGAGCCAAATGCGAGGACGCCTTAAAAAGACGCGTGTGAGGTTGACCAGCTGGCGCTGTCCGCCTGACAGCCCATGACCGCCTTCGTGGATGGGCAAGTCAAAGCCCAAAGGGTGATGGGCCAGCACGGCTTGCTGCAGCCCTGTTTGTTGCGCCGCGCCCTTGAGAATGTCATCACCTGGATCGGTCATGCCAACCAGCAAGTTCTCGCGCAAAGTGCCTTCAAAGAGGCGCCCCTCTTGTTGCAAATAGCCTAATTGTTCTGCCAACAAAGGTTTTGCAATGGCAGACAAGTCGACGCCATCGAGCGTGATGAGGCCAGCTTGCGGTTTGTACATGCCGCTGAGAAGTCGAAGCAGCGTGGTTTTGCCTGCACCAATGGGACCCAGAACGCCAATTTTTTCACCACCTTTGATGTGCAACTTGGTGATCTTCAAGGCGGTTTGTTGGTGATAGCCAAAAAGTACATCATTGAGAGAAAAATGTCCCCCCACCGAGTCCAACACCACCGGTGTTTGATTGTGGTGATCGTTTGGGAGTTGCCAGATTTGGTCCAGTCCCTGCAATGCCGACTTGCAGTGGCCCCATTGCAGAAGTTGCGAGGGCAAGGCCGCAATGGGTTGCAAAATGCGATTGGACAACATGGTGCAGGCAATGAGACTTCCCATGCTGAGCTCGCCTTTTGAAATCATGAGTGCACCGGCGGCCACCATGGCAACGTAGGCGATTTGCTGCAGTGCTAGAAGTTGGTGTTGTGACGATTCACTGATGTATCGCAAACGCAGATCTTCTCTGCGTGCAGTGTCTGAGATGTTTTGCCAAAGGCTGAGTTGTCGCCAGCCGCCTTGTCCAGATTTCAAGGTTTCAGCGCCTTCAATGGCTTCCACCAAAAGACCTGTTTTGCGCATGTTGGCCAATGCGGCCTGATGGCTTCGGTTTTCAATCTCTTTGAGACCGCGCAGGCCCAAACTCAGAGACAAAAGCAAAAACACAAAAGGTATGAGCGCCAACCAGCCCGCAAATGACCAAAGCGCCAGTGTGAAGACGATGGCAAACGGCGCATCGATGATCATTTGCGTGGCCGAGCCGGTGAGAAACGCTCGCACACTCTCATAGGACTTGAGTTGGCCCGCCAAACTGCCCACACTGGTGGGCAATTTGTCCATTCGCACCTGAAGCAGTCGCATGAAAACTTCGCGCCCCAAGCGCTGATCGACCGCCTCAATGACTTTTTCGTTCAACTGCGCCCGAAGTGTTCTGGCCAGCCACTCAAATCCAATGGCGCCCAGCACGCCTAGGCTCAACACCCATAGCGTGGCACTGGCGCCAGTGGGGACCACGCGGTCATAAACGTGCATGCTGTAGAAAGAAATGCCCAGGGCTACAAAATTCAGCATGACACCGTTCAGGCTGGCATCGATGAAAGTGCTGCGGTGCTTTTGAATCTCTAGCATGATCAATCGCCAGACTGGGCTAGCGGTGCGATCAAAGGGCACGCTGAGGTTGATTTTTGCGAGCGCAAAGTTGCCTAAGTTGTGATGGGTTGTTTCGCCATCTGCACCTTCAAGCACCCATTGCATTTGGCTGTTGAAGCTTTTAAGAACGCGCCATTCACCTTGGTGGTCAATGGCAAGGCAGGGCAGCAGCGACGGGTCTATGTTGGCGCTGCTGTACCACTGCACCGACTTCCAATTTAAAAATAATTTCAGTTGGCGAAGCAGCTTGGGCGGCTGCAAGTCATGTGGACTGATGCGTTCTAGGATGGCCAGCAGTTCGTGCTTGTCTAGACTTTGGCGTTGCAGTTGTGCCAAGCGTTGAAGTGCGGGAAGTAGGGATGTCATGGCGCACCCCAGCCAGAGACGCCATGGGCCAGAATGTGCAGGCGCCAATAAGTTTGCAGCAAGGCCATGTCATTGCTCACAATTGCCAGTTCGGCTTGGGCGGTTTCGCGTGCAGCGTTCATCACATCGATCCAGCTTTTTTTGCCATTGATAAATTGGCGTTCCCAAGCGAGTTGAAGTTCTTGTGAAGACTCTAAATTCAGGCGCAGTGCAGCAAGCTTGCTTTTGCTTGCAATTGCATTGAGGTACTCAGTCTGAACCGATTCAATGACGTTTCTTTGCGCTGCCTCAATTTCTTCCAGGGTGCTGTTGCGCTTGACTTGCAGCGCTGCCAATTGATGCACAAGACTGAAGCCAGCACCTGTGCTGGCGGTGAGGCCTATGAACACACGATTGGTGGGCGGTACATTGGCGTAAGCATAATGGCCGCGTTGATGCTCTGCCCGCACATACACCTCAGGTTGGAGGGTTGCACGTTTTTCTGCCAGCTCTGCCAATTGCACTTGCAACACCATGCGCAGTCGCTGCAACACTGGCGATTGGGCCAGGCTGCGCAACTCCCAGTCGGCCAGCGAGATGGATTCGTTTGCCGTGAGCAGCTGTGAAAGATGGGCTTGCGTTTCGCGATCATTGGCGCTTTGCAGTTTGAACCCCATATTGGCGACGTTGGGAATCCATTGCTGGAGTCGAACCCATGCACGACTTTCTTGTTGTTGTGCGTCACTTAGCGCCTGTCCAGCTTGTAGCAAACGCAATTGGGCGTAATGGGCTTCACTGCGTGAGGACAAGCCCTGATCGACACGACGCATCATTTTGCTGAGCAGTTCAGATTGAATGGCTTGACTGTTTCGCAACACCACTTGTTGGCGTTGGGCGCTGACAAGTTCGGCCCAGGCTTGAATGGTTTGAATGGCCAGTCCTTGTTGAACTTCAGCCAATCGAGCTTGTTCTAGGCCTTGCATGGCCTCTGCTTTGTCAGATTGCGCTGTTAATCGGCCGCCGGTCCACAGTGCTTGGTGGACCTTGAATGTGAGAACTTGGGGTGATCCTGCATAAGAGGGGTCGGGCGGGTGGGACTGTGCCCGCTCTATCGATACGGAGGGTGTCGGCCAATAGGCTTGCTGCGCAATGCGAGTTTGCAAGCCGGCAGCTTGCACGGTTTGCCATTGGCTTTTGACTTGCGGGTGCTCTAAAACAAGCTTTTCAAGCAGAAGCTGGAGGGCAGCCGCGCTTTGGAAAAAAAGTGACGGCTGTGCAGCCAAGCCAAAATCAGGATCTTTTGCGTTGGAGTAAAGCGGCTGAGCACTTATCAACGCAAAAATACATAGCAAGGGAAGCCTATATATTCTTTTGTTTTTGTAAAAATGAATCAATAAAACCTTGAATTGTATTTAATACTAGCATGATTTTTAAGGCGCATTGACCCTGCACGGTGCCGCTGAAGGTGTTGACAGCAAGCCAGTTATGAAATTCACAAAGTTGCAACTCAAGCGGGGTATGATGGAAATTAGCCCTGCAATGAGCAGGACAATTTGATCCCTTTTAAATGAATTCTTTGGAATTCATTTTTATTTTTAACCAACTGTTTTGGAGATGTTTATGCAACGCCGATTGGTTCTTCCCGTGCTTGTTTCTACACTTGCTGGTATCGCAAGTTTTTGTATGCCCTCCATGGCATCGGCCCAAGCCAAAGATTTGAAAATTGCCCACATTTACAGCAAAACAGGCCCTTTGGAGGCTTACGGCAAGCAAACGCAAGTGGGTTTGATGATGGGTTTGGACTACGCCACCGGTGGCACCATGCAAGTGGGTGGACGCAAATTGGTGGTCATCGAGAAAGACGACCAAGGCAAGCCTGACTTGGGCAAAAATCTGTTGGCCGCTGCCTATGGTGACGACAAGGTCGATTTGGCGGTGGGGCCTACCGCTTCACCCGTCGCATTGGCCATGTTGCCCGTGGCTGAAGAGTACAAAAAGATTTTGTTGGTCGAGCCTGCTGTGGCCGACTCCATCACGGGTGACAAATGGAACAAATACATCTTTCGCACCGGTCGCAATAGCAGTCAAGACGCCATCTCCAATGCTGTGGCCTTAGACAAAGCGGGCTACAGCATTGCCACTTTGGCGCAAGATTCTGCTTTTGGCCGCGACGGCGTGAAAGCGTTTCGTGAGTCTTTGAAAACAGCCAAATTAGTTCACGAGGAATATTTGCCCCCCGCCACGACCGATTTCACGGCAGGGGCGCAGCACTTGATCGACAAACTCAAAGCGCAGCCAGGTCGCAAAATCATTTTCATCATTTGGGCTGGCGGCAATCCTTTCAAAATTGCCGACATGGACCTCAAGCGTTACGGGATTGAAATCGCCACAGGTGGCAACATCCTGCCAGCCATGGTGGCCTACAAGCAGTTCCCTGGCATGGAAGGCGCGGCTTACTATTACTTTGGTATGCCCAAAAACCCTGTCAACGATGCCATGGTGGCGCGTCATTATTCGCAGTTCAAATCGCCACCTGATTTTTTCACTGCGGGTGGCTTTGCCTCTGCCATGGCGTTGGTCACAGCTTTGAAGAAAACCAACGGCAACACCGATGCCAACACGCTGATCACAGCCATGGAAGGCATGAGTTTTGACACACCCAAGGGCAAGATGACTTTCCGTAAAGAAGATCACCAAGCCATGCAAAGCATGTATCACTTCAAAATCAAAGTCGACCCGGCATTTGCATGGGGTGTGCCAGAGTTGATTCGCGAAATCAAACCTGAAGAAATGAACGTGCCCATTCGCAATAAGCGTTGAGGTGAACTCAGTTGGGCGTTTTACAAACGCATGACCTCACTGTCCGCTTCGGCGGACATGTGGCGGTCAATGCCGTCTCCTGTCGATTTGAACCTGGCACCCTCACGGCCATTGTGGGCCCCAACGGTGCCGGCAAAACAACCTACTTCAATCTCATCTCAGGTCAACTGTCCGCAAGTGACGGCAGCGTCCATCTGGATGGCCAAAACCTGACAGGCTTGAGTGCCTCCGCCAGAACCCGCGCGGGCCTGGGCCGAGCGTTTCAGCTCACCAATTTGTTTCCCAATTTAACGGTGCTTGAAAACGTGCGCTTGGCTGTGCAAGCCACCGAATCTGGTGCGCATTTGCGTGGGCTCAATTTGTGGTCCATTTGGCAAGACCACGCCAAGCTCACACACCAAGCGCAAGACATCTTGGCGCAAGTGGCCATGCTGCCGCAGGCCGGTGCATCGGTTGCCAGTTTGCCGCACGGCGATCAGCGCAAATTGGAAGTGGCATTGCTGATGGCGCTCAAACCTTCTGTGTACATGTTTGACGAGCCTACAGCGGGTATGAGCCAAGACGAAGCGCCAGTTATTTTGAATCTCATTCGTCAATTGAAAAACGACAAGACCAAAACCATTTTGCTGGTCGAACACAAAATGGATGTGGTGCGCGAATTGGCCGATCGCATCATTGTGTTGCACAACGGGCAGCTGGTGGCCGATGGCGAGCCAGCAGAGGTCATGGCCTCCGCCGTGGTGCAAGAAGCCTATCTGGGCGCTAAACCTACGGCCGCCAAAGCCGTGCATACAGAGGCGGTTTCTTGATGTCTTCCACGGTTTTGCTTGAATTGAAAGATGTGCACACACACATAGGTGCTTATCACATTTTGCATGGTGTGAATTTGCAAATTCCGCGTGGTGAGCTCACGTTGTTGTTGGGCCGCAATGGCGCTGGAAAAACCACCACCCTGCGAACCATCATGGGTTTGTGGCAAGCCTCGCAAGGCACCGTGCATTTCAATGGGCATGACATCACGCGCATGGCCACGCCCGACATTGCCGCACTGAACATTGCCTATGTGCCCGAGAATATGGGCATTTTTTCCGACCTCACGGTGGCAGAAAACATGTTGCTGGCTGCACGCAAAGCATCGCGTGCGCAGCAGATGGATGAGGCTCGCTTGGCTTGGATTTACGCCATGTTTCCTGCTGTTGAAAAGTTTTGGCATCACCCCGCAGGCAAATTGTCAGGCGGACAAAAACAAATGCTGGCAGTGGCCCGCGCCATGGTCGAGCCGCGAGACTTGCTCATCGTTGACGAGCCCAGCAAAGGTTTAGCGCCTGCCATTGTGCAAAACATGATCGAGGCGTTTCAAAAAATGAAGGCCAGTGGCGTCAGTATTTTGCTGGTGGAACAAAACATTCATTTTGCGCAAGCTTTGGGTGACAGTGTTGCTGTGATGGACAACGGCCGCGTCATACATGCGGGCAGCATGGCCGCACTCAGTGCCGACCCTGTCTTGCAGCAATCTTTGTTGGGCTTGGCCTTGTGAAAGTTAGCATGAAAACAAATTTGGACATCAAGCCATTGCTGTTGGTGCCTGTCTTGGCTTTGTTGGCATTGCCACTCATTGGTTCGGTGGACACGTGGCTCACACTCAGTGTGGCGGGTTTGGCCATGGGCATGATCATCTTCATCATGGCTTCTGGTCTCACCCTGGTTTTTGGTTTGATGGACGTGCTCAATTTTGGTCATGGCGTGTTCATCGCTTTGGGCGCTTTTGTGGCCACCAGTGTGTTGTCTGGCATGGTCGATTGGACCCAGTCGCAAGAACTTTGGCGTAACTTGGTGGCGGTGGGTTCTGCCATGGCGCTTGCCATGGTGGCTGCTGCTGTCATTGGCTTGGCATTTGAACGCTTCATTGTTCGGCCGGTGTATGGTCAACACCTGAAGCAAATATTGATCACCATGGGCGGCATGATCATTGGTGAAGAAATCATCAAAGTGATCTGGGGGCCTCTCCAAATTGCCCTGCCTTTGCCAGAAGCCATGCGCGGTTCGCTGCTGTGGGGTGATGCTTCCATCGAAAAATACCGGCTCATGGCGGTGGTGGTGGGGCTGGTGGTGTTTGCGTTGCAGGCCTGTACCTTAAGCCGAACCAAGGTGGGCTTGCTCATTCGTGCTGGGGTCCAAGACCGTGAAATGGTGGAGTCATTGGGGTACAAAATTCGCCGCTTGTTTGTAGGCGTGTTTGTCGTGGGCAGTGGCTTGGCTGGTTTGGGAGGTGTGATGTGGGGCCTTTACCAACAAAACGTGGTGCCGCAAATTGGCGCCCAGGTCAATGTGCTTATTTTCATTGTCATCATCATGGGCGGTTTGGGCTCAACTGGCGGTGCACTCATCGGCGCTCTGATGGTGGGGCTGATGGCCAACTACACTGGCTTTTTGCTGCCCAAGCTCGCACTGTTTTCCAACATCGCTCTCATGGCCGCCATCTTGCTGTGGCGTCCGCAAGGGGTCTACCCTGTGGCCAATCGCTGAAATCCCAAGGAACGTCATTTCATGTTGAAACGCTTGTTGTCCAATGATTTGCCTCGCAGCACCTGGCTGGCCTGGACGCTGGCTGGCGTGTTGCTGGGCTTGGCTTTTGCACCTTTTTTATTTCCGGGTGTCAAAGCTTTGTCGGTGGCTGCCAAAATTTTGGTCTTCATCGTTTTGGTGGCCAGCTTTGATTTGTTGCTAGGCTATACCGGTATCGTCAGTTTTGCGCACACCATGTTCTTCGGCATCGGTGCGTATGGCGTGGCCATGTCTTCCAGCCATTGGGGTGCCACGTGGTCGTCGCTGGGTGTCGGGGTCGTCCTTGCGCTTTTGCTCACCCTGGTGTTGGCGCTGCTCATTGGTCTGTTTTCGCTGCGTGTGCGGGCCATTTTTTTTGCCATGATCACTTTGGCGGTGGCGGCGGCGTTTCAAACTTTGGCATCGCAATTGTCTGAATGGACCGGGGGTGAAGATGGCCTGAGTTTCAAATTGCCAGCCTTGTTGTTGCCCAGTACCGAGTTCAGCGATACGCCGTTTTGGGGTGTCAATATCGATGGTCGTTTGCTGTGCTACTACCTCTTGTTTGCCGCGGCTTTGCTTCAATTCCTGATGTTGCTGCGCATTGTGAACTCACCCTTTGGAAGGGTGTTGCAAGCCATTCGCGAGAACGAATTCAGGGCAGAAGCCATTGGCTACCGTGTGGTGGTGTACCGCACGTTGTCCAGCGTCCTGTCAGCGCTGTTTGCTTGCATGGCTGGCGTGATGCTGGCGCTTTGGTTGCGTTACAACGGCCCTGACACATCGCTCAGTTTTGAGATCATGATGGATGTGCTGCTGATTGTGGTGATTGGCGGCATGGGGACCATTTATGGTTCCGCCATTGGCGCAGTTTTGTTTTTGTGGGCACAAAGTTATCTGCAAGATTTGCTGCGCTGGGCCAGTGACGCGGTGTCTGCTTGGCCACTCTTGGCCGCACTTTTGTCACCCGATCGCTGGTTGCTTTGGTTGGGCTTGCTGTTTGTGTTGTCGGTCTATTATTTCCCAACGGGCATTGTGGGCCGCCTGCGTGCCAAAGCCCTGTTGTGAGATCTCAAAACTCGCAACTTTGATCACGTCATGAGTGCTTTCCCTGTTGCGGTTTGTTCGAGTATTAAGCACTATATTGGCTCTTGAATTGAAGGATATTCGCTATGAAAACAACAAAAATTTCTCGCATTCAACCTTTGGCATTGGCCTTGGCTGTCGGGGGGTGGATGGTCAGCACTTCTGCCGCGGCACAAAGCAGTGAAGTTAACGTCATTTGCTCGGCCCAAGCGGCCTGGTGCAGCATGATTGCCGTCACCTTCGAAAAGAGCCAAGGGGTCAAAGTCAACATGACCATGAAGGGTTCGGGCGAAGCCATCGCCCAAATCTTGGCCGAAAAAGCCAATCCCAAAACCGACGTGTGGTTTGGTGGCACCGGCGATCCGCACTTGCAAGCCGCTGAGCAAAATCTGAGCTTGGAATACAAGTCGCCTACATTGCCAAAGTTGCACGATTGGGCGCAGCAACAAGCCAAGCAATCGGGCTACAAAACGGTGGGCATTTACTCAGGCCCCTTGGGTTTTGGATACAACACCGAGTTGTTGGCCAAGAAAAAACTGGCCATTCCCAAAACATGGAATGATCTGCTCAAGCCTGAATACAAAGGTGAAATTCAGTCTGCCAACCCCGCATCCAGCGGCACGGCTTACACCATGATTGCCACGTTGGTCCAACTGATGGGCGAAGATCAAGCCTTCGAGTACCTGAAGAAGTTGCACAAAAACATTGGTGCCTATACACGGTCAGGCACAGCGCCCATCAAGGCTGTTGCGCGAGGTGAAACCACCGTATCGATCAGTTTTGTGCACGATGGCCCTGGTGAAAAAGCGCAAGGCTTTCCGCTTGAAACCATCACACCTGCCGATGGCACGGGCGCAGAAATTGGCTCGATGTCTTTGATCAAAGGTGCGCGCAACTTGGCCGCGGCCAAACAATTCTATGAATGGGCCTTAACGCCGTCAGCCCAGGCCTTGGGTGCTGCCACTTTGCAGTTCCAATTGCCGTCACACAAAGAAACCAAAGTCGATCCGCGTGTACCCGATTTCAAAAAAATCAAGCTCATCAGCTACGACTACGCGAAGTACGGCCAAATGGCCGAGCGCAAGCGCCTGATTCAGCGGTGGGAAAAAGAAGTTAACAGCCTGCCGCGATAATGAACGCAGCGCTGCGCATGCAGCGAGCTTTAAGCTTGTGGGCCCTGTTGGGCCTGCTCAGCTTTGGCTTGCTGCCTTGGTACTTTCTTCAGCAAGCTTCGCTCACGCAAGCACTGCCGCAAGTGTGGGCTGGGCCCGAAACAGCCAGCGCCCTCGTGCAAGCTTTGCAACATGGCCGGCCATGGTTGTGGTCGGGTTTTGCCGGTTTGTTCATTTGTCTTGTCGGACTCATCCTGCCGACCACTGCACACCCCAAACAACAGGGCATTCTGTTGCTGACGGGCGCCTTGCTAGGGCTGTTGGGTCTGGCAGCCAGTGGTTTTGCCATTGGCGCTGTGGGCTGGGCCTTTGAATTTCTCGAGCAGTGGGCTGGCCCGTTGGCGCAAGGCCAATATGGCATGGGATGGGGGGCCGCGGGGGTTTTGCTGTCCCTGACCATTTTGTTGGGTGCTGGCATGGCCCGTTTGGGTTATTTTCGAGGTGATGTGTTCATTGCCAGCGCGGTGGTGTGCTGTGTGGTGTTGTTGGCATTGTTCGTGGTGTATCCCGTCAGCCGTTCCTTGATGTCAGGCTTTTACACAGAAGCCGGTGAATTGAGTTTGACGTCTTTATGGGATCGCGTTGGCACGCCACGCATTTGGAGCTTGGGTTGCGTGGGCGCAGACAAACAATGTGGTGTGGCCTGGAACACCTTGGGTTTGGCCTTGGCCACTGCTGCTGGCACCACTTTCTTGGGCACCCTCATTGCGCTGTGGGCCGAGCGCAGTGGTACCCGTTTGGGCAAGCCACTCAATGCCTTAGCGCTCATGCCTATCATCACGCCGCCGTTTGTGCTGGGTCTCGGTTTGATTTTGTTGTTTGGCCGTTCTGGTTTGGTCAATCAAGCGCTCGAATGGGCCTTCGATATTCCGCCTACGCGATGGTTCTACGGTGTGTTTGGCATTTGGTTGGCTCAAATGTTTGCGTTCACGCCCATTGCCTTCATGATCATGCGCGGTGTGGTGCAGGGCGTTAGCCCCTCATTGGAAGAAGCCTCTCAAACCTTGCGCGCCACACGCATGCAAACCTTTTGGCGCATCACATTGCCTCTGCTCAAGCCTGGTTTGGCCAATGCCTTCTTGGTTGGCTTCATTGAAAGCATGGCCGACTTTGGCAATCCCATCATTTTGGGTGGACAGTTTTCCGTGCTGTCTACCGAAATTTTCTTTGCCATTGTGGGGGCCGCCATCGATCCTGGCATGGCGGCTGCCTTGTCTTTGGTGCTTACGGTGTTTGCCTTGGCGGTTTTTGTCATTCAGCGTCAAGTGCTCAGTGGTGCGCAGTTCACCACGGTGTCGGGCAAAGGTGATGCTGGCATTCCCCTTAATTTGCCGCCAGCAGTTTTGAATGTGTGTCGCGGTTTTGCAGGACCCTGGCTGGCCTTCACCCTGGTGGTGTATGTGTTTGCATTCGCTGGCGGCTTTGTCCAAACGTGGGGCCGCGATTACACCTTCACATTGAACCACTTCAAAACGGCTTTCGATGTGCAATGGGGCGAATTCGGTTGGGTCTGGGCAGGCACCGCTTGGAACTCATTGTTCAACACTTTGACTTTGTCTGCCATGGCGGCGCCCGTGTGCGCGGGCCTGGGTTTGTTGATGGCGTGGTTGCTGGCGCGTACCGATTTCAGCGGTAAGAACGCGTTTGAATTTGCGGCGCTGCTCACCTTTGCCATTCCGGGCACGGTGCTGGGCGTGAGTTACATCTTGGCTTTCAATGTGCCGCCCGTGGAGCTCACCGGCACAGGTTTGGTCATTGTGCTGTGCTTTATTTTTCGCAACTTGCCGGTGGGGGTGCGAGCCGGCACGGCGGCGTTCAAGCAACTCGATCGCTCACTCGACGAAGCCTCGGTCATGCTGCGGGCCAGCACACTTACCACCATTCGGGAAGTGATTTTGCCCTTGCTCAAACCTGCTTTGGTCGCGGCACTTATTTACAGTTTTGTCAGGTCCATGACCACCGTGTCTGCTGTAATTTTCTTGGTCACGGCCAAGTACGAGTTGGCCACCACCTACATCATTGGCCGTGTAGGCAACGGTGACTATGGTGTGGCGCTGGCGTATTGCACAGTACTGATGGCGCTCATGGGGTTCATCACGGTGGTTATTCAACGTTGGGTTGGCAGCCGCGAGTTGGGCCGTAGAGAAATGAAAGCAGGAACATGAGCTCAAATTCAACACCCGCCGTGGCTGGCATTGAGTTTCGCCAAGTCACCAAACGTTATGGCGAAGGCGATGCGCCATTGGTGGTCAAAGGCATAGACTTTGTGGTGCCCAAAGGCACACTCACCACCTTGCTGGGTCCATCTGGTTGCGGCAAGACCACCACCTTGCGCATGATTGCGGGTTTGGAAACGGTCAGCGGCGGTCAAATTTTGATTGATGGCCAAGATGTGACGCACTTAGGGCCCGCCGAGCGCAACGTCAGCATGGTGTTTCAAAGCTATGCATTGTTTCCGCACATGTCGGTCATTGACAACGTGCGCTACGGCCTCAAGGTCAGCGGTGTGTCTGTGACTGAAGCCACCGAGCGAGCGCATGTTGCGCTGGAAAATGTAGGCCTCAAGGGTTTTGACAATCGCTTGCCCAGTGAGTTGTCTGGTGGCCAGCAGCAACGCGTGGCCGTGGCGCGGGCGCTGGTGCTGGAGCCCTCTGTGTTGTTGTTTGATGAGCCACTGTCCAACTTGGATGCGCGCTTGCGCCGCTCTATGCGAGACGAAATTCGAAGCTTGCAGCAACGTTTGAGCCTCACGGTGGCCTATGTCACCCACGATCAAAGCGAGGCCTTGGCCGTCAGCGATCAAATCATTGTGATGGACGCAGGCACCATTGCGCAGTCCGGTGGACCGGAAGATTTGTACGAGCGTCCTGTGTCCGAGTTTGTGGCGGGCTTTATGGGTGAGGCCATGCTGTTCCAAGGCCAAGTCAATGCGCAAGGTCTTGTGAGTGTGGGGCCGTTGCAGTTTCAAACACGTCAAGCAGTGAAGGCTGGTCACGTGACGGCCGCTATTCGTCCTGAAGCTTGGACTGTAGTGCCTGCACAAGGTGCAGCGCTCACGGGTGTTTTGCACAAGAAAGCCTACTTGGGTAGCACCCTTGAACTCAGCTTCGACACCGCGCTGGGGCCCTTGTTTGTGGTCACCTCCGACCTGTCGCAAGATTGGACTTTGGGCATGACACTGGGCTTGACGCTCACAGGCCGCGGTGTGTCGGTGGTTTCTCGCGTTTAATTTTTTGAAAGTAATTCATGGCAATTGTGTTTGATTTGGGGGGTGTGGTTTTCAAGTGGAAACCTTTGGAGCTGTTGCAGGACATTTTTCCAGAGCGTGCGCCCAATGAAGTGGCTGCAAAGCAATGGGCCGATCAAATTTTTGAAAGTTTCAATCCATTAAGCGATTGGGCGCAGTTCGATTTGGGTCTGATTGAGCCCGATGCTTTGGCTGCCAAAATTTCAAAGCGTGTGGGTATTCCTGAAGCCGACATGCACTTGTTGATTGCCAGTATCCCGCCGCACATGGTGCCGCAACCTGGCACAGTGGCCATCATTTCAGATTTGAAAGCAGCAGGGCACCCGTTGTTCTTTTTGTCCAACATGCCTGCAGGTTATGCACATCATCTTGAAAGTTCGCACGATTTTTTCCGCCATTTTTCAGATGGAATTTTTTCTGCCCGCATTCAACAAATTAAGCCGCAATTGCCCATCTTCCAAAGTGCCAATGCGCGTTTTGGTGTGTCGGGCAAAGAGACCGTGTTCATTGACGATGTGCAACACAACATCGATGCGGCCCACGCGCATGGCTGGACCGGTTTGCGTTTCGATGAACCTTCGCAAGTGCGCCGCGACCTGGTGGCCATGGGCTTGTTAGCAGCCTGATGCCTCAGGCCATTGCATCAGTTACCTAGAGCGGTTCAGCGTCAGTCTTTGGCACCCAGTGCCAATGCGCGCTCACGCGATTGGGCAGATGCCAAAACCTGTTCACTTGTCGTCTTGCTGGCCGTTGGCCAGCCTTGCAGGTGCTGTTCACAAATGCTTGTCAAAGCATTGATCCAAATGGGCTCGTCGTTCAAGCACGGAATGTAGTGGAAGGTTTTGCCGCCTGCGTGCAAAAACGCCTCGCGCGCTTCCATGCTGATTTCTTCCAAAGTTTCCAAACAGTCGCCTGTAAAACCTGGGCACACCACATCCACACTGTGTGTGCCAGCTTGGGCCATGGCAATGAGTGTGGGCTCGGTGTAGGGCTCTAACCATTTTGCTTTGCCAAAGCGTGATTGAAATGTGACTTTGTACTGGGTTTTGTCGAGCCCCAACTTTTCCGCCAACAAGCGGCCTGTTTTGTAACACTCACAGTGATAGGGGTCGCCTAGGTGCAAAGTGCGCTCGGGCACACCATGAAAACTCATCACCAGTTGTTCGGCTTTGCCGTGTCTCGCCCAATGGTTTTGAATGCGCGTGGCCAAGGCTTGGATGTAGCCAGGGTCGTCATGGTAGTGATTCACAAATCGAAACTCTGGCAGGTTGCGAGTGGTCAGACCCCAACGGTAGACCGCGTCAAAGACGGGGGCAGTGGTGGTGCCACTGTATTGAGGGTAGGCGGGTACCATCAAAATGCGCGTCACGCCTTCAAGGCGCAGGGCATCTATTTGCGCGGCAATGCTGGGCTGCCCATAGGTCATGGCGTATTTGACCACCACCTCATGACCGCGTTGTTTGAGTTGCTCGGCCAGGCCTTGGGCTTGTTTGTCGGTCCAAACGCGCAAAGGCGAGCCTTCAGTTGTCCAAATGCTGGCGTACTTGGCGGCCGATTTGGCGGGGCGCACTCGCAAGATGATGCCGTGCAAGATCAGCCACCAAATGGCTTTGGGAATTTCGACCACACGGGCGTCGCCTAAAAACTGAGCCAAGTACTGACGCAGCGCAGAGGCTGTGGGTTCTGCGGGGGTGCCAAGGTTGCAATACAGCACCGCTGTTTTTGCAGTTTGACCATGTTGGAAGGGGGGTTCTTTTTGGAATGCCATGCGTTATTCTCTCCCACCATGATCGACTTTTCAAAAATTAAGGCCATCTCTCTCGATTTAGACGACACCTTGTGGCCCGTTTGGCCCACCATAGGTCGTGCTGAAGAGACCTTGGCCCAGTGGCTTGCCGAGAAAGCGCCGCTCACGTTGCCCTTGTGTGCCATTCCAGGTTACCAACGGCAAATCAGAGAAGAAATGCCCGCCTTGCGCCCCGACCTGGGCAACGACTTGTCGGCATTGCGCCGCGAAGCCATTCGCGTGTTGTTGCAGCGCGCTGGCGAGGACCCTGCCTTGGCCGAGCCCGCTTTTGACGTGTTTTTTGAAGCGAGGCAGAAGGTCATATTTTTTGAAGATGCCTTGCCAGCCCTTCAGTTTTTGAAAGCCAAGTATCCCTTGGTGGCGCTGTCCAATGGCAACGCCGACATTTGCAAAGTGGGCCTTGAGGCCTACTTTGATGCGGCTTTCAATCCCATCAATTTGGGCGTGGGCAAGCCCGATCCCAAGATGTTCCATGCAGGCGCGCAGGCCCTTGGGGTCTTGCCAGAAGAGGTGCTGCACATTGGCGATGATCCGCATTTGGATGTGTTGGCCGCTCAGCGCGCAGGCCTGCAAGCCGTATGGGTCAATCGTGAAGAAAAATTGTGGACTCATGAAGTTCATCCTGCACCGTTCACGGTGATCAACTTAAAAGAGCTGTGCCAAGCATGGCCCCTTTCAACTCAATGACAACTGGCGTAACGACATGACTTTGAAAATTTATGGCATTGGTGCATCTCGCGCAGTGCGTCCATTGTGGGCCGCTGCCGAATTGGGTTTGAAGTTTGAGCATGTGTCTGTGCCTTATCAGGGCGGCGCAACGCGAACGCCCGAATTTTTGGCGCTTAACCCCAATGGCCACATTCCCGTCGTTGAAGACATCCGACCCGAAGGCAAAGTGACCGTGTGGGAAAGCATGGCCTGTACGTTGTATGTGGCCAAGGTGCATGGCAAAACCGATGGGCAGTCCATCACGCCTGCGACACCCCAAGAAGAAGCCGATGCCTTGCGCTGGAGTTTTTGGACTGTGACAGAGGTCGAGAAAGATGCCTTGACCGTGTTGATGCACCGCTTGGCCATGCCCGCAGATCAACGCAAACCCGAATTGGCCGATGCCGCAGAACAAAGGCTGCGCGTGCCTTGTCGTGTTTTGGAAGCGCACCTCAAAGCCCAAGCTGTCGTTGGCGCCCATTATTTGGCGGGCAAGCGTTTTACGGTGGCAGACTTGTGCGTGGCCAGCGTTTTGGTCTGGGCCAAATCATCAGCCCTGTTGATGGCTGAGTTTCCATTGCTCAAAGCTTGGTTGGAAACTTGCGTGGGCCGTCCTGGTTTTGCAGCATCACGCAAGCTGGCTTGAGTGGGCTTGTTGGCCGGCTTCAATGCCCGACATCACCGCACCTTCTAAGGTGGCGGGGTAAGGGCCTGACACGTAATCACCACACACAGCAATGCCCTCAAATGGATGGGGGCTGGGTCGGTGCAGTTGCGGTGTGCAGGCAAACGTGGCGCGTTTTTCAATCACGGTTTGCAACACTTGAAGCCCGTCGATACTTTGCGCAGAGGCGTTCAGGATGCGCAGCAAGTCTTTGGCCTGCTGCAGTACTTTGGCTGTCAGTCCTTGTTTGCTGTCTTGTGCGGCGCTGACCACAAAGGCCAACAAGCCTGGTGTGTTGTGTTTGGCCATCATTTGGCCGCGGTCAAACACAAATTGAGCAGGGGCCTCAGTGCTTGAAGAAAGTGACAGCATGGGCTGTGGCAATGTGACATCCGTCGTCGCTTGGACGTAGACCGTGGCAATGGCTTCGTGCGACATGGCATTGGCCATGTGAGCCCAAGTGGGGTTGAGTGGCGCCACCAAAGTCGCTGCGTCCCACGCGGGGGTGGCCAACACAAGTTGATCAAATGGCTCATTCAAAATTTGCCAGCGCGCGCTACCCGGCTCGTTCAATGTGAGCGTCTCAACGCGCGTGCCCAACAGGCATCTGGCCCCATGGGCTTCAAGCCATTGAATGGCCGCATGAGGGAAGACCTCGCCCAATTCTTGTCGCGGCAACAACAAGTCGGCGCTGCCGGGTGGACCGAAGACGGCATCTTTCAAAACACGCAAGAACACCGAGCCACTGGCTTGATGCGCCGGTGTGTTCAAGGCCGAGACACACAAGGGCTCTATCAGGTCCTGCCAAATTTGTGGCGACAAGTCGTGACACACCTCGCGTACGGTGAAGGTCTCGTCACATTCAAATTGCATGCGTTGCCAACGCCAAGCTGTTTGCAGCAATGACCATTTGTCTACGGCTTGCCATCCTTTGGCACGCGCAATGCCCCAGAGCAAATTGAAGGGAAATGGCGCTTGCGGCAGAGACAGTCCTCGGCCATGCACATCTTTTAAGTTCAGTGGCATGCGCCGCAAGGCTTGTTCTGGGTTCACGCCCACCGTGCGCATCATGTTCAAGGTGTGCTGGTAGGCACCAATCAAAATGTGTTGGCCATTGTCTAGGGCAGGGCGGTTTGGCAATGATGGGGGCAACGATCTGGCGCGGCCACCCCACTGGCGACTGGCTTCCAACAATGTGACGGCATGCCCGCGCTGAACGGCCGTGATGGCTGCTGCAAGGCCAGCCCAACCACCGCCAATGACGGCAATCTTTTGCGCTTGTGTCAAAGCCGTCCTAGCGCTTGCACTTTCCATGCAAGCCAAAGCTTTCGCAAAGGCGTGAGTGAAATGCGCTGGTGTAACACTTGAAAGTTGTCGGCTTCAATTTCACGCAACAAAGTTCTGTAAATGCTGGCCATCATGAGGCCAGGTTTTTGAGCGCGCTTGTCTGCAGCAGGTAACATGGCAAATGCCTCATCGTACAAACGGTGCGCGCGTGCGGCCTGAAATTTCATGAGGGCCGTGAAGCGGTCTGAGTACTGACGCTGCATGAGATCTTGCGCTTTCACGTCAAACTGTTTGAGCTCGTCAATCGGCAGGTAAATGCGGCCCCGCAGTGCGTCCTCACCGACATCGCGCAAGATGTTGGTCAATTGAAATGCCAAACCCAAGGTGTGTGCATACTGTGTGGTGGCTGGATCGGTTTGGCCAAAAATTTTCGCAGCCACTTCCCCCACCACACCAGCCACCAAGTGGCAATAGCGTTGCAAGCCTGCGTAGTCCAAATAACGCGTTTGACTCAGGTCCATCTGGCAACCTTCAATCACCGACAACAGATGTTGCGACTCAATGCCATAGACCTTCACGTGCGGCATCAAGGCATGCATCACAGGGTGTGTGGCATTTCCGTCAAAGGCCTGAATCACTTCTTTTTGCCACCACGCCAGGGTGCTTTGCGCCACGCTGGGGTCGGAAATTTCATCGACCACGTCGTCAACTTCCCGGCAAAATGCATAGAAAGCGGTGATGGCCGCGCGTCGCTCAGCGGGTAAAAACAGGAAGGCGTAATAGAAACTGCTGCCAGAGCTGGCCGCCTTTTGTTGAACGTACTCTTGGGGTGTCATGGTGCTCGATTCTCCCACTGTCTGGCTTACATCCAGAGGCTTCGCCAAAACATCAGTGGAATATCCCACAGACGCAATTGCGGCCGAATGTGCATGGCCCTAGGTCCCAGCTTGCGGACTTTTTCAAGGACGCGCAGACCCCCTTGCACCACCAAGCGAAGTTCCCAGCCGGCGCGGCCAGGAACTTGGTGAACCAGGGGGGCGCCCGACATCATCAGGTCATGTGCATGCAAGCACAGCGATTCAATCAATTCGGTCTGATTCAGCTTGGCAGCCAGATTCTGAGGTAAGTAGAAACGACCGCGCGGAATGTCTTCGCTCAAGTCTTGCCAAAAATTGATCAATTGCAGTGCGCTGCAAATGGCATCGCTTTTCGCAAGTGCGCTCTCATCATGGACAGCATACAAGTGCAACAACAGCCTGCCCACAGGGTTGGCCGATAGTTTGCAATACCTGAGCAGGGCGGGTAAGTCTGCGTAGGTGCTGCACTGCTCGCTGGCGTTGACATCTTGTTCAAAGGCTTTGAGCAAGTCGTCCAGCAAATCAACCGGCAAAGCTTTGTCCACAATGACTTGGTGCAAAGGCACAAAAATGGCGGGGTGGAACGCTGTCGTCAAAATTGTTCCGTGCAATGCTTGGCGAAAGTCTTCCAGTTCTTGAAGCCTTTGCGCCGTTGTCATCTGCCCCTCGTCGGCAATGTCATCGGCTGCACGCGCAAAGGCATAGATGGCTGCAATGGCAGGACGCAAGGCAGGGGGGCACAGCCATGATGCCACCGGAAAATTTTCTGGATGGGTCACTGGAAGCGCTTGGACTTCGGCGGATGGATGAGTAGAGGAGGCCATGAATCCTTGCATTTTCGCTTGACAAGCCTCATGGATTACCCTAAATTACTAACCAGTCAGTCATTAATTTGGATCACCATGCCACATCAGATTCTGCGCCAGTCTCGGCTCGCGACATTGAAGTCCCTCTATCCAACGAGCCGCCGCCTTGTCGCCATCAGCGCAGTTTGCGCCATGATGGCATTGGGTGCTTGTTCAGGAAAAAAAGAAACACCTGAGCCTGTCCGATCAGTCAAATTGATCACCGTCGGTGCATCAGATTTGAATGTGCAAGGTGAATATGCCGCTGAGGTCAAAGCCCGTGTCGAAAGCCGTTTGGGATTCAGAGTGGGTGGCAAAATTTTGACACGGCAAGCCGAAGCGGGCCAGCGAGTGCAAGCCGGTCAAGTCTTGGCAGAAGTCGATGTTCAAGACTACGCTTTGGCGGCACAAGCCGCTCAAGCGCAAGTCATTGGGGCGCGATCACAGCGCGATTTGGCAGCTGCCGACTACAAACGCTACGAAGCCTTGCTGGCGCAAAACTTCATCAGTGCTGCTGAATTGGAGCGTCGCTCTGCCACCTTGAAAGCTGCGCAAGCCACACTCGATCAAGCGATGGCGCAAGCGCAAGCACAAAGCAATCAGGCTGGTTATGCCAAGTTGATGGTCAGCACATCGGGTGTCATCACTGGCGTTGAAGCCGAGCCCGGTCAAGTGGTCTCTGCAGGTCAGCCCGTGGTTCGGTTTGCCCAAGATGGCCCGCGTGATGCTGTGTTTGCTGTGCCCGAGCATGTGGTGGGACGCTTGAAGTTGGGTCAAAAAATGACAGCCACCTTGAGCAGCGGTCATCAAACCGTCAAAGGACAGGTGCGCGAAATTGGTGCCAGTGCCGATCCGGTCACGCGCACCTTCACGGTCAAATTGGGTTTGGAAAATGCGGAATCTTTGCCTTTGGGCATCACCCTGAATGTGCATGCGCCTCAATTGGCAGGCAGCCAAACCAACGTCATCAAAGTGCCAACCAGTGCATTGAGACAAGAGGGCCAGCAAAGTGCTGTTTGGGTCTTTGACGCTGCTTCTGGCACGGTCACATCGCAAGTCGTTCAAGTGGCCACTGCCGACGGCAACGAAGTGGTCATTGCTGCTGGTTTAAAGCCAGGTCAACAAATTGTGAGCGCGGGTGTACATGTTTTGTCACCGGGTCAAAAGGTCACGGTTTACAAGCCTGAAGTCGCCACGCCACCTGCGAGCAAATGAACATGCGTACAGAACCTAAAGCAGGCTTTAACCTGTCCAAATGGGCGCTGGAGCATCCAGCGCTCACACGCTATTTGATGCTGGTCTTGATGCTCTTGGGTGTCTTTGCCTTTTTCAATTTAGGTCAAGACGAAGACCCACCTTTCACCTTCCGTGTCATGGTGGTGCGCGCGTATTGGCCCGGCGCCACAGCACAACAAGTGGCTGAACAAGTGACGGATAAGCTGGAGCGCACGCTGCAAGAAGTGCCCTATGCCGACAAAATCCGCAGCTACTCCAAGCCTGGTGAAGCGCAGATCATTTTCCAAATCAAAGACTATTCCAAGCCAGCCGAAGTGGCCAATGTTTGGTACACCGTTCGCAAGAAAATTGGTGACATGCGCGGCAGTTTGCCGTCTGGTGTGGTGGGACCATTTTTTGTCGATGATTTTGGCGATGTGTATGGCGTCATTTACGCCCTTCAAGCAGATGGCTTCTCGCCAGCTGAAGTGAAAAAATTTGCCGACGATGTGCGTCAAAAAATTCTGCGTGTGCAAGACGTGGCCAAAGTTGAACTGTTTGGTGTGCAAGACGAAAAAGTATTCGTTGAAATTTCTCAAAAGAAATTGGCAGCCATGGGGCTGGACATGGGTGCTGTCATTGCGCAATTGGGGCAACAAAATGCCGTGGAGTCTGCCGGCACTTTGAACTTGCCCAAAGATGCCATTCAATTGCGCGTCAATGGCCAATTCAACAGCCTTGACGCATTAAGGCAAATGCCCATTCGAGGCGCATCCGGTCAACAAATCAAGCTAGCCGATTTGGGCACTGTCAAGCAAGACTATATTGATCCGCCCGCTGTCAAAGTGCGCCACAACGGCGAGCAAGTCATTGGCTTGGGCGTGGCAATGGCCAAGGGCGGTGACATCATTCAATTGGGCAAAGCACTCAAACTGACTGCGCAAGACATCGAGGCCACATTGCCTGCTGGCGTCAAACTGATTCAAGTGCAAGACCAACCCAAAGCGGTTTCTAAGTCTGTCAACGAGTTCTTGCAAACATTGGTAGAGGCGGTGGCCATTGTGTTGGCTGTCAGCTTCTTGGCATTGGGATTGCACAAACGGCCGGGCATTCATCCCTTGTGGCGCCGTTGGACCTTGGACATCCGACCAGGTCTGGTCGTCGGCATCACCATTCCTTTGGTCATGGCTGTCACATTTTTGGCCATGGATTATTTCAACATTGGCCTCCACAAAATTTCACTGGGATCGCTCATCATTGCGTTGGGATTGCTGGTGGACGATGCCATCATTGCGGTTGAAATGATGGTTCGCAAAATGGAAGAGGGCTACGACAAAGTCCGTTCTGCCACTTTCGCTTATGAACTCACGGCCATGCCCATGCTCACTGGCACGCTGATCACGGCTGCAGGTTTCTTGCCCATCGGTTTGGCCAAGTCGATGACCGGGGAGTACACCTTCGCCATCTTTGCGGTCACCGTCATCGCGTTGCTTATCAGCTGGGTGGCCTCGGTTTATTTTGTGCCTTACCTCGGCACCTTGTTGTTGAAGGTGCCGCCACACGTGGCGGCTGCAGAGGAGGCTGTCATTCATGAGATGTTTGACACACCTTTCTACAAAAGCTTCCGCCGCGCTGTGACATGGTGTGTTTTCAATAAATGGAAAACCATTGCCATTACCTTGGCCTTGTTTGTCATGGGCATTGTGGGTATGGGCAAAGTGCAGCAGCAGTTCTTCCCAGATTCCAGCCGCCCAGAAATCATGGTCGACGTTTGGTTGCCTGAAGGCTCTAGCTTTGCTGCAAGCGAAGAAGTGGCCAAGCGCATTGAAAAGCGTTTGATGGCACAAGAGGGCGTGACCACTGTCAGTACATGGGTGGGTTCAGGTGTGCCGCGTTTTTACTTGCCCTTGGACCAGGTGTTTCCTCAGGCCAACGTGTCACAGTTGATCGTGCTGCCCAAAGACTTGAAGGTGCGAGAAAGTTTGCGCATCAAGTTGCCAGAATTGCTGGCAACTGAATTTCCAGAAGTACGGGGTCGCGTTAAGTTGTTGCCCAATGGTCCCCCTGTGCCATACCCTGTGCAGTTTCGGGTCGTCGGAGAAGACCCTTTGGCTCTGCGTCTTAAAGCGGATGAGGTCAAGGCGGCCATGCGGGCCAATACCAATACCCGCGGGGTCAACGACAACTGGAACGAATCAATCAAAGTAATTCGCTTGGAGGTTGATCAAGCTAAAGCGCGTGCTTTGGGAGTTACCAGCCAATCCATTGCGCAAGCTTCTCGCACCATGGCCTCGGGTTCTACGGTGGGGCAATACCGCGATGGCGATAAATTGATCGACATTGTGCTGCGCCAACCACAGTCAGAGCGCGATGCCATCACCGATTTGGCGGGTGCTTATGTGCCCACCGCATCCGGCAAATCCATTCCTTTGATGCAGATCGCAAAACCCGTTTTCAATTGGGAGCCTGGTGTGATGTGGCGCGAAGGCCGCAACTACGCCATCACGGTGAATGCTGACTTGATAGAAGGCGTGCAGGGTGCCACTGTTACCAACCAATTGCTACCGGACCTTAAAAAGTTGGAAGCAGCTTGGCAAGTGGCAGGATTTGGTGACTATCGCATCGAAGTGGCAGGCGCTGTCGAAGAAAGCTCCAAAGGCTCTGCTTCTATTGCCGCCGGCATGCCCCTCATGCTGTTTGTCACCTTCACCTTGCTGATGTTGCAGTTGCAAAGCTTCAGCCGCGCTTTGCTGGTCTTCTTGACAGGTCCTTTGGGCATGGCTGGCGTCGCGGGCGCGCTGTTGGTGTTGGACAGGCCCTTCGGCTTCGTGGCCTTGTTGGGGGTGATTGCCTTGATGGGCATGATTCAACGCAATTCGGTCATTTTGATCGACCAAATCGAGCAAGACCGCGCAGCGGGGGTGCCTGCTTGGGAAGCCATTGTGGAGTCGGCCGTCAGGCGTTTGCGTCCCATTGTGCTCACCGCTGCCGCTGCTGTTTTGGCCATGATCCCCCTGTCCCGTAGCGTGTTTTGGGGCCCCATGGCCGTGGCCATCATGGGGGGGCTCATAGTGGCCACCGCCCTGACTTTGCTGGCCTTGCCCGCCATGTACGCCGCTTGGTTCAAGGTCTCGCCACCTGCCAATCCCTCGCCGACAAGGGGATGAAGGGGATATGGGGGCGTCGTCTCAGAAGTCCCCATATCCATGGTTAAAATAGAAGGTTGACCGATTCAACCCATTTAGATGGGACCCGCGCGGGTGGCGAAATTGGTAGACGCACCAGGTTTAGGTCCTGACGGTAGCAATACTGTGCGGGTTCGAGTCCCGCCCCGCGCACCACTTACTAAAAGAGAAGACCATGGCAGTTAC
>JACCEA010327640.1_pt1 | contig 31061 bp, 33 predicted proteins | sample 7449851 | NCBI WGS metagenome assembly JACCEA01 (sample SAMN15323453, study PRJNA562643) | freshwater metagenome | isolation source: river surface water | place: USA:Blue River Watershed | collected 2017-08-18
ATCCCCAAACCCATCTGGTGGCTGATCCTGCACGGCATCATCTTGCGCGTGCGCCCGGCCAAATCGGCCGCCAAATACGCCAGCATCTGGACAGAGCAAGGCTCGCCCCTCAAAGCCTTCACCGAGCAACAAGCCCAATCGCTGGGCACCGCCATGCAAGAGCGCGGTCACCACGTCAGTGTGCGATACGCCATGCGGTACGGTCAGCCCTCCATCCCCGAACAGCTGAGCGCCTTGAAGGCCGAAGGCGTGCAGCGGGTGTTGATCGTGCCGGCCTACCCCCAATACAGCGGCACCACCACCGCCAGCGTGTTCGACGCCGTCTACCGCTGGGGACTGAAAACCCGGCTCATCCCCGAGATGCGTTTTGTCAACCACTACCACGACGACCCGCGCTACATCGCGGCGCTGGCACAGACGGTGCGTGATCATTGGGCCACCCACGGCCGGGCCGAGCAACTGGTCATGAGCTTTCACGGTGTGCCAGAGCGCACGCTGCAACTGGGTGACCCCTACCATTGCGAATGCATGAAAACCGGCCGCTTGTTGGCCGAAGCGCTGGGCCTGAGCAAAGACCAGTACAAACTCACCTTCCAGTCCCGCTTTGGCAAGGCCAAGTGGCTCGAGCCCTACACCGAACCCACCTTGGTGGCCATGGCTGGGCAAGGCTTGAAAAAGGTCGATGTGATCTGCCCTGGCTTCACCAGCGACTGCCTGGAAACATTGGAAGAGATCCAGCAAGAAGCCCAAGAAGCGTTTTTGCATGCGGGCGGCGAAAGCTTCAGCTACATCCCCTGCCTGAACAACAACGCCCAGTGGATCGAGGCGCTGACTGACATCAGTCTGGACCACATGCAAGCTTGGGACTTGTCAGCGCCAGATGCCAAAGCCCTGGCGGCCAGCCGCGAGCGCGCTTTGGCCCATGGCGCAAAAAACTAAACAGGATTTTTTTGACAGCCACCCCGGATACCGACGCATTTGGGGGTTAGAATACCGATCAGTCGGAGCGTAGCGCAGCCTGGTAGCGCATCTGCTTTGGGAGCAGAGGGTCGCGAGTTCGAATCCCGCCGCTCCGACCATTTTTCACAATGTCCAACCAGCGCATTGAAACTACACCCCCATAAATAAAGGCCCTTCATGGGCCTTTTATGTTTCTTCTTCTGCCCGTAGCTCAGTTGGATAGAGCAACAGCCTTCTAAGCTGTGGGTCACAGGTTCGATTCCTGTCGGGCAGGCCAAAAGGCCTGCGTCCTTCATTTCAATTGGGGTAGTGTGTACGGCGGTTGGTGTCGGACAACAAACTGGGCAATGTTTGCCAAGCTTGGGAAATATCGATCACCAAAGTCTTGACCTCTTGCAAGGCCTGCAGGTCATTGTGGGCGTTGATGTGGAAAAGTCGGCGCGTCATGTACGCATACAACTCGTTCAAATTCTGGGCCAATTCACCGCCGCGCTCGAAATCCAGAGCACCTTGCAAACCCACCACGATGCGTCCTGCACGGGCCAAGGCTTTGGACTTCTCTTCGATGGCATTGTTTTGAATGTGGCCTGTGGCAGTGGCCAGGCTTTCCAGCAAACCGTCAAAAAGCATTTGGATCAACTGGATGTTGTCAGCGGTGGCTACGCCTGTCACGACCTGAACAGATCCGTAGCTTTCAGCAAATTTAGAATATGCACGCATGAATGAAATCCCTTGAATACTTCAGTACTGAGGGAATCGGCAGGGCACTCGAAAACTTGAGGCCGGTTCCCCGACAGGCCTGAAAAAATCAGAGTCTGTTCAGCTTGGGCGTCGATTTGGTCGCATCAGGCAAGCTGATGGGGGTGTCTGGGGCACTTTCTGCAGAGGACATGGCCGAGTCCGACGACGACAAGGGCATGAGCCAATCGGACAGGGGGCTGCTGGTGTCCAAATCGGTTTTACCTAGCAAATACAGACCCGCCTCGTCCATCGATGCCCGAATGGGGCCCCACTCGGATTGGGGTGTCTCGGCGGCTTTGAAGCCACATTGGTACAAGGCGTTGGCCTGCGCCGAAGGGATCCAGGACTCCACCTGGCCCTTGGCCGTGGTGATCAATCGGCTGTTTTTGGGCTCGCCTGGCAAGCCCCTGATGGCATCCTTGAAGCCATCCTGATAGAGGGCTTCCATGTGCTTGGTCAAGACCACCTGGTAGATGTTGCGCAAATTGGCCCGGCCATCGGGATCGAGCCCTTCGGCCGAACGACCGGTCATGGCATCCCACAACTTCTTGCCGCTCAGACCCATGAAGGGATCGGTGGGCACCGTGGGCACCGTGGTGGCTGGTTTTTCACCCAGGGTGATCATCATCTTGCGGGTTTCTTTTTCGATCGTGTTCACCTTGTCGATCAAATAGATGACCATCAACAGGATCAACAGGAGCCCAACGGCAATCAAGGCATTGACCAGGGCGTCCACAGCAATCTCCCGGCCTCAAGGGCCTTCAGAAGAAGGGTCGCCAGCGTTGTGACCCTCATTTTGTTCAGCCGCTTCAGCTGCCGCTTGTTCGGCCAGTTCTTCACGCAAGAAAGTCAAAGCCTGAAAGGGTTCATCCAAGCGCAAGTCGTAGCGACTGATTTGATTGGCCAAGGCTTGCATGGACTCGATGGCCTTGGGCGCTGTCAGCTCCGCCTTTTGGTACCGAGCACCCAAACCAAAGGCTTCGATCACGTAATCTTCCGGCAAATACGCATAGACATCGGAATCACCCGTGCGGATTTTTTGGAATTTGGAGGGTGTGGGCGCTTCAGGCATGGATTTACCCGCCTTTAAGGACAAGCTTACCAATTCTTGCCAAGCAGCGGTTTGCTCGGCCCCGGCAATGAATGTTTTGTCCAAGTGCGCACGACAGAGCATGCCCATTCGCATCCGCAAGCTGCGTGCTTCTCGTGAATCGGATTCGATCGAGGTCACCTTTTCATAAGCGGCGACTGCACGCTTCATTTCATCAGCAGGGTTGTTTCGATTGAAAAGATTGAACATCAGGGAATCTCAGCGTATTTAAGCAAGTTGTAGATTTTGACGTAATTTTTTCACAACAGTGGACAGGATTTGGCTGACACGGGATTCACTGACCCCCAGAACTTCACCAATTTCCTTCAGGTTCAACTCCTCTACATAGTAAAGATTCATGACCAATCTTTCACGCTCAGGCAATTGATCAATGGCTTCCACCACGGCTTCCATGAATTCAGCCTCTTCCACCATGACCTCAGGCTGCATGGCGCTGTCGCCCGGCATGCTCATGACTTCGTCATTGACCACTTCCATGGAGAAGGTTTCAAACCGTTTGGCTTGACCGCGCTCTTTGTGGAATTCCTCGATGTCCTTGCCCATGAATTCGGCCAATTCCACTTGCGTGGGTGCGCGACCCAGTTCGGCCGCCAGGACGTGAACAGCCTCATTTTCATTCTTGTTGAAGGCCACGGCAGAGCGAGGCAAAAATGATTGCCTGCGCACCTCATCCAAAATGGCGCCCCGCACACGGCTCAAAGCAAAGTGCTCGAAGACAAAACCCTTGGTGGGATCAAAAGACCGTGCGGCCTCAATCAAACCCACCATGCCGACTTGAACCAGCTCGTCCAACTCCATGAAAGGCGGCAAGCGTGCTTTCAGATGGACAGCGACGCGCTTGACCATGGGCATGTGCGCCATGATCAGGGCTTCTTGGGGGTTACCCACTTCTTGGTAAAGCGAAACGTTACTGCCCATGTTGATTACCGGTCTGTGGGGACACGAAGCATGCGTTCCATGAAGAACTGCATTCGGCCCGAAGCATGCTCAATGGGAGGCAATTGGTCCAAGGCGTGCGCCAGACCCCGAAAGTCACGGGCAGCAGCGCTACCAGGCGCGTACTCCAAAACCGACTTGTATTTGCGCAATGACTGCAAAACCAACTCATCGGCTTCAATGGAGTGCAGGAAACGGATGGAAATGCCCAAAAACCGCGTGCAGACATCGTTCAAGCGCCGATACAGCTGCCGCCCGTCTTGTGCACTGTTGACCATATTGGGCACCAGATAAATTTCGTCCAGCGACTGCTCGGTGGACATGACCTTGATCAGGCCATAGGCATCGGCAATGGAGGCGGGTTGATCGCAGACCACCACAAATCGGCGCTGACAGGCCGCCATGAATTCCAGCACGGCTGGCGCAATGCCCGCCGCCACATCAACGACCAGGTAATCGACCGGTTCGTCCAATGTGTCAAAAGCGTGAATCATCGTCGCAATTTGCTTGGTATCCAAAGCGGCAATATCACGCAAGCCAGAGGCGCCAGGCACCAAACGCACCCCCTGCTCGGTGGTGATCATCACCTCTTGCAGGGTTTTGCTGCCATTGAGGACATGGCTGATGTTGAAGGGTGCATGAGCGCCCAGTGCAATTTGGGCATTCGCCATGCCCAGGTCGGCATCAAGCAACATGACCTGGTGGCCTTGCATCGCCAGCGCTACGGCCAAATTGATGGACACCGTGGTTTTACCCGCGCCCCCTTTGCCGCTGGCCACACCGATCACCTGTGGGAATTTTTTCTTGTCCATTTCATGCCGCAATGGTGGTGGTTTCAGCTTTGACCGCACGCGTGCGAGCACGGGCTTTGATGGGCTGTACAGATTCAGTGGAAGCCGGCTTGCTGGTCCGTGACTTGCGAGCGGGCTTGACCTGAGGGACTGGCACGGTCGCATGACCGGCCAGTGGGAGCATGCCATAAACAGGCGAGAGCGCCAAAGTCAGCAAACGATGGGGATCCAGCGGCACCGGGGCAGCGTTGGTTTGGTGTCCTTCAGACACGGCTGAAACTGGCAATTTTGAGTCACACAGGCCTTGAATCAACGGCCAAGGATGGGCCGCTTCGTCCATTTTGGTCAACATCACTGAGGACCATGGAATTGGCGAATTTTGGAATATTTTTTGCACATTTGTCACTGTAGCATCAACTGGCAAGACCGCATGCAAGGCGATGCCTTGCTTTTGCTGCAAAAGCTGAAGGGCATTCGCGATGAAATCAATGCCCGGTGTGTCGATCCAAATGGTGTGGCCATGAAGCTCTTCCAGCAAAGTGCGCAGCACCGACACATCGGCAGCCCGGAAGCAACGTGCACCGGCCTGTGCGGCCAACAGCTGTATTTGCGACCAAGCGCCTGGACGCTGGTCAGCAAAACTGATCATCACCTGTTGCTCCGCCCCGTGCGCCTGGGCCGCGGCATAAACCAATCGTCCCAGCATCGATGTCTTGCCTGATCCGGTGGGACCACACAACACATGCACGCCCTTGTCGGGCACCGCGACGGCTTTCGGTTGAAGGGCGCCCATCAAAGTGCTCCCCATCACGGGCCAAGCTTCTTCCAGACTTTCCAGATGACTGATGCCATCCGTGAGCAAAGCTCGCATTCCTGTGGGTATCCCCGCATCGGCCATGGCAACGGTCAATTTCTGAATTTCCGGATGTTGGCCCGAGACGGGTTGCCAAACTTGCATTTGCCGAGACAAAGCAAATTCCTTGCGCAAGGCGGCCATCTCTTGGCGCAACAAATCCACAATTTCATGGTTGCGCTGCTGCTCATACGCCACGACTGCAGCCTGTGCAACCGGGGGCACGGGTTCGGACACAGAGAGGTTCAATGGCGGGAGGGTCGAATCGACAGGGGCCACGTCCACCACTGACGCAGCCACTTCGTTCTGGGCAGAAGCTGACATCAGCTGGCCACTGTTGGCTTGCTGAAACACTTGAGAAAAGGGTGTGAACTCCACACTTTTTGATGGACCGCCGGTCGCAGAAGCGGTCTGGGTCAAAGACACACCATCAGCGGCTTCGTTGACCGGTGGCACACACACGTCCACCGCCACAATCAATTCTGTTTGCTGGTCCACGCGCTGGGTCGAAATGATCAAGACGTCAGGACCATAAAGTTGAATGGCCTTTTCGTTGGCAGAGCGGCTGTCACGGGCAAGGATACGTTTGAGTTCCATGATTCATCAGGCCTTATTCACTGAAGGATTGTTGCGAGGATCGGCTTGGACGGTGTTGATCACCTTGACGGCCTGGTCATCCGGAATTTCGCTGTACGACAGTACAGTCAAGTCATTGACTCGGTAGCGCACGGCACGCGACATCCAGGGACGGATGGAGGGCGAGACCACCAAGACCGCTGGCAAGCCCTGCTCTTCTGTAGAACGGGCACTTTCGCGCAAAGCGGCAAACAGACTCTCTGCCAAACTCGGCTCGAGCACCATGCCTGCTGCATTGGTGTTTTGCTGCAACACGTTATGCAGCAGCTGCTCCAGTTGTGGATCCAGCGTCAGCACGGACAAGGTGTCTTTGTTTTCCAGCAGGCTCTGCACGATCATGCGGCCCAGCTTGGGGCGTACCAATTGGGTCAATTGCTCAGGGTCTTGGGTGCGACCACACACCTCGGTCAAGGCTTCCACCACAGTGCGCATGTCACGAATGGGGACCGACTCCTGCAACAGGTTTTGCAAGGTGCGTGTCACCACGCCCAAAGACAGCTTGCCGGGCACCAACTCTTCCACCAACTTGGGGGACTTGGCGGCCAATTTGTCCAACAACTTTTGTGCTTCGTCGTGGCTGAGGAGCTCAGAGGCGTTGTCACGCAAAACTTTATTCACATGGGTGGCGATCGCCGTACTGGGGTCCACCACGGTGTAACCCAGGGCCCGGGCCTGATCACGCCAGGCAGGCTCGATCCAGACAGCCTCCAGACCAAATGCCGGCTCTTTGGTGGGTTGTCCTTCCACACGACCGTAGACTTTGCCGGGATTGATGGCCAACTCACGGCCCACTTTGACTTCACCACGACCACGCACCACCCCGTTCAAAACGATGTGGTAAGTGTCGGGCTCCAGATTCAGCGCATCGCGAATTCGCACGGGCTGCACCAGAAAACCCAACTCCGCAGACAACTTTTTCCGCACCCCTTTGATGCGGGTCATCAACTGCCCACCCGACTCCACGTTGACCAAGGGAATCAAGCCATAGCCAATTTCCAGACCGATCAGGTCCACCTGCTCGACATCATCCCAGTCCAGCTCCTTGGGGCCTTCATTGGCGGGCAAAGCCGGAGTGGCCGACGACTGCTCGAGCAGCATCTGCTTGCGCAGGATCATGAAAGCCAAACCGGCCGTAGCGGCCGCCAGCGTCAGAAAAACCAGATGCGGCATGCCCGGCACCAGACCAATGACCGTCAAAATGCCTGCGGTGATGAACAAGGCCGGCACATTGGACAGCTGAGTCGAGGCCTGCTCGGTCATCGACTCCGAGGTGGTCACCCGGGTCACAATGATGGCGGTGGCCAAGGACAGGAACAAGGACGGGATCTGCGCGACCAAGCCGTCACCAATGGTCAGCAGAACGTAAATTTTTGCTGCCTCGGCAAATGGCAGGCTGTGCTGGCCGATGCCAATGGCCAAACCACCGACGATGTTGATGATCAAAATCAACAAGCCCGCAATGGCGTCACCACTGACGAACTTGGAGGCACCGTCCATGGAGCCGAAGAAGTCTGACTCTTGCGCCAACTCTTCCCGACGTTTCTTGGCCGTTTCCTGATCGATCACACCGGCATTCAGATCGGCATCAATGGACATTTGCTTGCCCGGCATGGCATCCAAGGTGAATCGGGCATTGACCTCAGAGACGCGGCCCGCACCTTTGGTCACCACAAAAAAGTTCACGATCATCAAGATCACGAAAATGATGAAGCCGACCACATAGTTGCCAGCGATCACAAACTCGCCAAACGAAGCAATCACCTTGCCCGCCGCCTCTGGGCCTTCGTGACCGTTGACCAAAACCACACGGGTGGAGGCCACGTTCAAGGCCAGGCGCAACATGGTGGCGAACAGCAAGACGGAAGGGAACGATGAAAACTCCAAAGGTTTACGTGTGCCGATAGCGATCATGATCACCACCAGGCCAATCATGATGTTGAAGGTGAACAAGATGTCCAGCAACAACGGTGGCAATGGCACCACCAACATGGCCATGATCATCAGAACCAGCGCAGGCAAGCCCAACCCTGCGAAATCAAATTTCGAAAGATTCTGTCGGATCGCTGACAGGGTCAATGTGTTCATGGTGAAAGGCGTTCTGACATGGGGAAAACGGGTCGGGGTGTGGATTTCTCAACACGATGAAGCAAGGCCCGTGCCAAAGGTTTCGACACCTCCATGCATGGAGACGCCAAAAGGTTTCGATTTCTGGCCAAACCTGGTGCGCAAATTGCTCAATACATACCCAAGCAGTTTCAGACGGCAAAAAAATGCCGCCGAGGTTTTCCCGTTTGAACCCGTCCATACCCCCATGAAATGCCAGGCAAATGACCATCACGCAAATCGAACTCAATCCCCGAGCAGATATCAGCCAAAAAATTGATACCTTAGAATTCAAAAATGAACAGGCAACCGGACCGATCGGCCCGGGATTTGGGCAAGTCATGAACCAGCTGCGTCAAGCCCAACAGGACAACGCCAATGTGGACTCCACAGCAGCCGATGAAACCGCGCTGCCCAGCGGGCAAGAAATGGCCGCAGGCGTTCAAGACATGTCCTTGCTGTTTAACTTTCACAACCCTGAAATGGACAGCTGGTCCCTGAAAGCTGTCAATTTGGGACCCACCCTGAATGTGATCACCCCAGAACAAGCCGCGCCAGATGCCCAAAGCCTGGAGGCATTTGCCCGCTCACAAGGACTGGATGAAAACGCCGTGCAGTGGCTCTTGGGAAAGCCTGGGGATACCTTGACCCCTTCGGTGCTGCAGCCATCCGAGGATCTGGGTATCCCCGCTTTCACCGCCGCTGGCGTCAATGCCCTTCAGAGCGCGGGTTTGAACCTGAAAATGGCAGGACCCATCGTGCCCTCAGGCAGCCCTACAGCAGTGGAAACACCACTCAGCCCAGCGCTGGGCGAGCCGGCACCCCCACCCCCACCGGGCTCGCTGGGCTCGGTGGGCTCGGTGGCCACATTGGCGCCCACGGCTTCGGCTTTCACCACCGGCGCCGCCCTATGGGCCTTGGCACTGAACGACGACGCCAAAGCCAGCGCCCCCGCCACGCGCCCTGTCAATGACACAGAAAGCGCTGAAGCCGCCGCCATCCAAATTCAGCTCATGCGACAACCCACGCCGGCAGCGGTCTGGATGCTTCGCACCGCGATGCCCCTGGAGGTCAAACCCGAGCGGGCCAACGCAACGCCCTCCATCTCGGAGAGTGAGTTGGACCTCAGCGCGGAATTCAATCCTGAATTGGTGGACGGCCTCATTGCAGGCCTGGATGCAGGCCTGGAGAACACGTCTGCCCCTGCGCCCATGGCCAGCAACGCCCATCCCGGCGCCATGTCTGGAACCAAGCCAGAAGCCCCGCAGACTTTAGCGGCAGGCCCGAGCAGCCTGGAGACAGCGCAGAGTGCAGGATCGGATGCGGCTGAACGCAGTGAAAACATCCAGAACCTGGCCGAAAAAATGGGACAAGCCGTCGGAAAACGCATGCTGACGGAAATGGAAAAAGGTCAATGGCACCTGAAACTTCAACTTCGACCGGCCACCCTGGGCCACATCGAGGTGGAAATGCGCATGTTGAGCGGTCAATTGGATGCGGTGTTCAATGCGCCCCAAGCGCTCACACGCGAACTGCTCCAAGAGGGCATGACCCGGCTGAAGGAGACCCTGAACCAAATGGGCATGGATGTTGCTTCAATGCAGGTCAAGGATGGTCAAACTCAACAAAATGGCGGGAAATCGACACCCAATCAGCCATCAAAATCGGCTGATTTGGTAAATAATGATTCAAAATCGATAAATTCACCGATCATCACGGCCGCTCGACAAAAAATGGGCGAAGATGGTTGGGATGTGTTGGTTTGACGCTCCCCTATCCAAGGAATCACCATGGCAGACGAAGAAATTGAAGTTGAAGGCAAAAAGAAATCACCCCTCATCAAGATCATCTTGATCGTTGTGGTGGCCTTGCTGTTGCTGGTCGGTACAGCCGTAGGCACGATGTTCGTCACGGGCTTTTTCGACAAGAAAGACACCAGTGCAGCCGAACAGGCGCTCAAAGACCTTGAAAAAGGCGCTGCCGAGGGCAAGGGCGCGGCCAGCGAGGCATCTGCTCCTCAAAAGAAAGCCAAAGAAAGCCCCGAATTGGAGCGCTTTGAAAACAGCTACATGGAGTTGGAAAAGCCCCTGGTCTCCAACCTGACCAACACCCGCAAAGTGATCCAGCTGAACCTGGCCATCATGACCCATTACGACGAGCGCGTGTTCAAAAATGCCAAAAAGCATGAATTCGCACTGCGCTCAGTGGCCCTGGATGCCATGCGTCAAATGACCGAAGCCGACTTGGCCAAACCGGAGTTCCGCAAAGAGCTGGCCGCCAAAATTCGCGAAGAGATGAATGCTGTGCTTCAAAAGTACGAGGACTTCGGCGGCATTGAAGAGGTTTTTTTCACCAGTTTCGTGGTTCAGTAAGCCTTGAACGCCTGACCGATATCACTGAACATGTCTGATTCTCAAAACCTGCTGTCTCCAGAGGAACTGGCCGCACTGTCGGCCAGCTTCAACGATGGAAGCATGGAAGTCGACACGGGCTACAACCTGGACGTCCAAGTTCGCAAACACGATCTGGCCGCAGAGGACAGCAGCCTGGGGGTGAACGTCGCCTCGTTGGACATGATCAACGAGCGCTTCATCCGCATGTTCCGCTTGGGCATGTTGGAGGTGCTGCGCACCAGCCCCCGGGTCAACCCGACGCGGGCGCAAATTGTGCGTTTTGGCGACTACATCAAGGAACTCAAGGCGCCCTTGTCGGTCAACATCATCCGAATGGCCCCTCTGCGGGGTTATGCCATGGTGGTGATTGACCCGACCGTCGTGTTCAGCTCTTTGGACAGCTTTTTTGGTGGATTTGGTCGCGGTGTGGGTCAACTCCCGCCCGGTCGGCTGTTCACGCCCACCGAAGCGCGGATCATCAAAATCATCCTGCAAGTGTTCTTTCGCTCCTTCAAGGAGGCATGGGCACCGGTCACGCCGATCGAATTCGAGCATGTGAGCTCAGAGATCAACCCCCAATTTGCCCAAATTGCCGACGAAAACGACCTGGTTGTTCTCAGCCGCTTCGAGTCCGACGCCAACAGCCAAGGTCAAGGCTTCATTGACATGGTCATCCCCTACGTGGCGCTCAAACCCGTGCGTGATGTACTGCGCAGCCGCGTACAGACGGGCGATGGCAATGAAGAGTCGGACAAAGTCTGGCGCAGCCAGCTGGCCGATGCGGTGCGCGACGCAGAACTCGAAATTCAGATCTTGCTGGGCAAGCTCAGCTTGTCGCTGCATCAACTGCAAACCATGCAACCCGGCGATGTTCTGCCCTTCAAAAAAGCAGATTCGGCCAGGGCCATGATCCAAGACATGCCCGTCTACGAGGTCGAAGTGGGCGCAATGGGCAGCCAGGTGGCGGTCAAGATTACCCAAGCCATCAGCCCGACTGTCCAAGAATGAACCGCTTTGAGGAGCACCCATGAACGAAATTACCAACGACACCGAGTTCACGCCAGAATCGAGCGACAAAGGGCAGATCCACGCCGATGTGCTGCAAAACATCCCGGTCACCCTCTCCATCGAAGTGGGACGAGCCGTCATCAAAATACGTGACCTGATGCGCCTGACACAAGGCAGCGTGGTGGAGCTCGACCGCATTGCCGGCGAACCCTTGAACCTGCTGGTGAACAACACCGTGGTGGCCCAAGGCGAAGTGGTCCTGGTCAACGACCGTTACGGCATTCGCTTGACCCGCGTGGTGCCCGCCTCCGAGCGGCTGGAAAACCTCTAATCGCCAGACCCCCATGAGCTCAGCTTGGACACTCGCAGATTGGTTGCAATACCTGCTGAGCTTTGGCTTGGTGATCGGTTTGCTGTTGGCACTGCTGTGGACGCTGCGCAAGTTGCAAAACGGTGCGGTGCTGCGCAAATCATTCCAACGCATGCAACTGTTGGAAACTCTGTCTGTCGGTCCACGGCAAAAAATCGTCCTGATCGAGGTGGATGGTCGGGAAGTCTTGATTGGCATCACCGCACAAAACATGACCGCCTTGTCACTGGGGCCCGTTAACGGGTCGACAGACGAATCAACAGCGAAAACCACAACACCATGAAACGCATACCCATCGGGTTGATCCTGACCTTGTTGCTGGGCTTGTTGCCGCTGCTGGCACAAGCCGCGCCAGACATGCCCGCCGTCACCGCCACCAACACGGGCAAAGGTACCCAATACAGCCTGACGCTGCAGTTGTTGGCCCTGATGACCACGCTGTCGGTCTTGCCCTCTTTGCTCCTCATGATGACCGCCTTTGTGCGCATCGTGATTGTCATGTCCATCTTGCGCCAGGCTCTGGGTACCGGCCAAACCCCGCCCAACATGGTGATCGTTGGGCTGTCGCTGTTTTTGACGCTCTTTGTCATGACGCCGGTGCTCAACGATGTCTACCAAAACGCACTGCTGCCGTATATGAATCAGGGCATGTCCTTTGACAAAGCCTTGGCGGCTGCAGAGAAGCCCATCCGCGCTTTCATGTTGCTCCAAACCCGTGAAGACGACATCGCCATGTTCATGGAAATTGCCCGCAACAAAGGCATCACCAGCGCACAAGATGTCCCCTTCATGACCTTGGTGCCGGCCTTTTTGACATCCGAGCTCAAAAGCGCCTTCACCATCGGTTTCCTGATCTACATCCCCTTTGTGGTGATCGATTTGATCGTGGCCAGCGTGCTCATGTCCATGGGCATGATGATGCTGTCGCCCATGATGATTTCCATGCCGTTCAAGTTGATGCTTTTTGTACTGGTTGACGGCTGGAGCTTGATCATGGGCTCTTTGGCCGGCAGCTTTGCCATGCCCTGAGGGAGAGAACAATGGACACCGCCATGGTCATCGATCTGGGAAGACAAGCCTTGTGGATCTCAATGCTGGTTTGCGCACCCTTGCTGGTGGTCGCGCTGGCGGTGGGCTTGATCATCGGCATCATCCAGGCCGCCACTTCCATCAACGAATCGACGCTCAGTTTCATCCCCAAACTTCTGGTCATGGGATTGGCCTTGCTGACCTTCGGGAGCTGGCAACTGGTGACGCTGGTGGATTTCACGCGCAGCATTTTTCAGCGCATTCCAACCTTGTTCACTTGAACGGGCCAGCAGCTCATCATGAACTTACTGGCCGCCGACATCGTTGAAAGGTTCTACACCTTTTTATGGCCGATGCTGCGCATTTCGGCGCTGATGATCGCGGCGCCCATTTTTTCCTTGAGTGCATTCAATCTGCGCCTGCGTATCCTCATGGCCTTGGTGATGGCCTGGCTGGTTTACCCTCTGCACTCTTGGCCCCAGCTGGACCCTTCCAGCGCTCAAGGACTGGTGGAAGTGTTCAACCAAATCATGATTGGCGCGGTCATGGGCTTGATTTTGCAGATTGTCGTCGCCGCCATGGTCGTGGGTGGTCAGAGCATTTCTGCGGCCATGGGTTTGTCCATGGCCAACATGATTGACCCGAACATGGGCAACGTGCCGGTCATCTCTCAACTCATGATCGTCATGTCGACACTGATTTTTGTGGGCTTTGGTGGTCACGCCATCATGTTGGGACTGATTTCCGAATCCTTCAACAGTTTGCCGATTGGCACCTCCATCCTGAACCAGAATGTCTACGGACGGGTCTTGCAATGGAGTTCCATGGTTTTTCTGGGGGCCGTCTTGATGGCATTGCCCGTGATGGTCTCGCTTCTGTTCATCAACGTGGGCCTGGGTGTGGTGACACGGGCAGCGCCCAGCTTGAACATTTTCGCCGTGGGTTTCCCAGCCATGATCATTGCCGGATTTTTGATTTTGATCATTTCCATGGAAAGCATTGGCAACCGCATTGAGTGGCTTTGGGTACAAGGCTTTACCGTGGTGCGTGACGTGATGGGGGTCCCGAATGTCTGAGGAAAGCGGTCAGGACAAAACCGAAGAGCCGACGGCCAGAAAACTCGGCAAAGCACGAGAAGACGGTCAAGTTGCGCGGTCCACCGAACTGCCCGCCGCGGTCATGGTCATTGGTGCTTTTGTCATCCTGATGATGAGCGGTGGCTGGTTGGTGCAGCGTTTGTCACTTATTTTTGCCAAAGGCTTTGTTTTTGACCGGACCACCCTCGACAAACCTTTGCTGCTGCCCAGCCAGTTTGCTGACCAGCTGATCTCCGCTCTGGTGGTGGTGATGCCCATCATTGCCTTCACCTTTGTCGCCGCCATCATTGCCTCCGGTGCCACCGGCGGCTACCTGTTTTCCCTCCAAGCCGTCAGCCCCAAAGCCTCCAAGCTCAGCCTGGTGAGTGGTCTGCAGCGAATTTTTGGCGTCAATGCCTTGATTGAACTGGGCAAGGCCTTGCTCAAATTCGCGCTGGTCGCCACGGTGCTGTGGTGGTCACTGATGAACAACATGGACTCGCTGGTCAAAATCGGGCAAATGGGACTCGAGCCTGCGCTCAGTGCCGCTGGCAGCATGATCTTGCAGTCGGCTCTTTGGGTGGCTCTCAGCCTCGCTGTGATCGCGATGATTGATGTCCCCTACCAAAAGTACGCCTTCACCAAAAAAATGCGCATGACCAAACAAGAGGTCAAGGACGAATACAAACAAATGGAAGGTAGCCCCGATGTCAAGGCGCAAATCCGCAGACGCCAACGCGAAATGGCCAACTCTCGGATGATGCAACGGGTCAAAGATGCCGACGTGGTGATCACCAACCCCGAGCATTTCGCCGTGGCTCTGGAATACGACCCCACCGGTGACGGCGCCCCCATCATGGTCGCCAAAGGCAGCGACCACATGGCCAAGCTCATCCGGGAAGAAGCCAAGGCGCATGGCGTGCACTTGTTTGAAGCCCCGCCTCTGGCCCGTGCCATTTACTTCACCACCGAAGTGGAACAACAAGTGCCCGAAGATCTGTACCACGCCGTGGCACAAGTCATCGCTTATGTTTTCAGTCTTGAAGCCGCATCGCCGATGCAACCGGCCCAAGCCAAACCCCGAGTCAAGGTCCCCAAAACCATGCTTTTCAACCCCGATGGCTCGCGGCTTGAAGAAGAAGGCGCAGCCGCATGAACATCCCCATTCCAACGGGTCAACCCGCCGTGAGCGATTTTGTTTTTCGCGCAGCAGACCGCATGCGCATCGAAGGTTGCGCGAATGCGATCGCACGCGAAGGCCTGAACTTGGCCCTGTTCTGCCCCTTCGAAGCTTTGCTCGACCACTACACCGGCTTGTTGCTTCAGCGTTTGCGACAGCAAGCGCCTGAGCACAGCATAGAGGTGTATTTCCCGGCCAACACCGACTCCTTGTTGGGCAGGTTCAACGAAGTCTTGGCCAAGCAATCTGTTCAGCAAGCCACCAAAGTCCCTGCTGCTGCCGAACACACACAGATCTGGGTTGTTCACGACGCACAGAAACTGCCTGAGTCAGAAATCCAATTGCTGGCGCGGCTGATTCAGAATTTTCCCGGTGCCAATATCCGCGCTATTTTGTTGATGTCCGGTCATGAAGCGTCCAAAATTCCTTTGCCCGCATTTGGTCGGAAAATTTTGCGCTGGGACATTGAAGCCCCCACCGACGAACAAGCCCAGGCCGCCCTGGAACAGGCCCAGCACAGCGGCCACTTCACGGCTGTGCATCAACTTTTGCAACGCATCCAGCGCAAACCTCTGGCCACCGCGGCTTTCTCGGCATCAGCCGTGAGCCCAAACGCCGCAGCCGACGCCAACACGCCCCCCGCCCCCAAAGCCCCCTCTGCTTCGACAGCGGTCCAGCGACTTCACACCTTTCAACAGCACGGTGCAAACAGCCTGAAAAACCTGCGGGCAAGCTTGCAATCCCTGGCCAAATCGCCCGGCTGGTTACGCCAACACGCCAAACTGTCCATGGCCATCGCTGCCGCCCTGATCGCTTCCACCTTGTTCATGCTGTGGTTGCAGCCGGAAGCTTTTGGCCTGAATTCACTCAAAAACAAGCCGCCTGCACCCAAAGCCCAGGCTTTGCCCCTCCCCCCTGCTGCATTGCCCAGTCCAGCGGCCTCTGCGCCCATTGCCACTGAAAACAACGCACCGAAAGCCGATGCCCTCCTGCCCCAAGCTGCGCCAGCACCCCAAGTGCCCACACGGGCAGAACCCCGCATTGAAGCCCCTGATGCGCCCATCCAAGCGCAAGCCTGGGTCCGTGCCATGGACCCCAACAGTTTCTTGATCCAGTACGGCACCTCCACGACGTACGAAAAGGGCCTCGAGATTCTGCGCAAATTCCCAGAACTCAAAGAGAGCCGGATTGTTGCCGCTTACCGGCCTGGCGAAAAACTGGCGCATTTTGTGATCGTCTCGGGCCCTTACAACCCTGTCATCCAAGCCTACGATGCCGCCAAACGTCCTGGGCTGCCTCAGGGCACTTGGGTGCGCTCGACCCGCAATTTGCTGGATCAGCTCAAGGCGCCCACCTCTACCCAGGACACACCGCGATGAAAAAAGGCACGATTTTGCGAAACGAAGCGCCGCATGCCGTCAAGATGCCCGAGGGCTCGAAGGTGGCCGCCCGCAAAGTGAAAAAAGAAACGGCTTCTGTGCCGGTGCCTGAGGAGGTGCCTGCGCCGCCAGTCACCCGAAAATCGGTCAGCCCCAAAGTCAAAACGGCCAAAGACAAGCCAGCGCCGGTCACCGTGGCGGCCAAGCCCCGAGCCAAAGCCCGCGTCAGAGCCAAACCCCCAGCACCAGACAAGGTTGCACCAGCACACGTGGTGGCGTCCATCGCCCCTGCGTCCGTTTTGGCGCCACGAATTTTGCCCACGCCCATCGATGAGGCGGCCATTTGGGAAAAAGACAATCCCGTCAAGAACCGAATGGCCCAACTCAAAGCCCGCAATGCACTGCTGGAAGAACAACTTCAAAGACTGCAGTCACCTTTTCAAGTCCGAGGAAGAAAACCATGAGCGAGAACACCTTTACCCCTGATGCACCGGTGGAAAACTCTGCTGTCGACCCGGACGATTCAACGGCCCCGACGCTTGAAGCACCTGCTGCCGAACCGGCTGCTCAAGCAGCCACGCCCAACAGCGCCCCTTCAACGCCGGCCCATACGGGCTTGTCAGTGGACCAACGTGCCTACCAGCAGTACCAGTCTTTGGCCCAGATCGTGCTCGACTCCGCTGACTTGGCCACCAAGTCTGCAGAATCTGCCGCCTCCGCCAGCAGCCACTTGCGCAAAACCACCTCCGAGTTCAAGGAACTCACCGAGGATGGCCACAAAAAAGCCCGTTTGTTGCTGATCATTTCCGGCAGTGTGATGATCCTCTGCCTGATTTTCTTTTTGATCATGGGGGTGCGTCTGGTCAGCCGGATCAACCAACTGGACACCATGATGTTGGCCGTTGGCAAGCGTGTGGTGGAACTCAATGTCGGCATGGAGTCGCTGGAAGGCGTCAACCAAACGGTCAAGGAATTGGCTGCTCAGCAATTGGCACTGACCAAGTCCCAAGGAGAGATTGAGGGGCGCATCGAGGCTTCACTCAAACAATCCGAAAGCCTGGTGCAAAAAGTGCCCGGCGAAACGGCCAAACAGGTGGCGGCCAGCAGTGACTCGGTGATGAAACAAGTACAGGGCATCAACGCCAAATTGCAAAACCAAGCCAACGCGGTTCAGTCCTTGGGCAACGAAGTGAAGTCCCTCAAATCATCCGTGGGCAATGTGGACGGTCTCAAGCGCGATGTGGAGGCCTTGGTCACCCTGCAAAAAGAGCGTTACCTGGAAACCTTGCAAAAGAACAACGCCAGCACCAACCGCGAGCGCGCGGTACAGTTTCCGCGCGTTGCGCCGCCCAAAGCAGCCGAGGGCGGTGCCAGCACCGGTCAAGGCAATGCGACCAGCCCAGCCCCAGCCGGCAAGCCCTGACCGTGGATCTGGGAGGGCTGATGGCTCATCCAGAAATCAGCCCTTTGAATCGCCCCAAACGGGGCGGGTCATTGCGGCCATGATGCCGCGTCACTGGATGCACACCGCCACGTAGGTCAGTACAAAAATCCCGTTGGGCGGAATTTTCCGCCAGTAGCCCGTTTCATTGACCGTGAAAAGCTTTTTGCCGCTCAATTTGGGGCCGGCATGGCTGGTGACTTTGCTCAACCGGTGCACTTTGTATTGGCAGTCGTACTCATTGAGGTAGCGTCGAGACATCACACCGTCGGCATCAGCCACCTTCAAGTCCTGCAGCTCCCAAACGCGGCGGATGTTGTCTTCTATCTCGATGGACTGCCGGTCCACATACAAAGTGACCTCCGGCGTTTCGCCCATTCGGGTCCAAGCATTGGCCAAAGCGGGCAACATGCCTGCAGCCCACACCACAAACAGCGCACCCTTGGTGATGACCGTGCGCACAGAAAAACCTGACAGTGTCATGTTGCGTCTCAAAAATAAGTTCCGGCCAGAGTGCGTACATCGCCTCCGGTGCCCAGCTTGAAGCGCGAAATACCCGGCAAATCGTGTGTATTCACGCCGCCCAAGTCCAGCACCTCGATCTGATGGTCCTGAAAATACGCCATGGCTTGCCACAAAAGGGCATTGTGCGCATTGAGTTGGCGGCCTTCGGTGTCGGCCCAACCCATATGGTAACTGGCGACACGCCCATGCACGAGAAACAACATGGCTGCGATGGTGTTTTTACCCAGCTCGGCATACGCCACAGCAAAGGCCTGGGCAGGATCAGCCGAGGCATTGATGTAATGGCTGACAAATTCAACCGGCAAACCATGGAACTTCTTGGCTTCGCGTTGGTCCACCTCCTTGCCCAGCAACCAGTCACATCGTTTACGACTCGGCTGAACATGAAAACGAATCTTGTCGTGCCCCAACACCTTGACCAAGCGGTTTCGCCACTTGCCGTCCAAGGCGGCCTTGAGCGTTGGCAAAGATTGGGTCAGGTCCAACAACACGGTGGAGTAACCGCTCATCACCCGCACAAGCCCTCTGAGCTCATCCGCCTCATCCAAGGCCATATCCGGGGAAAACAGCACCACCTTCAAGCGGGCAATCGGCAAAGACTGGCGCAAAAGACCGTACACCTGTTGGCGTTGATCGGTCCCCACATCGGGCGCCCAAACGGGACCTCGGGTGCAAGAAGCCACCGACAAATAGCCCAACACACGCCGACACATGAACTGGGCCACCGCCACCAAGCGCTCCCCTTCCCAGACCATGGCACGGTGAATGACCACATCCATGGCCTTCAAAGCCTCACCATAAGCCCAAGCCTGCTGCATGGCCCCCCGGCCGCTGGCATGAAAAGAGGGCCAAAGCCCAGGGTCAACTGGATTCCAAACGACATTCATATTGTCATAATAAGCAATATCTGCAAATCCACTCAAGATTGGCCCATTGATGTCGATGAACAACAGCGATCAAGGCAAAAGAAACTTGCCCCACCGGTCCGCTCAAACCATCCTGGGCCACGACATTCCCAAAGCCCGCCTCACCGGAGCGGGATGGTTTTGGGGCGCGGTGTATCTGGGTTTGCCGGTCATCTTGCTGGGTAACTTGCTGGATTTTCTTTTCCAATGGACGCTGGGTTGGTGCATCGGTTTTTGGTGCATTGTTTGATTTAAAGGGCCACCATGTTTTTCTTTATCGGTTTAGCGGTTGTTTTTGGCGCGGTGTTTGGCGGTTACGTCATTGCGGGCGGCAAGATGGCGCCCATCATCAAGGCCGCGCCCTTCGAATTTCTGATCATTGGTGGTTCGGCCATTGGGGCCTCTTTGATTGCCAACAGTTTCCCAGTCTTCAAAGCGGCGTTTGCTGGCATTGGCAAATGCATCAAAGGCCCCAGTTTTCACCAAGCCGACTACCTGGCTTTGATGCTGCTGGTGGGCAAGTTGCAAACGGTGATGAAAAAAGAAGGTGTGGTGGCGCTCGAATCGCACGTTGAAAACCCAGACTCGAGCCCGATTTTCGGCGAATTTCCCAAGCTGGCCAAGGACCACGCCATCGTTCAAATGATCTGCGACCCCTTGCGTCTCATGGTCATCTCACAAGGCAATCTGGACGCAGATGCCTTGGACGATTTGATGAAAAAAGCCATCAAAGTCCACCACCATGAAGCCTTGCTGGCGCCTGGAGCGCTTGCCGGTATTGCGGGCGGTTTGCCCGCTCTGGGTATTGTGGCTTGCGTGTTGGGTGTGGTCAAAACCATGGGCTCGATTGACCAACCCCCGCCCGTGCTGGGTGCGCTGATTGGCTCCGCGCTGGTGGGCACGCTGATGGGCGTGTTTTTGGCATACGGCATGTTCGAGCCCTTCTCAGGACGGCTGACCCAAATCATCAACGAAGACGCCCAAGCTTTCGATGTGATCCGCGAGATGATTGTTTGCAACCTCAAAGGCCATCCACAACCGCTCGTCATTGAGTCGGCCAGAGCCTGTATAGCGCACCACAACCAACCGAGCTTCTCCGAAGTCTTTGACGGCATGCGAGGATCCTGATGGCCGAGGCAGACAAAGCCGCGCCCGCGGCGACAGACGAAGCGGCCGCCGCCGCCGAAGCAGCGGCTGCGGCCGCAGCAGCGGAGGCGATGCGCCCCATCATTCGCAAGATCATTGTCGAAGATGGCCATGCCGGCGCCCACGGTGGTGCCTGGAAAATTGCGCTGGCCGACATGATGACGGCCATGATGGCTTTTTTCTTGTTGATGTGGTTGCTGGGTGCCAGCACCGAAGACAAGCGCAAAAGCGTGGCCGATTATTTTCGACCTGCTTCTCACAGCCAAATTGCGTTTGGCGAATTGGCCGGATCCAACGGCATGTTTGGCGGCCAATCCATCATTGATCCAGATGGTTTTCCTTTCACAGCCAAACAAAACGCACTCCTTGAACGCATGACGCCCCAAGCACAAGGTGGTCCTGCTGAAAGCTTTGGCTCCTCCAAAGAGGAAAACAACAAGGATGGCCCCTCCGAACAAGACCCTGGCAAGGAAAGCGGAACCGGGACACCTGAACAAAAGCAGGACAAGGAAAATTTCGACAAACTGGAAAAAGACATCAAACAAAAACTGTCTGAAAGCAAGCAGTTCGAAAAAATCAAGGACCAGGTGAGCATCACCCGGGAAAAAGAGGGGTTGCGCATTGAGGTGATCGACAAGGCCGATTTCGCCATGTTCAGCTCAGGCACATCCAATATGGGTGGCAATGCCGCAGCGCTGATGTCTGAAGTCGCCAAATCGCTCAAACCCTTGCCGAACAAACTGGCCATTCGTGGTCACACCGACAGCATGGGTTTCGCGCCCGACAGCATGCGCAACAACTGGACGCTGTCGACCGAGCGGGCAGACGCGACCCGACAGCTGATGCAAGGTGCTGGACTGGGCTCCAACCGATTCGCCAAAATCGAGGGCGTTGCCGACACGGCCCCGTTTGTGCCCAACAACCCTGCTGATCCGCGCAACCGCCGCGTCAGCGTTACCGTGCTTAACCAATAAGTGCATGAGGCTGGTCACGGGCGTATCATCAAAGCGAACGACGTCGTCACCACCCTCAGGCAAGAGAGTCATCCATGTTGAAACACCTATCGATCGGTATCGCCATCGGCTTGTTGGTCATGTCGGGCATTTGGGGGCTGACACTGTTGATGGTCAGTGACACGCCGGTGCCTGCCGAAATCGCCAACGAAAAAGACAACTTACCCGGCAACAACCAGGGCGTGATGGATCTGATTTGTGAACTGGAATTGGACCTGGATGGTCAACTGGCCTTGGGCATCAAGGAAAACGAGCCCTCCCGCATCACCATGGCTCAAATTGATTTCGAGAAGAAATCAGGCTGGTATCAGGGCATGATTTCCATCTCTGAAAGCAGAGCAGGCACACTGCAATTGATGGGCACACGTCTGAAAATTTACCGCCCTGCCATGTTCCAGCGCTTTGGCGTGATGATCACGGGCGAGGAGTTTGTGATTGACCGCAAAACAGGCAGTTTTGTGCAGTCCCTGTCTTTGAAAGACGGCCGCAACGTGAAATTGATCAAGGGCACTTGCGCCAAAGTGGACAAGCCACCTTTCTGAGTTGGCACTCAGCGGGTTACCAACCACACCCCGCGCATTGAACCATCAGGCTGCGCCACGCAGTTCGTACTTGTTGATCTTTTCAATCAGCGTGGTTCTTTGCAGCTGCAGCAGTTTGGCTGTTTGAGACACATTGCCTTGGGTGCGGCTGAGCGCTTGTTCGATCAGGTTGCGCTCGATGTCGATCAGGTGCTGTTTGAGAGAAATCCCATCGGGTGGCAGCGTCTGGATGCCTTGGGCCAACAAGATCACCTCCTCCACTGAACTCATCTCGTCATTGGAAGCGGACAGCGGCATGGGCACAAAGGCGGGCCTGGAAGCACTGACAGCGTGTGAAGCGTCGTCGCTGTTGGCAAACAAATGGCTCAGCGGATCGCTCTCACCCCATGGGCTGTCGGTGACCGCGGGGACCGCAGCGTTCCAACTGGGCTCAGCCAGGGCCGCAACCTCAAGAGGCGCTGTGGCGCTGCTTAAAAAGGTCTGCTGGGGGGCAGGCGTCGGCATCTGGCTCAGGCGCAAGGCCTGCAATGCAGCCAAACCCGAGGGCATCATGCAGGCGGGCACCGTGTGTACCTGCAGTGTTTGCGAGGGGAACAAAGTCGAAAAACGGTCCACCAAGTTGGACAGTTCACGCACGTTGCCAGGCCAGGCATAGTCCTGCAGCAACTGGAGCATGTCGGGCGCGAATTTCAGGGCACGGTTGCCCGGCAAGGTGTGCTTTTCAGCATAAAACTGCAGCAATGAGGCAATGTCGTCGGGCCGATCACGCAAGGCGGTGGTGCTGATCGGCAACACATTGATGCGGTAATACAGGTCTTCACGAAAACGCCCAGCCGCGACTTCGGCTTCAAGGTTTTTGTGGGTGGCCGCGACCACACGCACGTCGACAGGCACCTCGCGCGCGGCACCAACCGGCAAAATGCAGCGCTCTTGCAGGACGCGCAGCAACTTGACTTGCATGTCCATCGGCAAATCGCCGATTTCGTCCAGAAACAGGGTGCCGCCATGGGCCAGCTCGAAGCGACCCAGGCGGTCGGCGACAGCACCGGTGAAAGTGCCTTTGCGGTGACCAAACAACTCGCTTTCGATCAGCTCACGGGGAATGGCACCGCAGTTGATCGGCACAAAGGGACCGCTTGCGCGGGGCCCTTGGGCGTGCAGGGCCTGCGCCACCAATTCTTTGCCCGTGCCGCTTTCGCCGGTGACCAGGGCCGTGGAGGATGAAGCCGCCAAAGTTTGGATGAGCTCGCGCAAGAACTGCGTCGCTCGACTTTGTCCAATGATTTGGGTTTTGGCGCTGGCTTTCATGTCTTTCCGGTGTTTGATGGGGCCAGGTGGCTTGAGCACATGCCAATTGGGCTGCACACAGTGCAGCCTTGGATGGCAGCGGGACGGATTTTATAGGTTTATGCGATTGTTGGTTTATAAATTATCAAATACGATTTGATCAAGTGTTTTTTTAAAAATATATTTTTCTTATCAATTTTTAAAAATATTGTTAGTATTTTTATTTTCAATACCGCAGCAAGCCCCCCCCATCCCAGACGGCGTGCTCGGCCAAAGCTCAAGACTTGGGCGTTGCTGCCGATGTATGCATCAAGTCGCAACACATCCACGCGCCGCTTTGGCAGGTGTGGGTGCACGTTCATGGAGAAGCACAATGACCCGTACCCGATCACTGACTGCAGCGCTGCTGACCACTTTGGCCTTGGCTGGCTGCCAATCCGTACCTTTGAACCTCATGGGTCAGGACAAAACGGTGATGCCGACACCCCCCACCTCCATGATCAGCCCCTTGGTGGAAAAGCGTGAAACGCTGGTGGCCACAGGCTATGCGGTGATCAGTGTGCAAAACCACAAAAACCCGGCGCAGCAGCGTTTGCTGGCCATCCGCGCATCCAAGCTTGACGCCTACCGCTCCCTGACCGAGCAGGTTTACGGCCAGCAGCTGGACGCCAGCACCACGGTGGCCGACATGACGGTCATGAGCGACACCTTCCGCGCCAAGGTCGAGGGTGTGATTTACGGGGCCACCATGGTCAGCATCACCCCGGTGGGTGACGACACTTACGAAACGACCATGTCACTGGACCAGCATGTGGTGCGTGATTTGCGAGCCCTGTACCTGGGTCAAATGGCCTCGCGCCGCCGCTGATCGTCCCTCGGATTGGATGACCCCATGTTGACCTCAGTGAACCTGTCCCGCCCCGTCCTGCCCGGCTCTGCCTGGCGCCGCATCAGTGCAGCCGTGCTGAGCGCTGCGCTGGCCAGCACAGCCGCTGCGCAAAGCGCAAGCCCCACAGATCTGGCGGCCAAGGCGCTGGCTTCGGCACCGGTGCAGGCCATCCTGAGTGCCCAGGCCCAGTCGGTCAAGGCCGCTCAAAAGAATCCGCAAAAAGAATACGACGCACAGCTGGCCGCCATCCGCCAAGCCATCTTGGACGCCACCCTGGATCGGCCCACACGGGTGATCAGCTCGGCCTGGGTGGACGACAAAGGTGCCTTGCATGAGAGCGCCCATTTCCACTCCGAGGCGCAGGTGCGCGGCGTGCGGGTCTTGTCTTATGTGCAAGGTGAAAACCCTGTGACCGAGGTCAGTGCCGAAGTGCTGCCTTGGGGCTGGAAACCGGTAGGCGCCGACCAAAGCTGCAAGGCCCCACCGCGACCTTGGCGTTTGCCTTTGGGCGTGCAGGTCGTGATGCCCGAGGGTTTTCATGGTCCTCAGCTGTTTGCCAGCCAGTCCCTGCTGGACTTGGCACAACAAGCCTGGGGACAGAACATGCAGGTCTCGCAGCGCTGGCGCACGCACAGCGTGGCGCAGGCTGCCCCGCAGTCGGACAACGCCTACATGCGCGCCCTGACGGGACAGACCGAGGAACGCAGTGGCTGGATGGCCGAGATCTCGCTGCAGCCACACGCGCCTGCTGTGGCGCGATCATGGACAGAGCGCGTCGGTCAGCACCTGACCCTGAGCGAGAGCGCCCTGCCGTGGCGCTGGACGCTGAGCGTGCGCCTGGGCCAAAAGCTCAGCCCGACTTCGCGTTTGGTGCCTCAGTGGCAAATCGAACAGATTGTCTCGGTTGACCCTATGGCGCTGTCGCAGAACCCCAGCGCCTGGGCACAGCAGATGCAAGGCTTGTTGCAAGAGCGCATTCGTCAATGGGTGACTCAACTGGACAAACAGACCGAATGCGAGCCCGTGCAGTTCCATGTGCGCCGCCAAGGCTCTTCATCGCTGGAGTTGCAGGCAGGCTTTGACAGCGGCTTGCGCCCCGGTGACCGTGTGCTGTTGATGGACCCCGCCCATGTGCCTGCCCGCATGTTGGAGCCCGGCTTGGCCCAGCACCTGGCTTTGGCCCAAGTGGTCAAGGTTGGCCCACACCGCACCGAGTTGCAACAACTGGCGGGCCCAGCCCTGGCCTCGCAGGGTGCCTGGATGGCCCTGCCCTTGTGAGCCCGTTCAACCTGAACCACAATATCCCTATGAATTTTGCCGCTTTCCCCCCCCGCTACTGGGTCAACTGCCTGTTCGGCAGCTGCGTCATGCTCAGCTGGAGCACAGCAGCCTGGTCGGCTGACACCGCAGCGGCCTCGGCGCTCAAGGTATTGCTGGGCCCACAAGCGGCTTTTCAGCAAATGGGCGGCATGCCGCCCACGCCTGCCCATTCGGCAGAGGGTGCCGTGTACACCAAAGATTCGGCCACCTCTCCTGCCAGCGCTTCCTCGGCCCTGGTGAGCGGCACGGTCACCGTCAAACGCGGCGAAACGCTGGATCGGGTGATCCGCAGGGTTTTGCCCGATGTGCCTTTGCACCCTGATTTTTTGCGCAAAGCTTTTGTGAGCCTGAACCCGCAGGTCTTTCCCTCGGGCTCACCCCACCAGATGCGGTCTGGCGCTTCCTTGAAGGTGCCCAGCATGCCCGCATTGCGCCAAATGATGGTGAACCAGTACCCAGGAGCGGCACCCTTGCTCCACGAATCTGAAGGGCAGATGGGACACAAGGCTGCGGCCGATCCAAACGACCAGCGCCGCTGGGTGCGTTACCCCTGACCGCATCGCAGGGCGCAGCATGATCACTGGGGCTGAAACCGCCCACCTCACCCCCAAAATTCCCACCATTTACCTGGAGGGGCGATTGCCTCTGGTGGTCGAGCGCACCGCGGCAGAACTGGGCTTGCGCGATGGCCAGGTGATCAATGCGACGGTGGAGGCGCGGCAGGACCGGTTTCGGCTGAACCTGCAAGACCCCTCACAAGCCGGGCGCTTCATCGATTTGCCCAAAGAATTGCCTGCAGGGCTCAGACTGGCCTCGGGCGACACGGCCTTGTTTCGGGTCCAGCTGCAAAGCGATGGCTCGATCTGGCTGCGTCCCCTGCAGGCAACACCTGCGGCTTCTACTGCCGCTGCGGCACCTCTGGCGCAAATGCCCAACCGCATGCAGCAACTGGGGTTCAGACCCCCCGACATGGGTGCACTGGCCCTGCTGTTGCGGCCTGGTGGACTCGACAGCCTGTTGCGCGGCCTCAATCCGGCAGCCCCAGAGCTGGCAGGGCTGCAACAGTGGCAACGCATGCGCCCCAGCATGGCCCAATTGACCCCGGAAAAACTCCAGCAACTCATGCAGCGCAGCGGCCTCATGACCGAGTCCTTGCTGGCTCATGGGCAAGGCGGTGGCCCAGTCGACCTGAAGTCGGGTCTGCGGCAGTTGTTGCGCCTGCTGCAAAGCACCAGCCATGAAGCCACCGGTCGCATTCAAGAAGCGATTGACGACATCGAGTCCCATCAACTCACAGCGGCTGAAACCCTGACGGGACGTGAGTGGGTGTTTTCCATGATGCTGCCTTTTGCGGATGCCGAACCCGTCGAGATGCGCTTTGTTCGTGGTCGTCGCAAACGCGGGGAAGAAAAAGCCCCGCTGGTGATTCACCTGCACACGCGCAACCGCGATCTGGGCGAGGTGTGGCTGCAAACGCGCATCAGCGGTGAAACCGAAGTCGACATGATCATGTGGGCCTTGCGCGAAGATGTGGTGCACCGCGCCCGCGACCTGACGCCCAACCTGGCCGAAGAGCTCGACAGTGCAGGCTTGAACATGACCCGGCTGCAAGTCATCCACGGCCCTGGACCTTCCGAGCCCATGCCCTGGAACCCGCCCGAGACCGGCAGCTTGCTGGACGTGCAGACATGAAGCCGCCCTTGAGAGAAGCGATTGCCCTGGAATACGGCAAACGCAAAACGCCCATCATCAGCGCCAAAGGCGAAGACGAACTGGCCCAGCACATCATCGACGAAGCCAAGCGCCACGGTGTCTATGTGGCCGAAGATCCACAGCTGCTGGCCTTGCTCAGCCGCATTGACTTGGACAAGGAAATTCCCCCTGAGTTGTACACCGCGGTGGCCGTGATCCTGTCCTGGGTCTACTGGCTCAAGGGCATGCGCCCGGGTGACGAGAAAAACCTGTAATTCGCCACGTTTGGCGGTGCCTGACCGTCAAACCCCCATTGAGCTTGTAGCGCAAGGCCATGCCTGTGGGGCCTGTGTGCCCTCTTGTGGGCCACGCACACGCTGACACATCAAGCCGCATGGTTGGGCACAGAAAGCCCAAGGAACTAGGGTAAACACCAAGCACCCCAAGCTGTTCCGATGCGCACAATATGGTTATTAGCAATAACCTTATTGCACCCTCTGATCCCGACCTGCCAAGGACCTACTTCGATGACCCCATCCACCCACCCGATCCTCGAACGTGCAGCCGCCAACGGCGTGGCCCTGGAAATGCAAGGCGCTGTGGCCGTGGTGCGGCTGTGCCGCCCAGCCAAGCGCAATGCGCTCAACGATGCCTTGATCGAGGCGCTGCGTGATGTATTCCAGAATTTGCCCGCCGAGGCGCGCGCAGCCGTGATCCATGGGGAGGGCGACCACTTTTGCGCCGGGCTCGACCTGTCGGAGCTCAAAGAGCGCGACGCAGGCGAAGGCATTCTCCATTCTCGTGGCTGGCATGTGGCCCTGAACGCAGTGGAGCAAGGCAGCGTGCCCGTCGTCTGTGCCTTGCACGGCGCGGTGGTGGGCGGCGGCTTGGAGCTGGCCAGCGCGAGCCACATCCGCGTCGCCGACGACAGCACGTTTTACGCCTTGCCCGAAGGCACACGCGGCATTTTTGTGGGTGGCGGCGGCTCGGTGCGCGTGCCCAAACTGATCGGCACGGCACGCATGATCGACATGATGCTCACGGGCCGTGTGTACGATGCACAAGAAGGCGAGCGTGTGGGTTTTGCCCAATACCGTGTGCCTGTCGGCACAGCATTGACCAAGGCCATCGAGTTGGCCACCCGCATTGCCACCAATGCACCCCTGACCAACTTTGCGCTCACACACGCCATGCCACGCATTGCCGAGCAACCTGCAGACCACGGCCTGTTCACCGAAGCCCTGATGGCGTCGATCGCACAAGCGGCCCCCGAAGCCAAAGCCCGTGTGCGCGCCTTCCTTGAAGGCAAGGCGGCCAAGGTGCAAAAAAGCTGAACCGGAGACGCGCATGAACGCCCCCAAATTCCGCCCGCTCAAATTTGGCGTGACCCGTGTCAGCCTGCGCGATGGCGAGCCCGGCACGCGCTACCTGCAAGCCGATCAGGCGCTGCAGGCGTTTCCGGATCGCCTGACCGACCGCCTCCAGCACTGGGCCCACACCAAGCCCCATCAGACATTCATGGCCCGTCGTGTGAAAAATACCGACGGCACGCTGGGCGACTGGCGGCACATCACTTATGCACAGGCCTGGCAAACAGCGCGCAGCATTGCGCAAAGCGTGCTCGACCGAGGCCTGAGCGCTGAGCGCCCGGTGGTCATCCTGAGTGAGAACAGCCTCGAGCATGCCTTGCTGGCCCTGGGTTGCCTGATTGCGGGTGTGCCCTATGTGCCCACCTCGCCGCCCTACTCGCTGGTGAGCGTGGACTACGACAAACTCAAACATGTGTTGCGCACCGTCACGCCCGGCTTGGTGTTTGCCTCGGACGCCCGCTACGCCAAAGCCATCGACGCCACCGTGGGTGAGGACATGGAAGTGGTGATGTGTGAGGGCGATGTGCCTGGACGCTCGGTCACGGCTTTTGACAGCCTGTGCGCCACCACCGCCACCGCCGCTGTGGATGCCGCCATGGCGGCCACCGGCCCCGACACCATCGCCAAGTTTTTGTTCACCAGCGGCTCCACCAAGCTGCCCAAGGCCGTCATCAACACCAACCGTCTGTGGTGCGCCAACCAGCAACAGATGGCGCAGTCCATGCCCGTGCTGGCCGAGCAAGAACTGGTGCTGGTCGACTGGCTGCCCTGGAACCACACCTTCGGCGGCAACCACAACTTTGGCATGACGGTGTTCCACGGCGGCACCCGCTACATCGACGACGGCAAGCCCACACCGGCCCTCATGCACGAGACCTTGCGCAACCTGCGCGAGATCGCGCCCACCGTGTACTTCAACGTGCCCACCGGTTTTGAAGCGATTGCCCACGCCATGCAAAACGACGACCAGCTGCGCAAAACGCTGCTGTCGCGCGTTCAAATGTTCTTCTATGCGGGTGCCGCTTTGGCCCAACCCATCTGGGACAGCCTCTACGCCAGCCAAGAGCGTGAAGTGGGCGAGCGCATCGTCATGGGTACAGGCCTGGGCATGACCGAGTCCGGCCCGTTTGGCATCTTCGTGACCAACCCCTTTGTGCAAGCGGGCGACCTGGGTGTGCCCACGCCCGGCCTGGAGCTCAAACTGGTCGACACCGATGGCAAAACCGAGGTGCGCTACCGGGGCCCCAACATCACCCCAGGCTACTGGCGCAATGCCGAAGAGACCACCGGCGCTTTCGATGAAGAAGGTTTCTTCAAGACCGGCGACGCGGTCAAGTGGATCGACGAAACCGACGAGCACCTGGGCTTGAAATTTGACGGCCGCATTGCCGAGGACTTCAAGTTGGCCACCGGCACCTTTGTGAGCGTGGGGCCGCTGCGGGCCAAGATCATTGCAGCGGGCGCCCCCTACATCCAAGACGCAGTGCTCACCGGTATCAACCTGAAAGAAGTCGGGGCCATGATTTTTCCGACACCTGCGGTGCGCGCATTGAGCGGCTTGTCGGCGGACGCCCCTTTGGCTGAAGTTCTGGGATCGGCTCCGGTGCAGGCCAAGTTTCAGGAGATCGTCAACACCCTGGCCCTCAGCGCCTCAGGCAGCGCCAACCGCATTGCCCGCATGTGCCTGTTGGCTGAACCGCCCACGATTGACAAAGGCGAGATCACCGACAAAGGCTCGATCAACCAGCGCTCTGTGTTGGCCCACCGCGCGGCCACCGTGGCGGCCTTGCATGAGGGCACGCTGCCCCACATCCTCCAACCCCAATGACACCCTCCAGCCGCCCACCCCTGGTGGACTGCGACACAACACTGAAAGAACTGACATGAGCGCCAAAGGATTTTTCAACGCGTTTGCCGATGTGTGGATGCACGAGGGTGTGCGCACTCCCATGGTCGATTACTGCGGTGCTTTGGTCCACATCTCCCCCACCGACCTGGGCATCAAAGCCGCACGCGAGGCCTTGAAGCGCGCAGGCATCGCCGCCACCGACATCGGCTCGGTCATCACCGGCAACATGGCGCCTGGTGACTTTGACCAATTTGTGCTGCCCCGCCACATCGGCCTGTACGCAGGCGTCCCCCAAGAGGTGCCCGCCATCATGGTGCAGCGCATTTGCGGCACCGGTTTTGAGTTGTTCCGCCAAGCGGGTGAGCAGATCGAAGCGGGCGTGTGCGAGGCCGCGCTGGTGGTCGGCACCGAGAGCATGACGCGCAACCCGATTGCCGCCTTTGACCACCGCACCGGCTTCAAGCTGGGCGCGCCCGTGGGCTTCAAGGACTACATGTGGGAAGCCCTCAAGGACCC